>OFSF01000037.1_pt1 | contig 52669 bp, 58 predicted proteins | sample 1543271 | NCBI WGS metagenome assembly OFSF01 (sample SAMN07774227, study PRJEB24372) | wastewater metagenome | isolation source: Exp Tend VB 100WW | collected 2016-02
CGATGACCGTTCCCAAGTCGTGAAGATGTGGCAAAGCCGTGGCATCTTTGTATTTGATGTAGCACAAGGCCGGGGCGACTTCTAGCCCCTCCGCACTACGTGCGGGCACTACGTGCGGGCACTAAGTGTGCCCTACGTGTATCGGACCATATACACGAGTATGTATCGGACCACAGACTGGCAGGGGGGCTCCCCTGCCCCTGCCCCCCCACCTACATGTTGGTGTTGAACACATACCCACCATTATAGGCGTAGTTATAGCTAAGATTAGTGTCCCAAGTGGCTTGCCAATCAATCACCACACCGTTATCCTCGAGTGCATCGATGGCGTGATAGTTCTCGTTAAAATACCCCCGGGCAAAGTCTGCCTCGGAGTCGTACTCGCCCACATAGGCATCCTCAAAGCCCCCGATGTTGTCGATTCCGACCTCATCCACGTAGGCCTCAATGGCGTCGTTATCGGCACTCCGGTCCTCGGTAAGTTCGCACCAGGTGGCGTAGTGGCCATCGGAGTAGGCATCTACGCCATACTGCTCGATGAAGTCGCGGATATCGCTGAGAGGGTAGCCATTCTCGTTCACCATCTCGGCGATGTCGCCCTGGATGTCTGTGCTTAGCTCGGTGAACCATTCGCCCATGGGCTGCACGGCGGGAAGGGTTGAGGTTGTTTTGTTCATGAGTACAATATACTCCGTTGCCGGGCCCAATGGGGGGTTTGGTAGACAGCTACCCAACTGGCCCTCGGCGCTTGTGGTGGTACACTAGTACTAGTGTATCGGACCAAGGCACAAAGTGCCCCGGCCTCCTAAGCACAACTCAGCTCACAAACTCCCCCCTCGCTATAATCTCCCCTACGGCCTCGTCGGTGTACACATCCCAGTCAGATGCGTTGTCGAGAGTGTAGCCAAGGTAGGCGTAGGTAAACGCCTTGGCGCACTCCACCGATGCGAACACAATGGACAGCATCGGCCAGCCATTGCACGCCTTGCCCATATATTTTGCTGACACAATCGCATCATCGGACTGTACGGAGTTGGCGAGTGTTCCAGCCATCGACTCCCAGACATTGTCATAGTCGACCAAGTTGAAGTCGAGGGTGAGCGCGAAGGGGGTCATGAGCGAAGCGGTGTTTGTTTTCATGAGTCTAATATATACCGGATCAGGGCCCAATGGGAGGTTTGGTGGACAGCTGCTCAACTGGCCCCTCTACACCCGCAGGGTGGGGGTTATTTTGTTTGTGAAGAGTTGAATTTGTAGATAACATTATTCATTTTAGGTAGTGAGACTTCAGTGCCCTCAGGAACTGATTTTAGCAGTCGATTGAGTAACCTTGTTCTGTTAGAGTTCTTTGATAGATCTAACTGAGTTTGAATGGGAACCTCTTCTGAAACTTTATTCTCATAAGAGAATCTAACGTAAATGGTTTGTGTCATTTTGTTTGATTAGTAGTTAGAAACAACAGAGTGGATGGTCCCGGTCGAGGTGTACAATAACTGGACGTCGCAGGAGTGCTCTTCAGAGAGCGAGTATGCGAGGTCGATTGCGCTCCACTCTTCGAGGGTTTCGTTCTCCCAGGGGGCGGAAGTACAGCGGATGGAAAGTTGCATTTATTTACCTAGTGAGTGAGTGAGGTGCGTTTGGCAGTTTTCAAAGAGCACCAAGACCCAGCCTTTCCACGGGTGTAAGACACAACTTTAGCTTCACAATCTTTAGTAGGAAACACCGCAATCTCTGCAGTTTCAAAGTCAAACTGGACTTCTTTGTTGATCCGGCCCCAACGCGCAGAGCTCCCAGGCTCTACACCAAACTCCTCCATAAAGAGCCGCTCGCACTGTGTGAGTGACTCGGCGGCAATCACACACATCCCTTCGCAATCGTTGTGGTAGAGCACATCGTTGAGGATGTAGAGGTTCATCGTGTTTGTTTTCATGAGTCTAGTATACTCCAGTTCGGTGGCCCATGGGGGCTTTGGTGGACAGTGGCCCAAGTGGCTCAGCCTCCACCAAACACATAATCCACAACACCAGCAGGATGATTTACACCTTCAATCACCTTGATGCTTGCATTATCAAGCTCTTTTTGTCTATTCTGATTGATGTATTCAGAATCACCATCATCACCAAACTCTTTCATAAAAAGAGTTTTGCACTGAGAAAGTGACTCGGCGGCAATCACACACATCCCTGGTGTGTAATCGTAAAGCACATCGTTGAGGATGTAGAGGTTCATCGTGTTTGTTTTCATGAGTCTAGTATACTCCAGTTCGGTGGCCCGTGGGGGTTTGGTGGACAGCTGCTCAACTGGCCCTCACCCTTGTGGTGGTACACGTGTACTGTGCTATCGGACCAAAGGCACATCGGCCCCTGGTGGGGGGCTCAGGATTGTGCTTCGTCGGCGATGAGCGCCTCCATGTACTCGGCGAGCACAAGTTTCTGGGCGGATGTTTGAGCACGAAGGCCGGTGCGCACTCGGACTTTATATGCCGGCTCGGCAAACATAGCCTCATAGGCAACTTTGGCAGCTTTGTAGCGAGTATTGATCTCCCGGGTAACTTGCCACTTAGGCGGTGCAATTGCCACGGTGTGAAGGGCGACACTTGCGCGGCTCAAGCCAACATAAAGAAGCGCGCGTTTGTTGGAGGCTTTGGCAAACGACTCAGTATCGACGTAAGTGTGCTCGATGGTCTGCCCTTGGCTCTTGTGAGTAGTCATTGCAAAAGGATAAAACACCTTTGTCCAGTAGTTGGTGAAGTGTGTAATCTCGTCAAGATACGACTTAGCAGCATCAAAAGCCTTGCGCTTATTCGCTTCCTTGAGTAGCTCCTGGCGAGCATTGATGTACTCCGTGGCTTGATGCAGTTTACGTGGGTCGATTACGTTAATAAAGCACCTGCCCCGGGCCCCTTCCACTTCGATCTTGTACGACTTCCACAGAGCCGAGTGAGAGGCTAAAGGATCCGGCTCGACCTTAAGCACACGAACCACCTCGCCATTGTAGGCCGCTGGGCATGTTTCATAATTGAGCAGGTATTCGCCTGGGGTGATAGGATCGGGGCTATTGCTCAGCCCACTGGCCGCGATTACGATGTCGCGGATGAACACTCCCACCTCGTACATATCGGCATTGCGGTGAGTGATGAAGCGGTAGTTAGGGTGGGCTTCTGCACCACGGGGGTCAGCTACGATATCGGTGGCCATGCGCTGCAGCATAGCAACTTTGCTAGAATGAACAACTACCTCGGAGCGGTCGTCGCGCACCGACTCAGTGGGGAAGTAGATGGCATCGCGGTTGCGAGAAGTGATGTCGTGAATGACACCGGGGGCGCGCATTTGCTCTGTGAGAGTAATTTGCTCAACACGACTATCATCCACCATCCCGCTACCCTTTTGCATAATGGCCGGAAGCTGTTTAAAGTCGCCTGAGAATATAATCTTTGCGCCGGAGGTGATGAGCACCTCGTACTCATTCTTGCCAATCATCGAGCACTCGTCAAGTGCGATGACTTCATACCCACCGAGGCGATCGGCCTTAGGCTTGGAGAATGCAACTCCGCCGTCTCCAGTGCCAAACCCGAACCTGCTCAGCAATGAAGCCACGGTGCGAGTCTCCACGTAGGGGCGCACATCCTCGGGCATTTTGTTGAGCAGAGTAACTCTTGCTAAATGAGTTGGAGCGCAGAGAAGCACTTTGCGCCCCATGCGGTGGAGTTGGGCAAGGGCCTGTGTAAGCACGTAGGTCTTACCCGCACCGGCTTCTGCCATGAGCAGGAGCTTTGTATAGTCTCCACCGACCACCTTAGTATAAAACTCAAGCTGTTCATCATTTAGCCCGAGGCGCTCTGAAGCGTCAAGTGCGGCTGCAAATACGTCAAGGACGTCGGGCTGAGTCATGGGGTGGTGAAGTTCTTTTTGTTAAAACCAATATACTCTATTGCTGGACCTGATAGGGGGTTTGGTGGACAGCTGGGCAGCTGGCCGCCCTGCTCACACGCGCATTGAGCTGAAGAACGGAACTGTGTCCAACCCCCTCTCTGCGCAGTTGAGCGTAACGAACCATTCAAAGTCTTTCTGAAACACTCTGTCGCCGGGTTCTCCGTGAGTGCGAAGCACCGCATTGAGCCGTGACTTTGTCGTGGCAGTTCTGTGCCCGCCATCAAACAATCTAATAAACGGCTTGGCGGCAGAAGTGATCGAGGTGCCCACCTCAGCGATTTTGTGGCCATGGAGGAGCACAGTGCTGATGCGGCTGTCGATGCCAACTTCGCTCACCACCTCTGTGTTTGCGAGGCGGAAGTTTTTGCCATCGGTGATGGCTTCGTTCATGAGTGTTTCGATTTTGCGCATTGGGGGATCAAGAGTGAGAGAGAAGTTTGTAGTAAAAAAGTTAGTTAGTAACTAAGAACTTAGCAACTAAACTTTAGAAGTTTTTTTGTTGAGTAGTGAGATCGTGCTGCGAACCATGTGAGCAGGGATGTTTGAGGCTGAGCGGCCGGTCTCTGTGTCTACCACGGCCCATACTGGTGCCTTGGTTACGAGGTTGGTTGCGATTGAGCAGATTACCATAATCGGTTAGAAAAACTGTGTGAATGTAAACGCCCTAGGCAGGATTCGGACCTGCGACTTACGCTTTAGAAGAGCGCTACTCTGTCCACTGAGTTACTAGGGCTGAGGTGCACTACTTTACCAGTCGGTAGTGCATTGAGCCGCGCCATTATTGCGGGCCATGAGCCGACGATCGGTATCGTCGATGTCGTCAAGCTCGCTATATCCCCACTCACAAGGTGTAGGAACACAGCACTCAAAGCTGCGTCGAGTGGTGGTCCCGGTGGCGGGGTCGTAGAATGACGCGGTTCGTGTTTCTGTTTTCATGAGTCTAATATATACCGGATCGAGGCCCCGTGGGGGGTTTGGTGGACAGTTGCCCAGCTGTCACAAGGTCTCCAGCGCCTCATCAACCACCGACTCAGGTACACCCGCGCCGATCATAAACTCAGCCGCGCTGTCCATATCTTCGCCCTCGTAGGCCAAAATGTCCGCCAGGAGTTTGTTAGGCGAGCCTACATCAAATGTGTCTATGAGCTGGTCAATTGCATACGAGAAGAGCTCGGAAGCGGACATGTTGTCAATAACCCGGTAAGCATGGGCTTCGGCGAGTTGTTTGAGTTCGGTGTTTGTGAGTGCCATGAGTTGGTTTTACGCGAGTGAAACGAGCGTGGGCTTAAAGAGTAAAAAGTTTGTATGGGCGGCCTTTCTGTGGGCACACCCACACCGCAACCTGCTCAGAATATGTGTGAGCAAGGCGGTGAGCGTGGGGCACATCGGTTGCCCATTCACAGCCCCACTCGTCAAACTCGCCCCAGCTGAGTGGTTGGATAGCAATAGCAGCCGTAGTGGTAGTGCTCATCTTACAGCCCTACCATCATGGCAACCATTTCAGCAGAGTTGATGCGCTTGTCATCCCAACGTACGCCATCACCTGTTTGCACCAGATGCCGGCCAATTTGCCCGTCTGTCATGCAGCGAACAAACTTTACCCAAGGGGTTTCATTTGCACAACAATAGGTCACACATGCCTTAGCAGTGTTATAAAGGAATTGGTCGTTGCCGATCCAGAGTGATGCATTCCAGGTCTCGTAGTTTGCGTAGCCGTTGAAGGTTTCGGTCTGGTTGTTTTTCATGAGATTAATATACTCCAGATCGGAGGGCAATGGGGGGTTTGGTGGACAGTTGGCCAAGTGGCTCAGCGCAGCCGGGGCAGGGTGAGAACGTCGAGCAGGGTGTTGAGGTTGCGCTCGTCGGCGGTGCCTGCCTTGCGGTTCGCCTCAGCGATGGCAGCGGCGGCGATGGCGCGGGCTTTGTCGGTGATGAGGGTCTTCGTGGCGGAAGCAGTGTTGTTTTTCATGAGATTAATATACTCCATGGCCGGGCCCAATGGGAGGTTTGGTGGACAGTTGCCCAAGTGGCACAAGGCCCAAAAGATTTGGGCCAGTTAAGCTGGCCTGCTCGGCATAATCCGCCGGGGGGGTGGCCAAAAGATCGGGCCCCCCTGGGCCTATTTTGGTGCGCCTGACCCCCACCAGCACGCACACTTTTTTGGCAAAAGATTAAAGATATTATAAATATACTAACTCGCTTGTGAAAAAACACCCTCAGAAAACGATTCTTGTCCCCGAAGATCTTCATCGCCAACTTCTTATAGCTAAATCAATGGGAAGCTTTAAAAGTATTTCCGACACAATCCGCTCGGTTTTAAACGCCAACCAACCCCCTCCACGTGTGTGAGTTTTGGTCCGATACATAGCTCGCCCTAGTTATCTAGCACTTCATAGCAAAACTTAATTTGCTCTACTGGGCTATATGTAAACCAAATATGCAACGCCTCCTCTGGTGGGATTTTTTCAGCATAGAACTCCTGCACTATTCCCTCGGGTAATATATCTACCTCCCGCCCGCCGCACTCATTCCAGTCGCGCAGATACTTCTCGAATCGAGGCCAAGCGCGGATAAAAGGGTCGTCGTCGATTAGATCTTCGAGCACTTCAAATGCGTTCATGTCAACCAACCTCGGAGGAGGAGAGCACTGGAATACGCCAATCAAGTTTCACGCTATGGCCGTCGGCCAAAGCATAGGAAATTTTAGCGAGTCGGCGAAGCTCGGCGAGATCTTCGCAGGGTATAGTTACGCACCTACCCTCCTCTGACTCAAGAACAATTGAGTTTGCTCCGGCGTCAAAAGTAATAGACACGAGTTGTTCCCAACTCCCAACTGAGCAACTAGCGGACATGTGAAAAAACAAGAAAGTGGTGATGGTCTAACTATTCTATCATATATGAGCCGGGCTTGGGGGATAGGGTGGACAGCTGCCTAACTGACCACCACTAGGTATAAATACCTAGGTCTCTTAGGATGCTGCTAACTTTTGTTTCTTCACACCCCACCACAGAAACGGTTCTGTGCCCATGGTACTGAAGATATTTGCCTAAAAACTCATCAAGCTCGATGGCTTCTTCTGCGCTCTCCCACCTACCCCGTGGATCAAATGGCCCACTTCGCTCAAGCACGTAGTTTTTAGGATTGGCCTGGGAGGTGCGCTCAGCCTGCTCGATAAATGAGTTGGCCGCCGCGGTGACATATTGCCCATCGGCTCCATTGTGCCACTCAGCATACATCCCGGCCAACAGCACAGGGGAGTCGGTAACTATATAATCCACCTTGCCATAGAGCATCGACTCATACGCCGATTGTTTACCAAGCAGGTATATCTGGTCTTCGCGGCGGACTTTGCGCCCACTCCACGCCCACAGTTTTACATACTCACGAACCAACTCAACGTGAAGCCCCCGCATCTTCATTCGGGCAAATAGCAACGCAGCCACAGTTGACTTGCCTACTCCACTCCCACCAAACAAATTAATAATAGTAGTGGTCATTCGTCCTCAGCGATCCAGTCTTCGTACGCTGAGAGAATGTACCTAGCCACAGCCACGGCAAGGTCGGGTGTAGGAATCGAGAGGTGCTCAACCCCGCCCCCATCACCCTTCGACTCAAGGAAAACTCCGTCCTCGTCGGCTAAAACTTCTACCCGGGCCCGGCGAAGTTTGTACTCGGCACCTTGGGCATTTTCGTCATCGTTGGGAACTACATAGTACCCCTGCTGAAAAACCTTGATCTCCGACTCTTCGACGAGTGGTTCAGTGATGTAGGGAATGTTTGCCATTGTTAAGAAACTATAAAGAAAAGTGGGTGCGCTTAATGGTACCTAAACGCTTCAAGGTAGTCGTTTATCGGCTCGGGGGCCGGGGCTAGTTTTGGAACGAGGCAAAGATGGGTGTTGTAGGTGCTTAACCAATGCCCCATTAACTCTTCGTCCCCTCCGAACATCGTGGCAAGGTTATCATAGAGCCGGAGAAGTTGGAGGGGATTCCACTCCACCGCTTCCCCGCTCAGTGATAAGATCCTCAGGACCTCGCCAGAGGCCCTAGAGAGAATCTCTTGGTCGTTGGGGTGGGAGGTCTGGGGGAACATCGTAGGGGCCATAGTTTGTGCTTTTATCATAGACAGGGTTAATGCACCCGATAGGGGACCTGGTGCCGGGGCCGATCTTTCCCTCTCGGAGGTCTTGTTGATATGCCCATTGGCATACTTTTTTGGCTAGGGTTGAGCCGTCGGAGGGTAGATCTGGGCGGTGGGAGAAGTATACGGCCCCGCCGGTTAGACGGACTTGGCACCGAGGGCATATTAGCCAGGACCAGTCGGCGTTTTCTTCCTGTAGATGTGTATCTGGCATAGCGGTATTGTGATAGTGTCTATGAGTCTCGGCTTCCTCTTGCCCAAGTTGCTTGTACAGAGGCGCGGATCCGTGCAACCTGCTCTGGTGTTTGAGGGGATGGGGGTGGGGGAATTGGCACGATGATTGCCAAGCCGTTCTTCTCATCGAAATGATGGCCTTTTTCCCAAATACTAACCGCGAGCTCCACGGCTTCTACTTTTCGCTTGAGTCGGGTGGTTGGTTGTTTAGCCGCCTCAATGTCACTAAAGAGAAGCTTTTGCAACCGGGTGTAGAGTTGGTTGAACTCACAGCACATGACCCAGAGGTGGTTCCAATGATACTGCATGCCGTGGGGTGGTGGTGAGCCATAGAAGGAGATTAGGGCATAGCATTTTTGCGACAAAGTGTCGCCTAATGGTGATGGGGAGGGGAGCGAGAGCATCTCTGTGATGTTTGAGAACATCCTTGAGCGGGTTTCGTCAGCATCGAGGTAGGGTTTAGCCTTTGGCATAGAGGGGCCGAGTGGTCCTGCTCATATTATATCACAAGCCGGGGGGTTGGTGGGGCATGAGGGTACCACTTTCCCAAGCGGACCTCTAGGGGCTTGTTATTTAGTTTAAAGGTTGCTATACTGTATGTGCTGGTAGCCATGGGCCTATTTGACGATTCGGAGAAGCTGTTTAATATGTCTTTTCCGTGGGGCCTAGGTAAATATACCTACCGGGATCCTGAGGCACTTTCTCCTCCGCCCGATCTCGATTCCATCTCTGTGTATGTGGATGATGATGGGAGGGTGAATGCTGATGAGCAGATCTCCTTGCATAAGGTGGCCGATCCGCTCGATGGCCCGGTCATGCACACCTACTCATCAAATAATAATTTCATTGCTGGGCTGAATAGGGCACTTACCACAGTGCCTATTGGCGGGCTCATTCTCTTTCCCACATACAAACCTCGGTTGGCTAATCCGTCCCCCCGAAGGTTCTGGGGGGCCGGGCTACTTCCTCGGTACCAAGGGCGCATTCGCTATCCTATTGACACGCCGCCGGGGTTTGTTCCGGCTGTTGGGCAAGTGCTTAAGTACCCCGATGGGGGAGTGTGGCAGGTTACTGAAATGGCACCACCAATTACGGCGTGGGGTGCATGGGAAGGTGGGAGGTTAGGGGGAAGGTGGAATGACGATGATGGGTATGAGCCGAGTTATAATTATTTGCCGCAAGTGAGATATTTGCAAAGAGTGCCTGAGGGGTGGAGTGGACCGGATCCTGTGCTGAGAGGAGGGGCGAGTGCCCTACTTGATGAGATACGACCAGATCGGGTGTGGGACTGGTTCTGGTGGGGTGGAAACAACGAGCCTGAGTAACACTGCTTGGTGAGCTTGGTAAGCTTGCTTTGTCGGGCGCCGCCCTCTAGCCCGGCCCAGTGGCACGTAGTGGCCCAGAGATGTCACATTGGAGGGTGGGGGATTTATGTGCAAGGTTTGGGGGTTTAAAGCGTGAATGTAGCACTGCTCATTGTAACTATGTTTACTACTTGGTTTTCTACCCAGGTGCTTCCTGGGCTAATCTCCGCGGCTAGCGGAGCTATCTTTGGTGTTGTGGTTGCAGGCTGGGATAAACTTGCCGCTCGCATCATGTTGAATAAAATTGGTCCTTCTATTAAGACCATTTATAATATTGTTGATCCGATCCTAGAAGCAAGTCTTAAAGGCTGGTGCGAGAATGACGTTAATAAAGTCATTGCGCTTGCTGTAGAAGTTGTAAACGATGGCCAACTTAGCGCCGATGAAGTAAACAAGGCCGTTAAGCTCATCTCCAAACTCTGGCTACCCCAAATTGCTACTCAAAAAGTGCTTGATGGGCTAATTTCTGAAAAAGAAATTACCATTGCGCGGAAGATTCGTGAGGCTGTAGAAACTAAAACTCTCAACACTCCCGATCTGTTAAACACTCTGAAAGCTACTTATATCAAGTAAAGCTTCAGCAATTACAGGAAACTGCTCGTTAAAGATTACTTGGGCCGCTTTGGCAATTTCACTATGCTCTTTCTGAGTACCTGCACTGGCCCTTAAGTCAATGTAGTGAATCCACGATCTTAGTGTTCCGTTCATATAAATTTTGCTCGGGGAGTTCATTGGTAGGACTTTCCGGGCACATTCTTTAGCAACTCCGGCCTCAGTCATGTCATCGTAAAGCTCTTGGGCTTCGGAAAATAGCATCCTAATACGTGCCTGAAAGGCAATTACCAACTCAGGGTCTAGATCGGCAATGGAGTTTTGTCGGTTTTTTGTGTCTTGGCGCCGAAGCTCAGGAACTTGAATTGTGCCCAGCTCTTTGATATTTGCGTATCGTTGAGAAAATTCCTGGAAACTAAAAGAGCGATGGCGGATTATCTGGGCAGCAATATCCCGCGTTGTGTTAATCTCCACGCACATGGTGGCCATCTCAAATGGGCTCCAGTGCTTGTGCTTAATAAGGTATTTAATTAACTTAGCCGCTGTATCGTAATTTCCCTGGTTCTTAGGAGCCGACACACGGGCCATATCCGTGATAAGGTGCTCGGCTTCTGGAGTTGCATGCACTAACTCAACTAATTTTTCCATAAAAAAAGGAGGACTTCTCCTCCTAATTATATCATAGTAGCTCTAAGATTACATATAAATGTCATTAGCCCATACAATCGCTCTGGTAGCAATTTTATTAGCCCCGTTATATGTAATTGTTTCGGTGGCGAGGGTTTTACCGCCCGATCCGCCTTTCTTATAAATTACTTGTGTAGGGCCGTGATTAGCATCGGCTCCGGTATGTGCCTGGTAGTCATGACCAGGAACCTCCCAACCTTTTTCAAAATTTGGAACTGACATTTTAGCTGGTTAATATACTGTACTTTAAACTATCACTTTGCAATACGAACTACTTCACCAAATGGTAACTGAGAACTTTTTATTCCACCTGGGCTGATACACCACATAACTGGAACATCTGGGTCTTCAAAATCATCGAGCCGTGCCCAGCCATCAGTAAAAATAACTCCAAGAGTGCGAGTGGTGGGATCTTCATCGGCTACTTCTTTAAGTTTTTTCATCACGTTAACAAAAGAAGTACCGCCACCTCCACATAACTTAGGATGGTTAAGGATCTCAGCTACTTCGCCTCTATAGTATAGTTCTGTGTCAAAGTACCACAACTCACCGGTTATTTGTGGTAAGGCATTGACAGCAAATCTAAGTTCGGCAATGAACTCCCCGATTAGCTTTTCATCCACGCTACCAGACGTGTCCATAAATGTAACTACACGAATCTTTCCTCCACCAAGATCGTCAAGATACAATCCGGTATGAATAAACCTTCGGTCGTAACCTTCAAAGTCAGTGCGAGCCGCTGTAATATACTTATAAAGAGCATCTCTCCAGTTTATTGTTGGTTCTAGAAGTTCGTTAAAAATCCGAGCCAATCCTGCTCCTCGTAATCCACAAGATTTTGATCTTGCTATAGTGGCAGCTTTATTAAGAACATCTTTCCAATTAACTCCTCGCTCAGTACTCGGTTGGTTACCTTTATTGGTGCTATTGCCATTAGACGATGAGGGCTGGAGGCACTGGTTAATGTCTCCATTACCAGCTCCGTATTTTTTAGCAATATAATCTGGGTCTTTTTGCTGTTGTTGGCGTAAAATATTATAAATTTCTCGCGCGCTAAGGTGCTTAAGATCGTTATCTATTACGGCTTCTTTAGGGAGCGACATATAGTTATCTGTGATAATGCCATTAACTACTATATCAGCGGCTAAATTAGCAGTAACTGGGTCTATAAGAAATACATCTTTTAGCCTCGTTATATGCTCAAGGGCCATGTGAAGCACTTCGTGAAGGAGAATAGACTGAAAATTTTCTTGAGTTTGCTTCTCCATAAATTCTTTATTGAGCATCAACTTCCCCCCATCAGTTGCTGCCGTGGGAATTCTGTCTGTTATTTGACATGGTGCATTGAGAAGTAAAGTACCGAAAAACGGTGATTCTCTCAGCAACTTAACTCTAGACTTTACTAGGCGCTCTTCTATCACTTGAGGAGCTCCTGGTATTTTGTGATAAAGGCCTTAATTTGAGAGTCCTTAGCAGCAAGTTTAATAAAAGCACCCTGAAGATTATTTGCTTTCATCGCGATCAAAGCATCACCCATAAATAGCCCGACGTAATCCTCCGTAGTGCCACCAATTAGCCACTTTACTGCATTAAAGAATCCGGCCGGGGTTTTACTACGGGACACAAGTGCCCCGCACACGGCGTACATTAACGAAGGTTCTGTAGGCACATCAACACTCTCTCCTGCAATCACAGCATCTACATCGGGCAGCCTAGAGTATATAGATTGGTACGCATAGAACTCAGCAGCAGTGCCTCCACCCACAGCTGCTTCTATATCTATATCTACATCGAGTAGGGTATTTGCAAACTCCCAGCTCCTGGGCGATGGCCAAGCAGTCGCGTTCTTATTAAAATTAAAGAGGAGCTGAGGGCGGAAGTTTAAAAACGAAATAATTTGCTCATTAACCCCAGTTTTAATTGCATATTCTTTCCACGATGCAAGATCAGCATCTACATTGAAGTGGATGAAGCGGTTAGCCACGGGCGCGGGCATTTGGCTCACTGCGGCTCGGTCTTCTGTACGATTCCCGGCAGCAATAATGAACCAATCTTCGGGCACACTATAATCACCAACTTGGCGATCGAGAATGAGCTGCTGTGCAATGCCCATCATCGACGGCGAGGCCATATTAAACTCATCGACGCACAAAATTCCCCTTCCGGTGGTTGGCAGGAAGGACGGTGGAGCAAACTTGGCCTGCCCTTTTTCAATAAAGGGGAGCCCACGTAGATCCGTAGGAGCCAATTGCGAGATTCGTAGATCTACCAACTCAAGCTTGCAGTCTTTAGCAACTTTTTTAACAACAGAGGACTTTCCTATTCCAGGCGGGCCCCAAAGAAACACAGAGTGCTTGACTTTTTTATCTATGATTTTTGTCAGAGCTAGTTGCACTTCGGAGATGGTTGCCATGTTGGGAATTACGGGGAAGATCGGAGGTTCTCCGACTATCCTATCACAACTAGGAGGGCCGCGTAAGCCCTCCTGTGACAGTTTTTAAAGTGACCTATGCAACTCAGGTAATCACAACGGATTTCGGCTTTTGCTCCTCGGGTACCATTTTTTCCACTTCTAAGGTGAGAAGTCCGTCAACAAATTTAGCATTTTGGATCTCAACATCGTCCCCTAGGTAAAACTTTGTAAAAAAGTCTTGGTTTGATACACCGCTGTAGGTGTATTCCCTTTCTTCTTTCTTATCCGAGCTGGTCTTACTTGCCAACACAAGATACCCACGGTCAAGTTTGATATCAAGGGAGTCCTTGGTGTAACCTGCTAAAGCAAACTCCATGTAGTATGTGTACGGAGACCCATCTAGCATTCTATACACATTATACTTGGGGAAGTTCGGCTTTTCTTGCTTACTATTTCCAAACATGCTAAGTGCTACGTCAAGAAGCTCTTTTTCGTATTGAGCTGATGATTTGTATTTTTGGGGTGTAGTTAGAAAAAAGTCAATCATAATTAAATGCGCTTTACATATTTATTTTAATCTACCCTACACTTAAGCTGGGTTCGGGAGTACCCACTTTTTATGTAGTAATTCCCTACCCTGCAGAGATAATCACTCCCCATCCGGCCCCTGGACTAAACCCTCCTCCCCCATCTACCATCCACCTTCTATTTAGATCCAAGTAGCTGTAGCGCATTCTAAAGCCATTAGTCGACCCATAGTACCCTCCGCCAACCAAATCGAGCTCGCCATAGGGATCATTTACAATGTACTCCTTGGTGTTATCATCGTATCCAATTACACACACCCAATGCCCACCACCGCTCGGTGCTGAAATGCGGCCATGGTGTAGAATTCCGATGGGCACCGGAATGTTCTTGTTAATTTGAGCTTTAATATCCGACTCGGAAAGATTTTGGCGAAATGTTGCGCTTATGCCAAGGTCTTTTAGTGCGGCGATTTGAGCCGGGGCCTCTGTAGTATCGCCGTGCCTAAATACGTAAGTCCGCATATAATAATCATCTTCCTGCTCTGATACCTGAATCGCCGAGGGCTTCACGTAATCGGCTGCCATTGCGCACGAGCTGGAGAAACACATGCGATGTGCATGGGAAGTAGCACTGTCACGTTGGGGAAAGTACTTGACGGTGAGAATTCGCGAGCCGGGAGCTGATTCATTTGGCCTAGCTGAGCCGGTTTTTGATGTTTGCCAATGTGGGTTGTAGATGTACCAGACACCCGCTCCGTAGTCCAAAGTTACCTTTGAATGCGAGCCTTCATTGACGAGGGCAAGCACTGCGTATCCCTTACCCTTTTGCACCTCACGTTTTTCGTTAGGTTTGAGCTGATAGGATTGGAGCGGCTCTTTTTTAAGCAAAGTGTCTTGAAGAGCAATGATTTGTGTTTTTGTCATGGTTTTTTTAGCGGCTCCTGAAGACCAAAGAGCCCCTTCAGCTACTCTCCTACGCTTTAGACCTTCCTCTACATCAGAGCCGGGATTGCAGTAGAGGAGCAAAGCTTCGGGGACTATGTTCCACTCTTTGTTGCGTAGTCTTCTTGAGAGGGTTTCAAAGCCTTCAGAGCCGTAGAAGTTAGCCCCAAGGTTGTAAGCGAAGCTTAACAAAGCTCCAACTTGTTCCTCGGACATTTCCGCAAAAAATGGAATCTTGGAAAGTTGCGGAAGATAAGAGGTTGAGAGTTGATACTCAAATAGCTCGTCGGCTTCCTGCTGAGTTATAGTTTCTTTTAGTTTAAAAGGCTGCCCATTTTTCTTTTTTGTAGTGCCCCATCCGATGGTATATGGCTCGGCTTTAGTAAGCGGATCCGCATAGGCCTCAAGATGACACCCCTCAAACCGCTTTATTAGCTCTACTCCAGCCCTTGGTAGTTTAGTCATTAGTTCTCATCTCCGAACCCAGGGGGATAGTTCCCGGCCTCAAACTTGATCCCTAGGATCTGATCCGAGCCGTCAATCTCCTCCACTTCTGGGTGGTTAGGTGATGATTTCATGAGCTCCTTGACGTTGTCGGCGATGTCATTTTTGTTAGGGTCAGCGATTTGTCCAGCTAAGCCTCCTATGGATAGGCCGCGGCCACCTCCATTAGTAAGAAAGTTAAACTTGTTAAGAAGTAGGGTTTTTTGAGAGATTTCAAGTGTTCTTTCTTGGCGTTCTAGATCCAGTCTAGTAAGAGTGCGACTTAGCGCAATCACCCATGAAAGAAGTCCTAGCCCCCAAGTTATAAATATAAACCCGTAGAGAAAGATAGTACCCATAAACCCCCGGTTTGCAGTGAGTATTACTATACCTACTTTAAACCATCAAGGCTGATTTGTCAACCCCCCGCCCCTACACAGACTTGGCTCCTCGGCATCTCCACTTCTTCCTTGATAGGCACATCGGGGTGTTACGGTCAGGTCCGGAGCAGTCCATGCCTTCGGACTTCATATCGCCAAGGGAGCGAGCGCAGTACGAGTCGCCACGTTTGGTGCCCGGAGCGATCTTGTAGCCTTGGGCACCGTAGCGAACCTTGCGAGTATTTCCGGTCTTTGGATCTTTGTAGGTATGAGTGTATTTTTTCCCGTCGCTTTCAGTCATACAAGCGCATGAGGCACAAGCAGACTTCCAGTACTGGTGCTCATCCTCGGACATCTCAATATCATCTGGCGGGTTCATTTCCGCATCGAGTAGGGCTGATTTATCATGTTGGCCTTCTAAAGCAGCTTTACGCTGTGCCTTCCACCCCGAGGGTACTTTAATTTTTGTAGACATTGGAACTCACGGACCAACCATCAGGCACTGAAAATTCTGAATTATCCGATGACTCAGGCACACAATTTGGAACTTTTTTGCCCCCTTTATCCTTCATGCCAACCATTTCGTAATCTTCCCAGCAAGGGTCGGAGTCCTCAGCTGAATCAGCCGACTCTTTTTTCCCCATCGCTTGCTTAATTGCTTTGTCTCTACCCGCCATGTAATCATCGGAGTCAATATCACCGTCCTTATCGTGGTCTTTGCCTTCGGCCATGTCTTTTGCCATCTCGTCATCTCCTGGGTGTGATAGGTGTTGAGTAACTGCGGTTAAGTAGTCTTGGGCTTTAGTGATTTTTGCCTGGACCCATTCAGGCAAGTCAGACATCTCGCTGACTAACTCGTCAATTTTCTTGGCCATCTCCACGATAGAGCGGACATCGCCTTGGGCCATTTGCCCCTCTTGAGGCTCAGCGTTATCGGAGCTCGGTTGTTTTGAACGGGTTTGCTTGTTGCCCTTTAGCGTGTCAGCTTTTGGCTTACGTTTACCGGCTTTTGCGTAGGCTATTGCTGCGGCTTGTGGCGGAGTGTATTCCTTACGAGCCGGATCTTTATAAGGTGGAGTGTAGCCACACCCATCTTTTTCTAGAATGCAACGTATATTATCCTGAATGACTTTGTCTGAAGATCCTGAGCGGAGGGGCATGTTGCTTAGCCTATTCACCTAGTCTTTAAACCCCTCTTGTTTATGTATCCAGGTTTTTAGGCCAGATACATACACTCGTAGCACTGTTGCTTGTTGTAAATGCCACTCATCTCCGGTAAGAAAATATTGTTGGGTGTGATTATCTATAGCTTTGAGAAGGTTGTGGATGGGGCCGTTCCAGGGTCCCCTAATTGGAGTGTCCCATTCTCGGGGCATGAGATTTATTCTGTAGGTGGGGTGGGTTCGTTAACTGTCCAGCCTTGTGGCACAGATATTTTTAACTTTTTTTCTTTACCCTGGAAAATAGGCGAGCCCTCTTCCATCTCAAGGTTTTTGTCCTTGCCATCTGGCTTTTTCTTCATACCAAGGAGCCCTTCGCCCCCTGCCCGTGCCTGATCTAGATTCATCATAATGTTAGATTCCTAGCATTTCATCGAGAACTTTGTCCTCGATAATCTTTCCACTATTCAATTCTGCCAGTGCGTCCCTTTTCTCCTCATCATGGCAAACTTTAGTGATTTCTTGCAAAAGCCCGAGGACATTAGCCCTCTCCCACTCAGGAATCTCACCTAACGAGCTAAGTTCTTCAAACTTTTGAAGAATTTCTACAAGGATTATGTGGGACAATTCACGAATCATAATCCAGTTATCACGCACATCTTCCCCCTCTACCTCCTCCTGGAGTTGGTTGGAGGACTTGACCAACGAGATGAGTGTTTTGCCAACGTGCGCGATGGACTTAGGCCCAATTTTTTCCAGGTCGATGTTTTGAAGCTGAGTAATGATCATCTGCTGAGCATCAGCACCAAAATCTGCAAAGTTTTTATGAATTTTTGCTCTTGACATGTTACACAGAGAAAGAATAGCGGACTAAGGCCTGTTCACTACCTTCAACCGAATAGCGAACAACTATATTCGCGCTGCCATCTTCTCTTAGAGAGGCACGCACATCAAGTTCTAAGAGGACCGGGATTGAGCTGAGTAACTGGGATTTTATTGACTGAGCAAGCGCATACTCATCAATAGTCTCAAACATCATCTCGGGAAGGCCAAAAAACGGGCGGGATATTCGCTCGCCGATCCTAGTCTGAAGGACTTCGAGAATTTGCTCCCCAATCCGTGCATAGTTTGAAGATAACTTTAGGCCCCCTTTACCATCTAATTCGAGTGGGTATTTAAGGCCTTGGAGGGTGTTTTGAGTGATTGTTTGGGGGGTTGATGCACTGTCAAAAAAGACCTGGGGGTTTGTTCGTTCTGTCTGAGTTAGCTCATAGCGCTCAGAGTTTATTCTGTCTCTAAGGGCGAACTGATTTTTAATCCTAGAAAGCTCTTCTGAATCAATACGTGAAATAATCTGTGTCATGCTACAACTCCTCTAGATACTGTGCCTTGGGTGGCGGAGGCCCAAGCCTCTTCCACGATGCGTAATACTGGGGCGCGGAGTGCCTCAACATCTCCTGCTCCCATATTGCCGTTGACGTTGATGGCAATGTTGAAGTTTGCGGAGACTGATGAGGCAGATCCGTTGCCTGACTTCATTGACATTAAGTCTCTGTTCGTTGAAATAGAGCCGGATGCGCCAGGCGTGAAGATCTCAGGGCCTCTCTCACCAACAATATACGAAGCTCCCTTAATCACGGTTCCGCCAGCTTCTCTTTTACCCCCTAAAGCCTTAGGAAGCCAGTCTCCGCTAAGAATACTAGTTGCAGTACTTGAAATTGCATCAACACCAGATTTAATCCCATCAAAAATACTTAGTTTAGAGGCAAATTGCGCAATGCCTTGTAGTCCTTGAATGGTCATATTTCCACCGGGAACAAGGGCGTTGATAAGTGTGGTCTTCCAGTCTATCCCACCAGCAAACCGCTTGATATTATCAAAGGCACCTAGAACGTTTTTTCTGAGACCATCTGTAAGTTCACCTCCTATTCTTACAAAGTTTGATGCAGTTGAGGTAATAAATTTGCCAATAGCGTCTCTGACACCTTTATCGAAGAGTTGCGTTGCGGCCCCTATCGCTCCGCCTATACCCGCTCCTAGCCCAGTGCCTACACCTGGGATAATCGAACCGATCATAGCTCCAGTAGAAGCTCCTTCCAGCGCGCCCATCCCCACTCTACCAAAAGCCTCCCCCGCACCGACTTGAGGCTGGCCGGTGGACGGGTCTAGTTCGGAGGCTTGGGCACTACCACCACCGAACAATGCGGTGGCGCCCAGCGTTAGGCCACCTGCGATTAGCGCCCCCTTCCCGAAACCACGCATTCCGCGGCCAATACGTGCTCTTCTTGAGTATCTGCGATTATATCTATCAGCAACTTTCTGACCATGTTCTTCGGCATTTCTTGAGGCAACCAGCCCTCTTTGGTCAGCATCCATCTCTGGATAGGGGCCTCTGAGTGAATCTGTATAAGCCTCTAGGGCCACACTGGATGACCCACGACCTAGAATGTTTCTGGCAGATTCTGTTCTAGAGGCAAGATATGATCTACGAACATCTGGTAGTTCTATGGGGCTGCTGGCCCTGCGCGGGCCGGCGTAACCTAAAGAAGATACACTATTTCTTCCGGTTCTTCTCCTTCCAGGGCCATCAAAATCTGTATCTGCCCCTCCTTCCCTACCAATCCCCCCTGGCCCGCAAACGCAAGCAGAAATTCTTTGAAGATAGAATATCACCTGGCGGTAAAAATTCTGTGCAGTGCCCAGCGTACTAGAGGGTCCCCTTGCGTTAGGGTCGAGGTCCCCGCCTCCTCTCCCGCCCCCACCAAAGAGCCGATTGGCAAACCCAAGTGCTCCACCCCCACCAGTCCTCAAAGCCTGAATCGGCCGGAGAACAGACTCAAGTGCTCCGCGAATTCTCCGAACAAATAGCACGCCGAGAGCGGCCATCGCGGCTCCGCCAAGCGCCGCCCCAGCGCCCTGGTTTCCTCCGAACAGTCCCGTGAAGAATTTGCTGAGACCCTCATACAGCGTTGTTAGTACACCGGCAAAAACTGCCGCACCTTTCCCGCTAAAGACAGAAAGAATAGCCTCTTTAATCGCAGTGCCCAACGTCTGAGCCACCTCGGCTACCATAGTCTTAAAGATCTCTAGGAAGAGTGAGCCTTGCTTCTCAACATCCATGTCCCTAAAGCTCTTACCGATCTGCTCAATAAACTTCCTGGCCGTTGCCCCCACTTTTTTAATGTCGGCAACAGCACTCGCCGGATCCCAATCCCCCGTGCTTATGGTCTTATAGAGTTGTTCAAAAAACCCACCTATATCCAAGCCAATTTGCTTAACCTGGCCAATAAGCGAGGTGGGATCGCTGAAGTCACTTGTTACTTGGTTGTAGAGCTGAGTGAAGAAATTTTTAATTACATTGAAAACCTCCTGGATTTTTTTAACTATTTCTTGGATTTCAGGGCTTTGGATAAATTTGTTTAGTTTGTCAAATTGTCTTGTAACAAACCTAATGCCAATTATGATAGCCTTGAGTGGGTCTTCTAGGCCAAAGATTTTACCTATTTGCTTGAAAAAGTTTACAAATACTCCCTGTCTTCCAAAAACTGAATCAACTAAAGCCTTAGTTTCATCGAAGACTGTAGTTTTATCCCCTATGGCCATTGTGACTTGGCGCAAGGACCCAAATACCCCAGCCTCGGGATTAAATAGAGTGGAGTTTAGGTCTTCAATTACTGCCTTGAACCCATAGGTTCGTTTAGCCATTTCTGAGACAGTTTTTACAAATGCGGGGTCTTGAATCGCAGTGTAAAACGCCCGGGTTCTCTGCTCAGCATTAGTAATAGTGTCTATGGCCCCACCAGAAGATTTTATTAGCTGGGCACCTAGAGAGGCCTGACCCGCATCTTTTGACTCCATGAGGGCTTTAGCAGATATTCCACCGGAGAGGAATTGTTTAGCTATTCCTCCAAAATCCTCGCTAAGACCGGCTCTGCGGAAGTCTTTTTGGAAATCAAGTACGCCCTTTCCAAGGGCTTTACGCATATCCTCCGGGAGGTTGGTTGAGATGAACGGAGTCGCAGCGAGAGCTTTTTGAATGTCTTGAGCCGTACCACCGGCCACCACTGCAATTTGACTAAATGCAGTGGAGAATTGCTGCGCCATGTCAGCCGAGGCACCAGCGGAAAATCCTTTAAAAGTCTGGGTAAGTAGGGCTGCTTGGTTCTGTGCGGCTCTTAACGATTGCCCGGATTGAAGTCCTTGTTCCCCAATGGCTTTTTGAAACTCGCGGTTAATTTGTCCCAGGGCACTACGCACCACATCGAGTTTAAGCCCGCTTACGAGAAACTTATTATCGAGCTGGGAACTAAACCGCTTGAAGTCGTTAAGAGCACGCTCGGTGTTCGTTTTTATATCTAAGACTACTGAAGTTATTGCCATGGGTTATGTGCTCTCGTATTTACCTTTACCGTTGCAAAGCAGTGTTTTGCCGGAGCACGGGTTTTTGCTAAAACTACCAGCACCCGCATTACAAGGCTTTCCTGCAACTATTCCCTTACAAAGTGCTTCTTTATTATTAGCATTTTTTGCAGATACTTTATCCTCTGCAGCTTTGGCAATTAATTTTTTACATCCAGGAGATTCCCAAACATTTTCCGCAGCCGCCTTGGACCTTAAAGCAGCATTACGTATAACATCCGTTTGTTTATAAAAGTCGACTCCGGCAACCTTCATTGCATCTAAAGACTCTTTGACTAGGGGTGGTTTTTGTTGCGGTGGAACTCTACTTATAAAATCTGTTCCAATAGAACTATTTGCTTGAGAATATGCCTGTGCAAATTTGACATAGTATCCGGTTACCGCTAATCTATTTGGTACCTGATTGTAGGCGATTGGCTGCAGTTGGCCCTTAACAATTTTCTCACCGTGTTGCTCCACATCATTAAAGATCTTTATAAACTCTTGGGCCTTTTTACAAGTTCTATAACCGTCACCTTTAGTATCTGGATCTTCTTTCTCTGCAGATTTTGGGTCCGTTGCTTTCTCTTTAGGAGCGGGCGTTGGGGCAGTTGTGGGGGTGGTGGAGGTGGTGCTAGTGGTGGGGGTAGAAGCTGTAGTATTAGTTGCTGTCGGGTCGGCTGTAAGATCTAGGCGGCCGGGTCTTGCCACGTCCACAAACCCATCATTAATCGTCCACTCGGGCACCTGTTCCAAGGTAAATGACACTTCCGCGTTAACCACTTCCCCCTCGTCCCACATCTTCTCCTTGATATTTACATTCTTTATCACACACGGACCAAACACTCTCTTCCCCCACACGAACTCAAGAACATGCGGCCCATGCTGCCCTTCACCGTCCCGAGCCATGAAGAGCTCGATGAGCCCCTGCTCAAGCTTTTCTACCTTCCTCCCAAAAACATACCCATTGAGCAAAATAGAGTTGAATTTGAGTTGAGCGTTTTTATTATGGCTCCAATGCAATGGTTGCCCAGAGTTCCCCTTATCGCTAACTCCCCACGTCTCAGCATTTTTAAACTCTGGACCGGCCTCAATCTCCAGCTCAGAGGGGTTGAATAGGAACTGCCACATCATCTCTCCGCTTGGGGGAGTGGCACTTCCTACCAAAGTAGATCCGGTATTCGCCCCGCCGGAGTATTCTGGTTTGCCCTGAGGAATGCCTACCATTGCCCGGCCAGCTTTAGCAAAAAGATTAATAGCCCCATTGGGATTTGCGGATTTAACCGCACCCACCGCCCCATCAGTTTTAGGGAGAGGGGGAAGGGGAGAGGGAAGGGGCCAGGTATTTGTATTATTTGGATCGAGTGAAGTAGAGGTTGGAGTTTGTGCTCTTAAGGCCTGTTGTCTTTGAAGAGCATTTTCTGCGATTTGGATATTTGCTTCAGCCACTTCTATAGGGTTATCCACATCGTCCCCGTAAGGATTGTAGTCATATTCCCCGATTCTAGGATCGTAGTTATTTGCAACATTGTCCCTATTGCCAATAGCCGCTTCTAAGTCATCTTCTAAGCGCTTTTGCTCATCTTGGCCGTCTAAGATGCTAGGGGCCGAGGCCGAGGACTGCGTTTGCTGAGCAGTTCCACCGCGCTTCCACACTCTAATATACGCAACATTTCCGCGCAGTGAAGCGTCTCCAGCAGCTTTTTGAAACACAACTGTTTCCAACGCTGAATAAACATCAAAATTACCTCCAAAGAAGCTTCGTGGGGCAGAGTATGAGGACTTAGATGGGGTATCAGAATTGTCAGTAGGGTTTTGCTGAGGCGCCTGGTCATCCTCCTGAGGTTGGGTGTCGAAGCTTTCTTCTACTTCTGACCCAGTTTCAAAGTATTGGTCCTCTTCGGGCATCTAGGCATAAAGTATATAGAATCTTTAAACCCAAACTTGCTATTGATACTTCCAGATGTAGGGAGGGGAGGAGGGTCGGGAGGGTGGAGGGGTTGGGGAAGAGGGAGCACTTGATCCGGCTGAAGTCTCTGCCAATTCAGAGGATTTTAAAAGTTTTGATTCACCCACGCCCAAACTTTTTGCATCTACGGGGCGAAGAGTTGAACTTTCTCCTTTAACGGCTTCTGGAGCCCAAGAATTAAGTTTGTCATTAGAAGTGGTGGGGGAGCCGAGCCCTTCGGAGGTAGGTGTTACTTGCGCTTCTGATATTTCTAACCCTGCTCCTGTAGCTCCTATGGTTGTTATTGTTTTGTTGACTTCACGTCCTAAATGTTCGCATCCAGGGCTCCAGTTATTTAAAGTATCTCTCTTGCTAGAACATTTATTACTCATATGTTAATTTAAACAGGATCATCGGCATGATTACTACTCCACTCAATAGCATTCATAATAACGTCTTTAGCATCCCAATCCCAGTTAGCAAAGTGCGAGTTTTTTTCTGTAGCCTCCACCACCCACTGATACACAGCGCTCCCAACCACTTCCGGCATTCTTGCCAACCGCGAGGCACTTCGCCAAACACACTCATACCTAGATCCTTTAGTCCCATCGAACTCCTCAATGTCTTTTAAGATCCCCAGTGCTTTACGCTTAACATATGACCGCTTGGATGCCGATAATCCCGCCAAAATTGCCCGCTGGGTTTTAGCGTCTCCCCACTCGGTATTGTCGGGCTTGGGAGCATTTCTTTCTCCCTTTACCAAAAACTTTTCGGCACCCACCTGCTCCGCAATCCTCTCCAGGGTCTTTATCTCTATCACCGAGTCGGAACTCGCGGAGACGATGGAATCGGCCCGCGAGCCAAAATAAAGCCTAGCAACATCCACGCATTGCTTATCCGCCCCAGCAAATGAATGAGCTAAAGCTGCGGAGTACAATCTTGCCGACTCAAAATCAACAACCTCCTTTTCCACAAAAACAATCCCCCTCAGCTTCACGTGCTCCGCTGTGCTCGAAAAAGAATGATGAACTAAATTAAAACAGAACCCCAACCCTTCGGCCTGCTCCGTAATCTCCTCTACACTCTCCCCGTCATCAAAGTCCAAAGCAAACACTTGACAACTTTTAAAAAGTGGTTCTATTCGTCTTGGCCGGTGCCATTGCGGGCATTCTTTGAATACAAATGGGCTCCAGGTTTGGCCTCTTGATATTGCTCGGGCCAAAGACTTTGGCGTCACCTGCTCAATATCAGAACCCAAGCGCGCTCCGATCACCCGAACTTCGTTCCTGGGATTGCCAAACTTATCAACTTGGGACTTGTATTGGAGCTTTGAGGAGGGCTTGTGGTCCCATTGCTCATGGTCGAGTGAGATTAGTACTGATGTGTTCATGGGGGGGGGTGCGTAGATAGGTGGCGGGGCCTGTTCACTCATTGTCACAAATTATCCTTAGGGCCCCTTCACACTTTTTGAGGGTCGTAGGTTGGGTCGTATATCCAATCCACATTGGCTTTTGTTGTCTCAGAGAAGATGGGCTCGAGCTCCTCTTCTGTCATTTTAGACACTACGGATTGAGCAAGTTCGTATATTTTATTTTTCTCTCCCTTAACTGTTTCCCAGGTGCGAACAATATGTGTCATTTTTTTGCCCATGGAGAAACCATCGCGGAGTCGGAGTACCTCGAATACGTTCTCGGTTGTGAGGGCGACGTCCTTATCGTTTTTGTAGGTGTTGAAGATTTCGTAGGCTTTGTCGATGGATGTAATGAGGAGCTTACGTTGGGCCCAGTATGGGTGCCATTGGGACCTATTACGGTTATTCCAGTCATCTTTGAGCAGATTACGGAAATTATCTCCCCTTTTATCAATCATTAAAAACCTAATAGCTTCTAGCATCTCTGCCAAAGACCCCAAAGTAAGCTCAGGCAACCAGCCACCTTGTGCTTTTCTTTGTCTTATCGCGTAAGCTAAAAACCCGAAGCGAATAAAGCACTCGAGGGAATTTTTATGGATTTGAATACGCATGTAAGGAAGTAATGACTCGGAGTAAAAGTGGACATCCTCGGCATCTTGGCATTTACTAATAAAGAAGTCGGTGCAGTCACGGAGAACACGCAGGTAGAGCGATAAAGGATCTGTGTTGTGTTTGTTACAGAGCCACTTGATATGCGAGCCGGGGTGGATATCATGGCCTTCTTTCTCTTCCATCTCTTCGAGTTCAAAGAGTCGGTATGTGGAGATAGGCGCCAATCTACTAATAGCGCCAGAGTCTAGAGAGTAAGTAATCTCTGGTTTCCACTCATTGCAGTTAGCTAAGATCACGGTATTGGCAACAATTTCTATAGCATCTGTGCCTTTATTCTCAATTTTTTCTGTTCCTCCAGTAACTACGGACTTGAAACTGTGGGCTTTTAGCATTCGCTCTAGGCTATCTAGTGTCAAGTCGTCGTTATATGCTAAGTGAGAAGTAACCACACTACCTTGATTGAATCGAGAGCCGAAGTCTCCCATCGAAGAAACGTCATACCCGACGTACTTCATAGCATTAAGAATACCATTAAGAGTGATTGTTTTACCGACTCCTGGCTCACCGATAACCACTCCGGCCTTGCGGAAGCCGTGCTCGAAGACCTTTTGGGTGGCTGGATGAACAGCACCACTTCGGCCGACACATGCTCGGCCGATGATGAGCTTCATCATCTGAGCCTCATGATAAGGAAATATACGGATAATGTCTTCAAAGCCCAGCTCTTGGAGCTCTTCAGAGAACCAGTCTTTTTCAGGGATGTATGCGTAGGTCTCGCGTACAGCGTCTTTTTTTCCCTGCATAGTAGCCGGGGAATACGCAATTCCTAACGGATACTTGCCCCCTCCGAGCTTTTTATGCCGCATGGCTTTAAGATTCTCCACTCCTAGAACGTGGTCGGTGATGTCACTACTTCGCCCCGACCTATAGATAAAGAGAGGTACAGCAAACTCCTGCTCATCAGAACTTATCTCGTGCAAAACATCGTCATCAAGTATGGTTTCTTGAGCGGTTTCTAGACGGATTTCTGATGCCGGGACAAGAAACTGAAACCAGGTGGGGAATTTTATAGACTTGGGGGAGGTGGGGTCTTTTGCCGGGTTATGTTCCTCGTAGAGTGAGTGGTAGCCGGTTAACTTGGCGTCGTAGTTAAAACGAAGATAATAGCCTCTATTCTCGGCCCAAGCCAGAATTCTTTTGTACATTCTAGAAGGACCAATGGCATCCGAAGCTAAAGTGTCTTTTGCTGAGGAATGGCCCTGGTTTTTAGATTCTGCCATAGAAGCCGGGTGGGTTTGTTCTTATTATAGACCAGTAGGAGGCCCTTGTCAAGATCCTGAGACCAGTTGTAAAAGTTGCTCTTTTATTGCCGTGCGAAGAGACTTAAGGCCTCGGAGTACGCCTCGGAGATCTTTGACACATTTTTTGTCATCGGCTTCGCGGCATTTGCGAAGGGTCTCTGTCTCTTCTTTTATTGTTTGATGAGTTTCTAAGTCTTTCAGAGCAAGTTCTTTACATTTTTTAAAGGTTTCTTGCCGATTTATTTTTTCTAGGCACAAGGTTCTATTTCGGCCTACTAAATCCGGATGTGAGTTTTTTATTCGGGCCTCCGCAGCTTTGGTGAAGTAGGCTGTGCGGTCTTCATGCCAAGTTGGTGGGATTTCTGGAAGGAAGAGGCCCTTTCTGAGCAAGAACATTCGTGCCGATTCCATGTGATCTGGGCGGTTGGAAGGTGTAGTGGAGTTGAGCATTGCCATAAGGGCTTTAGTATCCTGCTCGTCAAACTTCCAATGGGAATCCTCACTGTATAGGTCAAAAAACCTTAGTGGAGTGCCAGGATACAAATTATCTCCCATATCCCCATACTCTACCTTAAAGTCATAGCACCCCCTCGCTGAGGTAATGTGCATACCTTCTTTACGAAGGTAGTAATCGCACACTTCTCGCTCTGATCGCAGCCGCGGCAACCACGGCCCTGTGTTAGCCCAAATAATCCCATCGGAGTCGGATACTAAGCCCTGCCAGTCTCCATCCACCGTACCGAGAAGGACTTGTCGCTTGGATAGTTTGCTGGGTTTAGGGGCCGCGCGTTTGAGCCGGCATATATGCCCGGCTATATCATCAGCTTCAAAAAACTCTTTAGAAAAGAAGTGAAAAGTTGATCCTGGTGAGTTGAGGTACTCATACCCACCATCTTGTATTAGGTTGAAGAAGTCTGTTTTTTGCCCCCGGCCTCCCTTATACTCAGCCATGGAGAGTTTGTGTGCTTCAATATGCCTCCAGTACCCTTTACCACTTACCGATGCCTCAGAAAAATCTGCCGGAAGCTCGCCTTTAAAATCATCAGCCACCAACCCCACAAAGGGCATAGGGGCAAGCATATCTGGGCCTCGATTGAGTCTGTAGGCCCACATTGCTTTGATTATTTTTTTAAGTTCCTCTTCGGAGCCTCTTGCAGCATCTTCAGCTGCTTCCGAGTAATTAGCGATAAAATGCGCACAGACCTTGAAATCGATGACATACACCGGGCAATAAGGATCGAGGACGGGCTCAAATACATCTTCGAGAAGAGTAGCGGTGTGGGAATAGTTTGGGAGTGAGTGTTGCATTAGTTCGCAACTTCCATTTTCACTGAGCCATGAGAATCGTAGTTAATAAGCTCAAAGTCGGTTTCTGGGTCAAGGTCGAAGAGGGGCTTGTTGTTATTGATCCATACAGTACATTTGGGCTTTGGTCGGTTTGTGATAATAGACCGAATGGATAGCTCGTTTTGAGAATAGATGTGGTTGTTGGCTGAGGCGAACATTACGTACCGGGGTACTAACTCGGCATCTTGAGCCATCTTGGTTGTAAGAAGTGCATAGCGGAACATATCCAAAGGTACCCCAGTGGCCATGTCGTTACTCCGGGCAGTGATCAGTAGGTCTAAGTATTCCCCGGTGCTAGAAAATATCATGCCTGGGTGGCATGGCGGGCAATGTAGTGAGTCGTATGCTGGGTTGTAAGTCTGAAGAACTAATTGTCTGTTGGTGGGGTTGGAGCGAAGTTGCTCTTGTATCCACTTGAGTTGGTCAAAGGGCCCGGGGTGAAACTTTTCCCACTTCATGCTTTCCTCCGGGCATACTTGTGGCCAAGAGCGCCAGGATCGGCCATAAGACCCGGGAAGTCGGCCTTCAGAATCCGCAAGAAAGTCCCAGAAGTGCTTAGCAGGGCCAAGAGCGCTTACACGATGGTCTCCATTAACATCCCACATAAACTCACGAAAGAGATTGCGGAGGGGCATTTTGCGAAGAGTGAGGGCCGGAAACCCGTCCCTAAGATCCACTTTAATTGTCTGGCCAAATACCTGCTTGTAGCGGAGATTATTACGTCCTACTATCTCAGCACCATTGTCGAGGATTTCCCGAGCAATTTGGATGTACTGATGGTCAAAGGGAAGGCATTTGGATGCCATGGGCTCTCTTGGTTGGGATTTGATCCCATTCTATCACAGTTTTGGCCTACGCGGTGCCATTGTTCTTCCTTTGTAATATCCTTCTGGACATTCAAAGCAAAATGCACTTTCCTTACCATCTGTGTACCAGGTTCTACCCTTTGCAATTTCAGACAATTTGCGGCGAGTTTGTTCCGATGGTACTCTTCCTGTGTTTGCCTCTGACACTTTGCGACGGGCCTGTTCTGAGTGCGTCTTCCCAAGTGCTGACTTAGACATTTTGCGTCGCGTCTCTTCCGAAGTTACTTTCCCAGTATGAAATACTGATATTTTGCGTTTGGCCTCAATGGAAAGGCTTTTGCCAAACATCGGATGCCTTTTTCCTCGTATAGACTCAGAAAAGGTAGTCCTTAGCCTTTCGTATAGTTTAGAATTAATGTGTCGTTCACCATGACATGGGCTTTTTACGTGCATATACAAAAAAGCGCGAGTCATTTTTATGCTTCTATAGTCATTAGGTCCATAGCGCTTAGCCAGAGCCTTGTATAACAATGCATGGGCAATATAATGCTCTCGTGGTGTTAATTCCACTATGTAATTATTTTTACCATAAATACTTTTGGGGAAAACATGGTGTTTTTCATACATATCAAGTTTTATTTGACGAGTTTGTGCCTTTCTCATCAAACGAACGTAAGTTATTAAATAATTCACGGACCAAAGTATTTTTCGGTAAGCAATTTTTGCAAACGTACAAATTTACGTAAAGGATACTGATATTCTATGGCCCACTGGAGCAGGGAGCGGCTCCCCATCTCCACAAGTTCCATGCTCGGATCCTCTGCAATAATATCTTCCTGGGCCACGAAGAATTTTTCTCCGTCATGTGCTACTATCAACCAGGGGATGTCTTTATCAAATCTAATTGGCTTTGAAATTTTTTCGATCATTGTTTGTTGGATTTTTTGTGAGCATTAATTATATCCTGAGTGGATTGGGCTTTGGACAGGGCCTGAACTTGAGCCCTAGAAAGCCCGCCTAAGTCTTGCTGGGAATAGCCCCGTGCCGAGGTGGTCGGAGCAGAGCTGGGGGCGCAGGTCTTACCCACCCTAGTAGTGCCTGCTGGGCACCGGCCTAATGCCTTGCCCTTATAGAATACCATAGAATCGGCGTAATTGGAACCCTCTCCGGCGGAAGCCGAGGCACGTTTAGCCCTCAGGATCTCCATATAGTCGGCTTCTGATAGGTTTGCTTTAGATGCTTTACGTGCTTCGGCCTTTTCTTTGCGAATTTGAGCCCCTAATTGCTTAGCCTCGTCAGTTTTTGATCCAAGGTCCTCGGTAATAGCGTTTAGTTGAGAGTCAATTTGCAATAATTGCGCTTTTTTTGGAGGCTGAAGATTGTCTATAAGTCTCTGCTTAAGAGCTGGGTAGCCAATAAATCTTCCCCCACCAGCCCTTCCAGAGGCTCGTTGGGCTCCTTCTTCATAACGACTAATTCCAGCAGTTTCCGCCATTGCCTTTATAAACTGTTCTCCCACGGGACCAGAGGCATTGACTATATCCTCTACAGCTACTCCTCCGAACCCGTTAGCTTTAAAGTGCTCTCTATATCTGTCTCGCGAGGTATTTTTAACTTCATTCTCTAAAGCTTTCTTTCTTTCCTCTATTGGGGACTTTGATAGTTTTTCTTGAAGCTTGCCCCTTACAACTTCGTCAGTAAAAGCCTGTTTGAACTGGTTAAATCTAGCTTCTACCCACTCCCAGTTATTAGGCCCGTCAACTCCACCGTTATCCAGAGATACTCTGTGATCAAGTTGGGAATCGGTAAAAGGTATTCTTTCACCGGTGATAGAGCTTATACCTCCAGTTTGTAGGTAGTGTTGAATAACGGCTCGAGCTCTGCCAACATTGGCCATCCCTTTAGGAGGATCACCCTTCTTTCCTAGGCGAGCTACAAATTTGGCATATGCTGGACCTTTGCCTATAACTTGTTTAATTTGGTCAATGACGTGATCTACGTCTTCATCGGAGATATCAAGAGAAGGAATTGTTGGTTTATTTCCATCTAAGTAAGATAGGTAAGTTTGCATATCATCCCTAGAGAGATCATACTTACCCGCTCCTTTGCCTGTTGTTGGGTCGGCCAAAATAGCCCCAACCATAGCCTTGAGATACTCTTTCTTATTGAACTCGCGCTGCTCCTGCTCGGGTGTGAGTTTACCCTGCTTACGCTGTTCTAGTTCCTTAACTTGCTGCTTTACACTATCTGCACCGATTTCTTCCTGAGGAGCAGAATCCTGTGCCTTTTGAGGTATATTGCCTTTGGCGGTCTCTTGGTCAAAAGCCTTCGCCATTCTCTCCTTGGCCGAAGACTGCTGTTGCTGTTGCTGAGGTTGGGTTTTTGCCTGACTCAACCTCCACGTATTAGAACCTGAGTCGAGTTCTACAGGGCGGTTGTTAATATCTTTCCATTGCTTTACTCCTGGGGGCTTACCGGGAGCGAGCTTGACGGCAAAATCTACACTCTCACTAAACCCTACCACATCGTGGCCTTCAAGCACGGGCATTAGAGCCTCACCACTGAGGAGCTCTGTTGTCACCCACTCATTTTTATTTGCTATACCCCAATCCTGTGGGTGCTCAATATCTGGCATATCACACTAACTAGTATGTACTAGTCTTTAAACCTAAGTAGTTATATTCTACCATAATACCTTAAACTTTGAAGTTTCAGTCTAAAGACCCCTTAGATTACAAGTTTTTTAATAATGACCAATACATACACCCACGGCCACGTAATCCCGCTAGTTGGTGGGAGCACTGTTGGGGCAACTATGGCCCTGGGCAGGCCCCCGGAATGGATAGCGTCATGGGGAAGCGTTTTTGGTGCTAATGATCAATATTGCCTAAAATACTTTTCCGATACCCCCTATTTTGAATTGGATGAGAAAAACTATCCCACTCAGCATGTAGATATTGTAACTTGCCTTCCTCCATGTGCCGGGCTTAGTATGGGCAATGCCACCTCAGGGGCTGGAGCTAACAACCCTCGCGGTTGCAGTGCGCCGAGCAACCTTCATATGCTCAATGGTTCGGAGTTTGCTATGACTAAGATCGAGCCTAAAGCCATCATGGTAGAAAATGCACCCGCCCTCTATTCAAAAATGGGGGAGGTGTTTGCTGAGCGGATTAACGACTTGGCCCAACGCCATGGCTATACTATGAGCCTGGTAAAGACCACCTCGTTGAACCATGGGATTCCCCAAGAACGAACTCGTTCATTTTTCTTTCTATGGAAAGGGAACAAGGTTCCTATACTAAACCCCATTAAAAAATCCTACACTCCCTTCCACCAACTATTACACGAAGGAGCGTTTGCCGAATCCGACTCAGTGAGTAATAAGCCTGTGCCGTCTTCGGACCCTCTCTGGCAATTTATTGAGTCGAAGTATACCGGCTCTACCAAACAAGATATTTTAAAGGCCGTAGCTTCCACTCGCATGGTTAGCGTTTGGAATGTTATCTATGACTCCGGGTGGTTGGAAGAAGCCGCGCGGGTTATCAAAGATGAGAGGGCCAACCGCTGGCTCAATTACACCTTGGGAAAGAAAAAAGCAGGCAAGAATATCATGGATGGGAGCATGAAACTTGCCTGGACGCGCACACAGGCACTTATGTGGAAGTCATTGCCAATGCTCCAGCACCCCTACGAAGATAGGTGGCTAACAATGGCCGAAGGCCTAGCTCTTATGGGTTTTCCTAGCGATTATGCAGCTAAGGTCTCCATTCCGACAAAACATAGCAATGTAATTTGCCAAAACGTCCCTGCAAAAACTGCGGGGGATTGGATTGAGGAGATAGTTCAGGCTTTAGAGGGTAATAGGCAGTGGGTGGGGCCTAAAACTAAACCTGATGGTAGTTTTGAAATCCTTCGCCAAAATAACACTACGTCTAAGAGTCCCATGGCACCAATTTGGTCTCTCTAGTACTCTCCTAATAGACTAATTTATTTTTAATCTCTAGCTCTCCACCAAGCAAACTTTGAGCATTACTTCCATCCGGCTTATGGAATATGAGCTCGGCGGTGGAGGCTACAAATTCTTCTGGGGTGAGTGGTTTTTCCTCATATTTTTTTTCATATAGCTCAATAGCTTCATCTATTGTGGTAACTACACGGGCCTCTATAACTTCGTCGGTTTGAGTAAAAACTTTTTTAAGAGCCTCCTGGGGGACCCACTTACGCTGAACATAGTCTACTACAGCCAAGAGCTCTTGACGTGTAAACTCTTTGTCTACCGCAGCCCTTGTTATCATCGAGATAATAACTCTTATCTGGTTATCTTCATAGTGTTTGAAAGTTGCGTTTCTTAGCCAAAATATATCTAATTCATCAAAAATAGTTTTGAGTGCTGGGGTTTCAATGTTGGGTAAAATTTTTCTGTTGAGAAATTGCAGTACCCAGTCTATTAGGGGCTCTAGTACACTCCAAAGGAGTGCGGCTTGTATAATTGTCTCTTTTTCCCCAGCGGGCTTTTTCCCAAAACTAAAATAAAATTGTGTCATTGGAGCTACCGCAGCTTATTTGGTTAGCTAATCTTACAATCTTGTGGGGAAACTTTTTTAAGTTCTGCTATAAGCTCGTAGCGAACGTGCTCTTGTAAATTAGACTTTGTAATCCCCTGGGCAATTAACTGGGCTTTTAAACAAACCAATATAAGTGTTTCCATTACCATCTCTTTAAACAAAATTGTACTGTAACCATTCTGAGTCGGTGGTTTCCCACAACTCTGAAATAAACTTATTAAATGGAGCTTTTGGTTTTTGTGCCAGCCTCATTCCTGTTTGTTCTAGTAGCTTATCACCTTTCTTTGTATTGCAAGAGGAACAAGCTACAACAAGATTTTCCCAAGAACTCTCTCCGCCGCGCGATTTTGGAGTTATATGGTCGATTGTAAGTTTGCGTGTGGCTCCACAATATTGGCATTTATGCCCATCACGTTTGTATATTAAAGCCCTGGAGGCTCGCAAATCTCCTCCACGTTGGAAGGGTATACGAATAAACTCTACGAGCCGGATTACTTTACCGGAGATAAGAGCAGCTTTTTCTTTAAGTAAAAGAACAATGGCTCGTTTCCAACTCGTGATGTGAAGGGGCTCGTAAGAAGCATTTAGCACTAGGACCCGGGTATTAGGCCGGATCCGATTTAAGTCTGCCTGTACCATTACAAATACCGCATTCTTGAACTTCGTTTGGTTCTACGTATCCGTCGGGGGATGTATGGGAAACTATTAAAAACCCCCTGCTATCACAATTAGTACATTCTTTATCTTCGTCGGGGAGTGTGGGCTCCATGTATTATGTCAGAATAGGGCGGACGGGCATGAGCCTTGGAGCTCGGCAGATGGGGATTGGGAGGCTGGCTCAGTGCCATTGATGTTGTGGTCTGGCCTAACTTGATTATAGGCTTGTTTTTTAGTCGCAATTTCTGCAAACTCTTCTCCGGTCACGCCGGCATATGCCAGGATGGCTCTGTGAAAAAGAATTATGTCATATAGCTCTGCAACAAACTCTTCACGGAGCTCTGGATTATCGAGATAGCTCCGCTCGCTATTCTTCCAGCTCCTTCGTGGGACATACACGCGGGCCTCGATGGCTTCTTCAAAAAGATGACCGAACATCTCAATGATTTTTGAGTACCTCTCGTTGAGCGGAAGGTCAGAATCCATCGGCCCGAGTTGGCCAAGTTTTGCTGCATATAGTTGCTGAGATACAAACCCATCATTGATGAACTTAACGTAGTCAAAGGTGGAGGGCATGGGAAGAGAGAAGGGGTCAGGGAAATATTCTATCATAGATCGGGGTGAATGTCAACCCTCGCAGGCTACGCAGTCGCCATAGGATTTTTCTCCTTGCCCTATTCTTTCTGCGAGTCTGTTGTACCCGCCGATGTGCTGGCCATTAAGCCAGATTTGCGGAACAGTTTTCCACACCCATTCGGCATTCGGAAACTCCGAACGGTCGATTTCATTTACAGTCCATCCTTGGCTCTTGAGAAGAGATTTAGCCATGGAGCAGTATGGGCAGTCTGGCTTGGTAACTATTTTTGCTACTTTAGTTTGGCTTGGTTGCTTTTTCTTAATAAGCATAGAGCTGCTTTTTAAGTAGTAAAGGGATTTTAGCCCAGCCTTCCATGCACACAAGTGGAGCTTAAAAAGATGTTCTGGGGAGGATTCAGGATCGACAAATAGATTGAGAGACTGGCCCTGGCAAACATATTTTTGGCGATCTGCCGCTTGTCTAATCAACTCAAACTGATCTATCTCCCTAGCAGTTCTAAACACGTCCTTAGCTTCAGGGCTTAAAAACTCGAGATGTTGTACTGAGCCTCTAAACTCCATAATTGACTCCCAAACCTCGTCAGTATTTTTCCCCAGGGTATCTAGGTACTGCTCTAGATACTTATTTTTTCTAACAAAAGTGCCCTTTGCTTGTTTAGCAACATAATAGTTCGCGTCGATGGGCTCAATTCCCTCACTCCCTGCTCCACATATAACGGAGTTAGATTTGGTTGGAGCAATGGCCATGAGGTGAGTATGCCGAAGGCCAGTGCCTAAGCACCATTCCGGCTCGCCGTAGACCGCGGCCATTTCAGCCGAGGCTTTTAGCGCTTTTTCTTTAATAAACTTGTGTACCTGGTCGTTAAGGTCCCTGGCTTCTGGAGAAGCAAATGGAAGGCCTTTTGACTGATAAAGTGCATGAAGGCCCATAGTCCCTATGCCTAAAGCCCGGGATTTTTTGGCAAATCTAACCGCCCGGCCTAAAGATGTTATTCTATCAGCCTTGTAGATAAACTCCTCTACCACTGCATCGAGCAGATAAACTGCTAATTCCGGTACACTTTTTCCAGTGTTTGGCGCTCGCCAGTCTTTCCACTCGTCCCACTTAGCAAGGTTGATTGATGATAGCACGCAGACAAAAGTATGATTTTCGTCGGTGTGGAGAAAAATTTCACTGCATAAATTCGATAATTTAACGCTTAAGCCTCGCTGCTTATAACACTCTGGGTTAGAGCGGTTGGCATTGTCGATAAAAATTATGTAAGGAGACCCTGACACTAGCCGGGCCTTAAGCACCTCTCCAAACAACTTTTGCTTCTCGCGGTCTCCTGCGAGTAAGCTCTCTACCCACTCATCCGATATAGTAACTGCAAGGTTGCTATCAACAAAGTCCCTTGGATCACCTTGTGAGTGGTCTTTTGTACGAAGTACTTCGGAAAGGTCCGGGTGGTCAATCGGTAGGTATAAGGCAAAGCTTCCTCTTCTCACTCCTCCCTGGCTAACTACAGCAGCACATTGGTCAAACTGCCGCATCCACGGTACGACTCCAGTGCTCTTACCACCAGAGGAGATGGGTGCACCGGAGGGACGAATGTCTCCAAAGTATGTGCCCACTCCACCTCCATGCTGAGACAACGCAGCGGATTCTTTTAGGTGGGAGTAGATAGAAGGGACTGAATCAGCGATGTGGTTAGAATAGCAACTAATAGGGAGCCCAGAACTAGCCCCAAAGTTACTTAGTACGGGGGAGGCTCCGCCTAAAAAGCCTCGCCATAGAACCTCAAAAATATCCTTGCCTACGCCCGGAGGATGGCCTAAATACTTAGTTGCTGTCTTTGCCACTCGCTCAAACAATCCTCTGGGGGTCTCTCCTGCTCTAAGGTATCCACGAGAAAGGGTGTCGATAGCCTCCTGGGTCATCCAGGAGGGCACTTGAGCTTCGGACATAATTAAACTTCTCGATGGTATATTATAAAAGAAAATAGCCGGGTTTAGTGGTAAATTAGTAGATTATTAACCTACTGTTAGATTATTTTTTTATCAAGCCGTCATTGTGAGCTTGTTGCACGTTTTCAGACCGCGATCCCCACTTCAAATTAGAGAGGGCATTATTGGTGCCGTTGTTGTCTTTGTGAAGGATCACAATGTTCTTACCCTGTGGCTTAGGTGGGCCAAAAAGCTCCATAACGCACTGGTGGACAAGAGGTTCTTCACGGCGCCCGTTCCATGTAAGATTGACCCGAAGGTGCTTGCGATCATCGTCACGGGGCTTTCGCATATTATATGAGCCATCGGCCTCTTTTCGTCTCACCCTGCCTTTGTTGCTAAACTCGTACGGCGAAGATCTCCATTTTTTCCATTGCTCGCCACCGGAGTCAGAAAAGTTTCTTCCTCCTTGATCTCTGCCACTCACCCTCCAGCCGTCAGGTATGTCGGTCATATTGTCCACGCGTCACTGATCATCTTACAAGCTTTGAGTTTAGCTAGGCGTTCTTGGTGGGCTTGAGCTAGGTACTTATCTGAGCGTGGGTCAGTGATGAGGTAGCGAGTGCCATGGCTTTTTGCCATATAGGCCGGGTCTGTGTCAGGGATGGAATGAATTGCCATAGGTGGGGAGAAGGAGAACAACTATTGGTACGATAAGCAGGAGTTTAAGTCTAGGTCCGTTAAGTCTACGCTCATATAATCCTGAGCCGGCTTGGCAACATAATTATCCCCGGACTTACTCTGAGCAAAAAAGTCAGAGCTGCTGGCTCCTTTAATCATAGGATCAAACCAAGCCGCAAGTAATTTTGCCCTTGAGAATTCTTCGGTGGAGAGAGAAAAAGCCTGCTCCAGCCCCAGCGTAATTAGACGCTCGTTAGCGCGGTTTGTTATATATGCTTTCAACGACTCGGCGTCAATCGAGGAGATTTGGGACGAGTTAAAAATGTGGTCAATGAAGGCAAACTCTTTTTCCACAACTAAACCAAAGCCTTCATAGATTGCGTCTCTATCCTCGGCATTTAAGCCGGTTTCTTCCACGAGCCTGCGGAATAAAAGGCACCCCGCTTCGGAGTGAGTTGCTTCGTCAATGGCCGACCAAGAGATGATCTGAGCCAAACCCTTATACCTTCCGTCTTTATTAAAGCTAAGTAGTACGGCAAATGAACTAAACAACGAAACGCCCTCTCCAGCCCCCGAAAAAACCGCCAAGGCAACTTTACTAGGATATTTTTGAAAAAAAGTATCGATTTTAGAGCAAGCAATACCATCATTGATAAACTCTTCGTATTCATTTAGTCCTAGCACATCGTTAAGATATGAGTAGGCAGCCGCGTGAATAGTTTCAAAGAATGAGAAGGCCCGGGCCATAGCCTGGATCTCTGGCTTGGGGAAAATACTACAGACCTCATTAGCCCAGTAACAACCAATACCCAACTCCGCGCTCACAAAACCCTTTAGAATACCGGCTATAACCGCTCTTTCGTCAGGTGTTGAGTTAAACTGCCAGTCTCGCAGATCTCCCTCCATAGCCACTTCCTGGTGGCGCCATACGGAGGCCACAGTGCGCTCGTAGTAGTCATAAAACTCGGGGTAATCGAACCCAGTGTCTGTTTTAAATACCATCTTATTATGCTCAAGAATACTGCTCATTGGGCCTCGTGAATAGTGAGTTGATGAAGGTTGCAATTAAATACGCCAAGAGTGCCATTTGTGGAGTCGCCGCCAGGATCATTGACAACACAATTTGGTTCTACGATTGCCCGGCCCCAATGCCCGGAACATAGCACATCGGAGTTTGTTGCGCCCCAGCGTTCTGGATTACGCCAAAAGCCTGTGCGCTTGGTTATTTGCCGACCCTCCCACATCCAGGTAGATTTGCGACCACGGAGTGTAAAATCAACCTCTTCGGGGGTGAGGGTTTCCGGCTCTAGGTATTTATACTCAAAGTCTTTTTGGTAAAAAGCGTGGGCCATTTTGTATGTATTGCCGTTTTCTGACGAATAGGTAAATGTAAGAGGCCTCGTATCCAACCACTGTACTATTTTATCCCGAGTAGGTTCGTCTAAGGCCTCGAGCTCACTAATAGTGTTTTTAAACCCCACAACTCCCCGCCGCACTTTCCTTCGCCCTAAGTAAAGATCGGCAAGATTCTGCCCATGGTTAGAGTGAAGGAGAGTTGCATAGCCCTCGTTGCAGAGTTGCCGTACCAGCTCATATACCTTTAAAAAAGAGCAAGTGGGCCGGTAGAGTTTGTCTCGGCAATCAGATAGGTCTCCTAAAAAAACTAGATGGGAGCCGGCATTGATTGACTTTGAAAGCCTATCAACTAGCCTGCTAAGCGCGTCATCGCGCGAGTGGATGTCAGAGATGAGCAGAACGTTTTGCACAGAGAAATAAAAGAAGAAAAGAATAACTTTTAGTAATTCCATTCTATCATGGTTGAGGGGGAAAGGGGGGCGGCCTTGTTCCTCAATAAGAACTGGCTACTCCTTTGTGCCTTGCCGGGTATCCAGGAGCCTGAAGCCCCCAGTCTTGTGGGACCATGGGAAGAGTTCCTTCGGGCCCTTCTTGTTCGGCACCACCTGCGCCGCCATAAGAGGGCTTTTCGCCATCTTCTACTTTAGCAGCACCATACTGCCCCTCTGGATCAGTGTATTTTGAATGGTAGTCATCTTCGCCGGTTTGTGGCCCTGGCTTTACAAGCTTAGTATTTTTATCAGTTTTTGTTTTCCATCCAGCCGGAACTTGCATTATGTTGTATGTATGCTTTGCATAAAGTCTTTAAACCTACAAAAAAAAGCTCCCCTTTCGAGGAGCCCAGGAGGCAAAGATTAAACCTTAGAAATCTAAGTTGAGTTCTTCTTCAGAAACTTCTTGGCGGGAGAGGAGAAGAGTCGAGCGGATGCGAATCCGGCCATTGTCCATTTCTTCCTTAGACCGCAGGGTTAGAGTCGCGGGCTTTTCCCGCGTAATCTCCGGCTTGGTGGAGAGGAGCGGACGGATTGAGCTATGAGCCCATGCCCCGGCCACCTTCCCTTCCTCGGGGAGGTTATTGATCAAGATGCGGTATGTAAGCCCGTAAGAGGTCTTACAAGGATAGTAGTTGATTACTTCATAGGGGACTTGAATATCAAGCTCACGGAAGTCGACTTCACTATCAGCCTCGATGCGGTTCCCGCCGCCCCCAGAACCTTTTGGGGTTACTTGTTGTACTAGGCTGAGCACATCCTGTGGCTTCTTTTTGAGCAGAGCGTTGAGCGCTTTAGGCTCTACAGGATTCTCCCAGTCGGTAAAACGTACGGCCACTGGGAGGACGAGTTGGCCAGCGTCGGTATCCACACTGATGAATAGTGCGGGGTCTTCACCGCGACCTGAGAAGTTATACGAGCCGAACTCAGCCTCGAGTTCTTTTCCGTCAGAGGTGGTGAACCCGCCCTTTACCATGTTGACTGGAAGGTAGCGAGGGCCCCACTGAATATAGAGTTGGTTGTCGGCAGTGCCTTCGACCCCCTCTGCTCCGGCTTTGAGCACGGGGCCAAAGAGACGGAAGTAAACCCCATCCCTAGACTTGATTAGAAAAGTATTTTCGTCAAGTGGCAGTTCTTCGTTGGTTAAGAACTGATAGATTACATCAAGGTCTTTGCGAAGTGCCTTGGGAAGATTGACATTAGGCAACGACGTGTACTCAGAGGAGTATTCACGACCAGCAAGTGGAGCGAGCTGGGGGGCGTTGGTGCTTAAATCGATTGTTGTAACAGAGAATGTAGTTACGGACATTTGGTTAGTGCTCTTGGGTAAGTGTCTCTTGGGTAAGTGCCTTGGAGGACCGAAGTCCTCCTTGGCTTGCTCACTTGATACTATTCTATCATAGGGATTGGGCTTTGTCAACCCCTAGTAACAATCTTTAATCTTTTATTGAAGCGAGGTAGGTTTGGGCCTGGAGGCGGATTTTGTAGAGCTGGGCGGAGAAGGGGTTTAGGGGGCAGAGAGGCGGGATGTAGAGGATGAGCCGCTCGCCCAGCCAAATTTGTCTTTCAAAGGGGCACTTGGGTGGTATGGAGTAGATCCATTTTAGGGCCAGGGTTTTGCTCCATTGGTGCGGTTCTAGCCAAGGTGCAGGGATAGCAGGAACCAACTCTAGTATCTTACCCCACCACCGGGGGGCCCGAGCGCGCTTCCCCGCCGTGGACCTAGATAGGCTAAATTTAGTCACTTTGATTAAAGAAAGTTCTGATAACGGTTTTCAACTTGCTTAGAGGCCTCTTCATCAGAAACCCACAAAAATACCTCAGGATTAGAACTAAAAGCTTCTTTTTTTAAATGATATTCTTTTTTACACTCTTCAATAAAGCCAACCATTTCTTTAAAATCTTTAATTTGATTTTCTTCATTTACAGAAGCTTTTAGTTGCTCTGTGATAATTTTAATTTGATCAATAAAGAAATACTTACTAAAAATTTTGTTAATAGTATCGTCGCGAAGCTGTTGTTGAGATACCAGGGTAATTTGACTTTGGTCATATAGCCTGCCTGTAGTAAAGTTTCCGTACCAAAACTCACCGTCCCCCATTTCTATCTCTTTAGTTACAAAGAGTGAGTCATCAAACCCATCGGTTTTAAACCCATCAAGATCAAAAGTACCAAAAAGTTCGCCGGATGCCTTATTAAAAAGAAGAATTTTTTTCATTTTTAGCTGTTTTTATTTAGATCTTTCAACTCTATTATTTCCAAATAAAAACCATGCTATACTTGTCTTCTTCATCTGGCAAGAGGGGGGTGCTTTCGTGTATTATATTTAGAGGCATTTCTAAGCCACTACCAGGTACCTCCTCTACTAGGTGCGGATTATCTTTATCGTCATACCACGTAAAATGAGACCGGGTGGATTTAAGAAAAATTAATTGAAATTTCCAATACTTACCGGTCCCATCCTTATGTTTACCGAGGTAAGAGCCGGGGGGATACCAATTAATAGCGATTTCTGTTGGTGGGGGAAAGGGGGAAAAATCTACTGTTTTAACACAAGCTTTTTTAAGCTCAGGGGGGAAAGAGTTATACATTATAGTGCTCATAGTGGCACCTTTTTTACATAAAGTACTAAATTTATAACTGCCCTCTGCCCTATTTTTAAAAGTTGCTTTTGGTAATTTGTATATTTTTTCTAAAATTTCTTCTACGTTAGTAACGTAGTTATTAAGCAACTTAATGTTGTGCATTTAAACTCGCTACTACTGCCGTATCCACTTGGTTCCATCGTTTATGTAGGTAAATTGTTGCGCGTCAAAAGTTTCATTACGAAAATCTGCGGAAAAACTTCCTGCGCTAAAATTAACGCCGGTTACAAATGTTACGCTTATATGGCTTCCGGTAGAAGTTGACAGGGAGGGAGCTACGTAGCTATAAGTAAGGGCTCTTCTTACAACTTTTAGCACTTGACCCGTGGGATACATGGTTGCTATTGCAGTTCTATTAACAATATAGTCAATAATGCCGTAAGTATTTGTATATTCTGGGGGTAGTGCGCCGCCGCCACCAGGACCGGTGGGAATTACTAAAATCAAAGGTTGAGCAGTTAGATATTTTACTACAGCTTTTTCTGTTACAAGTTTATTATCTGAAGACCCATTCTTACTAATTCCTGCCGTGCTGTTTACAATAGAAGTTACTAATTGCCCAGTTGTTTCATCACCCAATCTTAGCCCAGCAAATCCAACATTATCAGTATTTGAAGGAAGTCCAACATCTACTAAAAATTGGGCAATATTATCTTCTGGGGCTTGCGGATCACCTCCTGGAAGTTCTATACTAGATTCGGTAATACTGACCCCTGTACCTGCTTTTAGAGTATTATCAAACCGAACGTTAAGCTCCTCTGCTAGATCAGCTGCAGTGACTACGGCTTTTTCGGCAATTCCCTGTTTCCCGCCACTAATCCCCCCAGCCGGACTATTTTTATTTTTTATGCCTGCTCCACGAATTACCGACTTATCTGCAAGTTGGACTAGTCCCGCTTTGCTCGTTGAAGCATACACCTCAGGAAGCGGACTTGAACTCGCCGTGATGGGGCCGGTTGTTGTATTAAAAGTAGTGGAGGAGTCGAAGTAAATATTAGTATCATTTCCAAAATACATCCCTGCACCATCATTCAGGGCCAAACTAGACTTAATAACAACACTATTAAAAACCTGGTTGGTTACCGAGCCGGGCTCATTATCTGCCTCGAGTGGGATAGCAAACTGCTCACCGGTTCTCAAATCGAAGACGGTCGTACCAATATAGAAACTTCCCTCTTCATTCATGCCTGTGGCATATACCTTACCCCCTCTCTCCTCAACAATAATCTTACCAAGAGCAAAATCTTGCTCCAAAGGCTCACCTTGGAAGGTGGGGAAGGCAGTGTCGTAGTTAAGATACCCTGTCCATTCCCATGTGTGCCCAGAAGCTCGGATGATAGAAGGCCGACGGAGGCCAATAAGGATTCCCGATGCTGCTGAAGTAGATCTTACTTTGAGCGGAATGGGGGAAAGAGACGGGGCGATGGTTGCTATGCCTCCTAACGCCACCCCAGGGCGCGCGGCCAGGGCAACCAAGGCTTCTCTTGTTACCGAACTTGTAGGATCAATTGTGTTTTCAGGCTCGTCAAAATCGAGGGCAGGGTATAAATCCCCAGAGGCTACTTTTCTTGCCTGAGAACCCTGGGTGAGATAGGCTACAAACTTCCCGTCAGAGGCACCACCAGCCAATCTTCGTTTTTTATATTCAGCTGGAGCAAAGACTTCGTCGTAGTCTCTGATCTGCGATATGGTGAGTGGGTCGTCTAGGAGCAGCGAGCTGCCATTTAGTGGGTAGCCGGTAACACTAAGTTGCTTCTCTAGAATGTAGAAGTTTTGAGGCCTTCTCATGCCGAGGTCTTTAACGAACCCGTCAAGAATCACTCTGTAGATCCGGTCATCGGACTTTCTTCTATCTATACCACGGATTATTACTAAAGACGCCCTCTGGAACATAAAGTCCAAGTTAGAATAGAAAAGACTACTTCCTAAGGGGTTGGTAATAATCTTGTAGCGGAATGCATAATCAAAGTTCTTAAGAAGGTAGCCATCTCCGTCGGTGTCTGTTATCTCTTCAACAACACTTGAAGTTTTTACGTTAATATACCAGCAGCTTTGCAAAGCATCCCAAACGAAGATCTTTGACCCGTCATCTAGATACTCATACCCAGGAGAGTTTACTGAACTAACTAACTGAATATCTCCAGTGTAGAGAATAGAATCACCATTTTCATTAAATCCTTTGATAAAAATACGCTTTCTATTAACTCTGGCCTCCCCCCCTGTTAGTTCATAAGTACCATCGGCTTTTTTCTTAGTATATGAGAACTGTCCGAACCCCATCTTAGACGATGAAGGAACATTTGTAGTGGCAGTGAATGGATTTGTTGAGCTGGAGTTAGAAAAGTAAACTCTAATTATGCTGGGAGGAGTTTTACTTGCGTTAGTTCCTGTGGCGGCGGTAGAGTTGCTTACGTACCAAGCCTTGGTTTTTTCGTACTCAAGAACTAGCCCAGTATTGATCTCTGTATCAACCAGTGTTGGTGAAGTTCCTGCAGATGCCGCTGTGTAGGATAAGGGCTTGGGGGGTATAATTTCAAGTATTCTTGTTCCTCCGTAGGTACCGTCGGGTACCCCTTCATCTTGGCTGAAAGACCTCGTTTTATACCCCACCGAGTGAAGTGAAATGTCTCCAAAGTCAGAGCAGGAGTTCGTAATAGATAGATCTGCTCCGCTCTCAGACACAAAGTGGTCTGCGTTGCCAATAACAAAACAACTAACAATTTGAATTGTTGCGTCATTGCTTCCTTTGAAGCCAAAGTGACGGTATTTGAAGGGGTCTGGAGGGCAGGGGCGGTACTGCTTACCCACACCAGAATTTTTATTAGTAGGGGGGTCTAGATAATAAGATCCATCTCCGAAGCAAGTGGGGTCGGTTTGTAGTGATACCTGCGTAAAGTTCGCAGTTACCATGGATTTGAAACCAGCCACTAGGGCGCCATCGGCGTGCAGCCCGCTGAGTCCAAAAATAGACCTTACAGAGCAGTTAAAAATATATGGGGAAGAAGACCGAGTGGAGTTGATGTCCGGTAGGTCAAAAGCTCGTTGGTCCCCTGAGCCTTGGTTGCGAATGCGCGTGGCTCCCGGATAGGAAACGGAGGAGTTAACGCGGGAGTCGCCCAAAGGAATCCCAGTTTGGTTCTCTTCAGCGTCGGTTTGTCTGAGGTTTTTGGAATCGTATATTGGAGCAACGATTGTGGTCTCGGCGCCAATTGCCTCTAGGCCTTCAGCTCCCCATTTATCATAAGTACCAAATAGGCCGTTGATTTTTGCATAGTATGAAGTTTCTACAGATCCTCCACTAATCTCAGATTGTGAAGCAAACCCAACAGAAACAAGTGTGTTATGGCTTCTATGGACTTGGGGGTTATCTGTAAAAGTAATTAGTGAGATATAACTGCCCCCGGTAACTTTAAAAATGCTACTTTTTTGAGTTTGTGCTTCAGCGGCTATTGGATTGAGCTCGGGTACGTACATCGGCCTTACCCGCACTTTGCGCAAGTCCACGCCGTTTATCGAGATGCCTCTAGGGACTACAATGCCACCACCGGTGGGGTTGATTAGGGACAGACCATCGTAATAGAGCTGGTCGGATACGGAGAAAGATCCTCTAACATACTCAAGAGTAACTTTCCAAATCGAGGAGTTAATACTCTCTTTTTCAATTTTTACTACATTGCCAACTCCTCCACTCTGTGAGTAGATGATTCGGCCGAGGTTCAGGGCCCGAGGGGGCTGAGAGGATGTAGGGTTGAGAGAATCTACTTGGATTACGAGCGCACGATCGAGAGCCTCCCGCGTAAGCACTCTAAACCCAGTCTCTAACCGCTGAACTAGACCGGCAGAAGCGGTGAGGCCAGGTGTGCTTCCACCGCCGGGTGAGTTATCCACATAATAATCACCGGGGGCGAGTTCAATAACCACTTTGTCATAGCGATCGTTGTATGTTCCAGCTCGGCGACTTTCCCTAACCCCCTCGATAAGTGCCCGCTCAATAGACCGAAAAGGCACATCGGAATTGAATCCGTTATTCGAGATGGAGTCGTCGCCGGTTGCAGGGTCGACATAAATAATATTCTTAACAGAGGGGTTGGTTGCTGCTCCCACCCTATCACAACGAGGAGCATTTTGGACTTTAATCAGCCCACCTTGCCCGTTTGCGTACACCGCTACTGTGGGGTAGAATTCTTTATAGCATTTTGATGTTGAAGCTTCATAACGATACAACCCCTCTGGAGGATTGGGATATGTTGCTGGTACTACTGCACCGTCTGGGCACTCAGTTGCTAACCTCTGGCCAATAAACTCTCTTCCGCCGCAGCTCAAGAACGAGCCAAGGAGCGGGGAGCAGTCTCCTCCGGGAGTTTCTTCAAACTTCCACTCTGAGGTGGCTGAGTGATAAAAAAGTTCAATATGTGCATCTTTAATATTAATAATCCAGTCATCCACCGAACCATTGATTTTTGTGTCACCACCTGGCCTAATGATGATCGGATAGCGGTCAAAAGTACCCGAGATGTCGACAATTGCTATTCTGTCTGAGTCGGTGGGGGTTGATGGCAGAGAGGCAATTAATGACCCGTTTGATGTATCAGCAATAACCCTCTCCCAGCTCTTAGCAACATACGAATCATTTTTGATCGGAGTATTGCGTAAAGTGCGGGGGTATGTATTTAAGTTGCCAACATAGAGCCCTGGGCGTAGGTCAATATACCCTGCTCCTACAACACTTCCGTCACTATCAGTTGCTAAGGAGGTTCCGTCGGCATTTAGAGTGAGCTTTGCCAACGGGACGTGGGGCTTAGATACTGAGGGCAGGGCTGAGCCAATAGATAGCCCGATTGGAAGGCTCGTAGCAGATGCGGTTATTGCTAGTTCTTCATCAAGATAAATATAGTTTGTTTGTGCACCGCTAAGAAACTGTACAAATTGCACTGCCCAGGACACCGGGAGGCCATTGCTAAGGATTATGCTTCCAGCCTCTACCCACACACCATACACCCCGCTCCCGGGGCTAGTTTCTGCTATGGCTGGAGGGCCCCATACTTTTATCCCCGTAGTTGCATTGTACGAATTTAGTACTATGCCATCATGGGCAAGTCTACCCAACCCAGTTTCATTATCCTCGCGGGGATCGGCAATTTCCCAGTCCTTAATGCTATCACGCTGGCCAATCTTCCACCCATCCTGCTCTGAGGACGTGGGCTCGGCGTAGTAATTTTCTCTGGAGGAAGCGGCAGAAAAACTTGTGCCTTTCTGCGTCTCGTTAAGGTACTCTTTACTTACAATAGTACCGTTTTGAAACTGAATCTTATCTAGCATGGTAAAAAATTCTATATCCCGGGTATTGAACTAACCCAAAGGAGTCGCCCGATCCACTCTGCAGCAGGACCGAATGAACTCAATTCTACAAGGATTTTTCTTCCCTGGGCTTTGTAGAAATCTATAGGATTGTTGGCCTGGAAGTTGAGTTGGTCAACGTCACCTCCCCACGTAATTACCGAAGTTCCGAACTTCCACCCAGCTTCTACTCCCCAGTTGATGGGGTAGTCAAAGTAAGTTTGGAAATTTTGTAATGGAGTTTGAGTAAAACGGAGGAAAATGCGGTGCTCTCTATAAAAGCCTGGAGGCACATCCAGAGGATTCGTATTTGCAATCGGAAGGTTGTCTGCGCTGGTCACATCCACATCCAAATAGTTGGAAAAAAGAAGCGATCCCATGGGCAGGCTCTTTACAGCCCCACCGAGCTCTATCGGGGTGCCAATTCCATCCCCCGACCAAATCCGACCGTCAGCAACATTGATACAAATTTCCCCCTCAGAAAGATCACCGATAAAGGGCTCTTCTCCTGGCAAGGGGGTGGTGATTTGTTGGTGTGTTGCTTCGGCCATCAACAACAAATAGTGTGTCTGATATCCTTTAACCTACCTTTGTGGGTTTAAATTATATATAGCATAAGTCACTCGTCACTTGAAAACAGGGTATATTACTGACAGTTTTAGTACGCTTGGCGGGTTAGCTGCTGTGGCGTATGGCGACTCAGAATATTTCAGAGAAGTACAGAATCAAATCTATGCCCAATCCCCAACCAAGTTTTTAAATCTACAGCAGCCTTCGGATATATTTGAGAGCTTTTTTGGAACAAAAGAGTTTTTTGCCGAAATAGTACTCAAAGCGTTAGTGAGTCAGTATGCCACTGAGCAAAAATTTGCGGATTTTGTAGATGTGAAGTTTGGGCCTACTTGGAAAACAACTTTGCTTGCCGAGTTTAAATCTAACTTTTTTGACCAATTAAACTCAACTGAAGAATACGGGCTGACTTTGTTAAACTATGTTGGAAGAGTGGTTGAAAGAACTTTGCCCGGATTCACTCAGTCTGAAGAACTGGCTAATAAAATCTCAAGCACAATACAAAACGAGCCAAGAGTAGGCGCCGATGCCAACCTAATTGCCAAGGCGGTATCTAATAACCCCCAGGTAAAAGTTTCTGTGCCACCTACCAACTCTAGGGTAAACTTAAATACTTCGGTGGATTTAGGGTCGGATTACCGCGGAGTTAAAATATCTCAGGGGTACATTTCTCCACAAAACTACTGGAATGATATAGCTTTTCCTGGGCTAACAAATAGTGTTGTTCCTACAGGGCTCAAAGATGCTGTTAAAAGTGGGTATGTGGGCTATCTTTCTACTACTCCTCTGGAAGCTCTTTATAATCAAAGTGGGGGGTCTTCTGTGTTAAATACCCCGGACAGAGACGGTGCGCCAATTTCCTCCATACTTAGTCAGTTTCCTGACTCTCTTCCAGGGGACAGAGACATCTACTCTATTTCATTGCTTGGCGAAAAACTCAATGGATATACCACCTTCGACCCAGGAACTATGTCAAATGGGGATTTATTGGATAGGTCTTTAACCCCGGCCTTTGAGGAGGACAATAGTGATCCTCAGGGAGGCCTTAATTCAACTGCTCGTAACTTTACCCCCGCTTTCTAATGGCTAGCATTTACGGTCCGATATTACCACTACAGTTGGACAGCCGCAATACCGAGGCTTTGGTCCGGGCTATTCAAACCCGGATGTTTTTGGAGTCGGGCGGGGGGCTTAATGATTTTACACCAGCCTCGCCCCTAGCTGCGATAAGTGAGGGCCAGGCCTTTGCCCAATCCGAGCTCCTTTACTACCTAAATAACCTTCCTGAGGCTTTTAGTTTGCAGTGGCTAAGGCAACTTGGCGTGCAAAGAAAGATCGGAAGTAGGGCTTTAGCAGACGTGTCTTTTTATAAAGTCCCAGGATACCAAAGGGTGCTTATTATCCCGAGAGGAACAAAGCTTATTGCGAATGGAAGCCAGGTTTTTACTACTCTCTCAGAGGTGAGGATAGGGCAAGGTGATTTTGTTAAGACTGTAGCTTGTCAGTCTGAGCGGTGGGGAAGTTCTTATAATGTTGGCGAGGGGCAAATTAATAAAATCGAGAAGAATTTTGCCGGATTAGAGTTTCTACGGAATGAAGCAGATGCCGCTGGCGGAACTGATACAGAGTCAGTTTCTCAGATGAAAGCCCGGGCCTTCGAGGTACTTACTCGAAGAAACTTAACAACTGGGCTAGATTTTGAGAACGAGGTGAGATCCTTAGTGCCTGAAACAAGTATAGTCAAAGTGCTTACTTATGAGGAAAAAAATAAACTAACTGAGTTGTTGTCAGGAAACGTTGTAATATGTGCCGGGGATGAAAATGGTGGTGAACTGAGTGCTTCTAATCTTTCATATCTTATAAACTCTATGAGACCCCGAGTAACTTTGGGCACTAATGTTTCTTTTATTGGACCTGAAATCTTCCCTGTGGATTTGGTAGTTGAGATAATGTACGACCCCGAATCCCTAGGAGTTGGGGTGGATTTTTTAGCTTCTCAGGTGCTTGAAGCAATGCAAGAATACCTAGACCCTGCAAGCCTCGATCTAGGATCCGAACTTGAGTACCAAGAAATGCTCAAAGTGCTTTATAGGTTTGATTTTGTAAAATCTATTAATAACCTAACTGCAAGAATAATGCTAAGAGACAGCACAAGCATCGAAGGGCCCTGTGCTGGGTTTGCTGGTACGGAAGACGACACTGAAACATTCTGTGATTATGATTATGTAGGAGTGGTAGATGTTGATAGTCAGGTTCAAGAATCCCTGTCCCCCATCTCTTCCTACAAACTCTATAAAGTAGAAATTGGATTTACGTCGGTTAATGACTTTTCTCCGTTAACTTTTTATTACGATAACCTATATACACCATGAACACTTCCGCTTGGAACACCATCAAGGGCAAAAGACGTAACCCGGCTTTATCCCCAGCCCACCTCATCGTAGAGTTTGATAGAACTAAGCAGCCTAAGATTTTTAACCATAAGCTGGGTAGGGTGGATTTTTCTGCACAAAAAAACCTCGGCCCTAGCAGACAGACTGTAATAGACAAAGAATTTGACAACCTTGATCTTAATGGGTTTAAGTTCAAAAATGTCGGGCATGTGCACTCAGAAGACGTTATCTCAGGGCCCGTGGCAGCAAATGGCAACGAGTACTCATATCCGGTATATGGGCATGGGCATCCGCTTGGGGGTACTGAGCATGGGGGTATGGAAAGCTGCTCAAGGGCAGGATTGCAGTGCAGGAGCGGAGCGGGGACAAATTCGCTATGTCAGCCTGGAAAGTGCGTAATTGGTACTTTGGAAAGGGTTACTGATAATAAGTGGAAATATACATCAAAAAATACTTACGGAAGCCCAGCAAGACCTGTTGTATACTACCTACCTGCAGAAAAAGAAGTTGTACTAAAAACAATTTTAAGAGGAAACTATACCACTTACTCAGCAACTGGAGAGGCCTATAGCATACAGATAAATAAACCGGCAAGTATTTCTTCTAGGATCTATTTACCACCAAGGTTTTATTACTCAGAAGATTTTATAGAAACCGCAATTATAAAAACCGACGAGAGGCTGCGGAGTGTAAGCAAAAGACCACTAATCGATGTGATTGGCATTGAGAATAGAAAAGCTCGGTTTATCCAGAGTATAATTGTCTCTGCTTACCCTGGTACTTCTGAAGGGTATTTGAATGATAGGCTCTATGTAACTGCCACCGAGGAGATTAGGGACGCCTTGAAGACCGGGTTTGCAAAACTTGACAATGAGTGGGTTGAGAGAATCGATGATATTATTAGCGAAGAGTTTTTATATCGGTTTGCTAAAGTATATACCGGACTAGATTTTCTATCCGTCACCTATGATAGAATAAAAGCACTCTTTGAGAGCATAGTACAGGTCACCAGCAGCTCATTAACCGAGCCTAAAATCTCCTATAACAAGGAGCAAATGGCAAGGCCGGTATACTCACGCCTTCCGGGCATAGCCGAAGCCTACAGATCCGATCCTGCATTCTCCGAGGTTGAGAGTGTTGCTCAGTGGCTTACTAGTGGGGCCGACGAGTTTCTCTCTAAGAAAAAAGACTCGGTAGAGGCGTTTTATGCAGATTATCTTGACCCCGATACTTGCAGCCCAGCTCTGTTGGATTGGTTGGCGCAACATGTAGGACTATTTGGAGACCTATGGAACTTTCAGTGGGATAATAGGATTAAGCGGGTGATGATTAAAAACTCCTTTGGATGGTGGGATAGGGAGGAAAAGCTTGATGGCGTACTTACTCCGAAGGGGCGGGTGCTGGAAGAGTTTCCGTTTACGCAGGAGGAGTGGACAAAAGCTCCCTCCCAAGAGGCTTGGGGCGGAGATATTTTAGGCTGGGACGATGTTGTAAGTTGGGATGGGAACTACGACAACCTACTCAAAATAAAACTGGATGAGGTAGGGCCAATTGCCCCTACAGCAGAAAAAATATTTAAAGCAAAAAACTATTCAGAAACTACACAAAAGTTGTCGTTGTTTTTTGCAGAGCAAGTTCGGGCAAATAAGGTGCTTTGGAACGGCTTAATTGAGGCGAAAGGGAGTTTGCTTGGGGCTGTGTTTTTATGCTCGGTTTTTGGGCTTAAAGCTCACTCCCCCCTTGAGTTGGAAGTTGTTGATGCTAGTAAAAAAATCATAAGGCCGAAGACGGGGTTACGAAATGCCGAGATAACCGCCCCGCCGCTCCTTCCGTATAAGAGTGAGGTGATTCAGGTGGGGACAATAGCTGACGCCATCTCAGGTAATTATGCTAATCAGCTGGTTGCTGGAGTAAGTAGAGTGAGTAGCACGAAGGATAGCCAAAATGTATTTTTTAGAGTGCCTTACTACTATAATAGGGACGGGAAGTCTTGGGATAGGGTTGGGTACATTGCTAAAAACTGGATGCCTTCTAACCTAAACGTAAGAGTCCAGTATCCGTACCTTTCGGCGGATTTGTGGGCTGTGGGTGATGCATTTTTTGAGCCGGAAATAACTGGTGGTTTTGATGAACAAACTTATCAGCCTGGATTATTACTAAGCGAAGATTCAGCATCTTATTTGGTTACAGAGGATAGGATTCCTCTTTCTTATAGCCTTATTTAAGAAGACAATAAAATAGAGAAGGGAAAGTAGTTGAAGGTTATATATGAAACTCCGTTTATTTTAACTGAACAAAATCAGTATCCTGTGAATTACGCGTAAAACAATGACTAGTCCTTTACCGATCAGAATAACAGATTTAAATTTATTAACTCAGTTAGTCAATGAAGATATATTTTTAGCAATTGATAAGAGTGATACTGCTCAGTCAGATAGCGGTAGTACTAAACAAGTTGGCGCACAAGTTTTAAAAAATTACATTTTTTCTAATCTCGGTAGTGTATCAGTTAATGCGTTAGGTGATGTAGATACTTCATCACAGGTTCCAACAAATGGCCAAATATTGACCTGGTATGAACCAGTGGGGGTTATTGGGAAGTGGATACCAGGTGCTGTTACTAGTTACTCACTTCCAATAGCCACTTCATCTGCTCTTGGAGGTATTAAAGTTGGTACTGGTTTGAGTATAGATTCTGGTGGAATTCTTACTGCTAGTTATTCACTTCCAATAGCTACTTCATCTGCTCTTGGAGGTATTAAAGTTGGTACTGGTTTGAGTATAGATTCTGGTGGAATTCTTACTGCTAGTTA
>OFSF01000038.1_pt1 | contig 51993 bp, 50 predicted proteins | sample 1543271 | NCBI WGS metagenome assembly OFSF01 (sample SAMN07774227, study PRJEB24372) | wastewater metagenome | isolation source: Exp Tend VB 100WW | collected 2016-02
GAAGTTGACACTACCGCCGCCACCGCCGAAATCACCGCCTTTGCCGGCCGTGGAGCTATCAGCAGCCGCGCCTCCACCACCGCCGCCTAACGTGCCGTTCGTTCCGTTCGGACTGCCCGGCTGCGAACCGCCGACACCACCGGTACCGCCGGTCAATCCGCCGCCCCCGCCGCCCCCGCCGCCGTTGACATTCGAGGTGCTGCCGTTGCCGCCGTTGCCGCCGTTGATGCCGCCGCCACCGCCGCCGCCGCCGGTCGAGAATCCTCCAGCACCCGTGCTTCCTGCACCGCCTGCTCCGCCGTTGCTGCCATTTTGTCCGGCGCCCCCGCCGCTGGTCCCGTCACTTCCCTTACCACCGCCACCACCGGTCCCGCTGCCGCCAGCACCGCCGGTCAGGAATGTCGATCCGTCATTGGATCCGCCGCCGCCACCGCCGCCGCCGCTGTAACCACCGCCACCGCCACCGGCATCCTGACCGCCGCCCCCGCCACTGCCACCCAGACCACCACCGCCGCCGCCGCCGGACGTACCCTTATGCACCACAGAACCGCCAGCGACGCCGCCCGTGGCGGTGTTGTTGCTGAACGTCACGTTGCTGACGGTCGTCGAGCCGGCGTTGACAAAGATCGCACCACCGGCGCCCAGACCGCCGCCGCCGGGGGCGCTTCTGGATCCGCCGCCGGCGCCGCCCTGGGCACTGCCGTTGGCAATCGTGAGGTTCGAAATCGCGACCGTGCCTGAGAGCACGAAGAACACGCGATTGGCGTTGCCGCCGCTGATGACGAGGCCGCTCGATCCCGAGCCATCGATCGTGACGTTGTTATTGATGGGCGGCAGCGCGCCATTGGCGGCGCTGGTTGCAATCGTCGAGTTTGCCGGCAGGTTGAACGTGATCGTTCCACCTGCGACGTTGGCCTGATTGATGGCATCGCGCAGCGAGCCCGGACCGCTATCGGCGGTGGTGGTGACGACGAACTGCGCTTGCGCCGCGGTCACCGTCCCGAGACAGACAGCGACGACCAGCGCCGTCGCGAACCAAAACTTGCTTCTCACTGTGCCGGCCGCCCGCGCAAATTGATTTCCATGCATTGGTTCGTCCGCCCCACGGGCGCCACCCTCAATCGAGGCCGATCGTCGGCGGCCCCTGCGAACTGCCTGCTGCAAATTGATTTCAAGCGATATGATGGCGCCGGACGCAGACTCCGTCTTTCATGTCGCAGGCTTTCGAGCGCGCGTCTTCTCAGCCCGCGCACTGCGTCTTCTCACCCAGCGCACAGAGCTACTTTTTGTCTGAATGTAACCAAACGGCCACGCTGTGATCCGGGCCTGACTCAGGAATGCCGGCGCGCTCAGCTACACCGCGAGTGGAAATGAGAGCGGATGGCAGCGCGCGGCAATATCTCCGCCCGACCGCTGTCAGCCGGTATGTCGCTCTGATCTGCGCGATCGGCGACGCGCTGGTTTGATGATGCCCGGGTGACCTCCGAGCAAGATGGGCTACGCGGCCTTCGACGCGCGTTCCGCAAACTTGCTCAGCAACCCCGCGATCTCACTTCCCGGTTTGGCCGCGCTGAACAGGAAACCCTGCACCTCGTTGCAGCCTTCGGCGCGCAGCCAGTCGAGCTGGTCTGTCGTCTCGACCCCTTCCGCGGTCGTGGTGATCTTGAGGCTGCGGCCGAGGCCGGAGATCGCGCGCACGATCGCGAGGCAATCGGCGCGCCGCGCCAGGTCCTTCACGAACGAGCGGTCGATCTTGATCTTGTCGAACGGGAAGCTGCGCAGATAGCTCAGGCTGGAATAGCCGGTGCCGAAATCGTCCATCGAGATGCTGACGCCGAGCTCGCGCAGCTGATGCAGGATCGCAAGATTGGCTTCGGTCTCCGCGAGGAACACCGATTCGGTGATCTCGAGCTCGAGCCGCCGCGCCGGCAAGCCGGAATGCGCCAGTGCGGAGATCACGGCCTGGACCAGATTGCGGCTGCGGAACTGCACCGGCGACAGATTGACCGCGACCTTCACGTCGGCCGGCCATTTCATCGCCTCGGCGCAGGCTTCACGCAGCACCCATTCGCCGAGCGCGACGATCAGGCCGATGTCTTCGGCGACCGGGATGAATTCCGCGGGCGAAATCATGCCCTTCTGCGGGTGCCGCCAGCGCAGCAGCGACTCGAAGCCCGAAATACGATTGGCCGCGATGTCGACCAGCGGCTGATAGTGCAGCTCGAATTCGCCGTTGCTGAAGGCCGCGCGCAAATCGCGCTCCATGTCGCGGCGCTTCTGCGCCTGCAGATCCATCTCCGGCTCGAAGAAGCGATGCACGCCGCCGCCCTCGGACTTGGCGCGATACAGCGCCATGTCGGCATTGCGCATCAATTCCTCCGACGTCGTGCCATCGCCCGGCGACAATGCGATCCCGACGCTGGCGCCGACCACGACTTCGAGCCCGTCGATTTGGTAAGGCGCGCTCAGAGCATCGATCAGCCGTTCGGCGAAAGCGCTCGCCTCGTTCGGCGAGACGTCGGCGGCAAGCACGATCGCGAACTCGTCGCCGCCGAGGCGGGCCGCGACATTGTCGTCGCGGACGACCTCGCGCAGCCGTTCCGCCACCAGCTTGAGCAGCCGGTCGCCCATCGGATGCCCGAAGGAATCGTTGACGTTCTTGAACAGGTCGAGATCGATGCACATCACCGCGACCCGCTTGTTGCCGCTTCGGCCGCGCTCCAGCGCCTCGCGCAGACGCTCCTGGTAGAAGTCCCGGTTCGGCAGGTTGGTGAGACCGTCATGGTGCGCCATGTGCGCGATCCGTGCTTCGGCGGCACGGCGTTCGGTGATGTCGACCACCGCGACCAGGTAGCCGTCGCGGCCCTCGAACGCCACCTTGCGTCCGAACGTCAGTACATGGATCTCGGTGCCGTCGGCCCTGATGTGGCGCCAGTCGCGGCTCGATTGATAGACGTCGCCGATCTCGCGCAAGGCGGCGCTGTGCACGCCCCGCTCGTCCTCCGGCCAGATCTCGCGCAGCGTCATGCCGAGAAATCGCTCGCGGCTGTACCCGTAGTGCTGAACGGCGGCGTCGTTGACGCTGAGGAATTCCATCGTGCCGGCGTCGAACACCCACATCGGCATCGGGTTGTTCTCGAACAGCAGGCGGAACGACACCTCGCGCTGCTTCAACGCGGTGACATCGGAGACGGTCAGCGACAGCATGTCGCCGAACGCCGTGACGCCGAGCCGCAGGCAGCGATCGCCGCTGTCGATCTCGAACTGGCCGCCAGGACCGCTGCCGACGAAGCCGCGCAGGCGATTCATCACCGGCGGCGCCGCGAGCGGATTGCCGCCGGCGCTGAGCCGACGCCACAGCAATTCGGTTGCCGGCTGCATCAGGAGCCTGGCTGCGCCCTGGTTGAGATGCACGATCTGGAAATCGGCCGCCTCGCCCCGCGCATCGCGGATCGCGGCGAGCGACAGCACGCCCTCGTCGGTGGCCGAGAAAATCGTATCCAGCAGATTGTACTGGTCGTTGCGCTCGTTGACATAGACACCGACCAGGATGCCGCCCCAGCGCGACCGCGTCGGCAGCGCCAGCACATCGAAGGTCCGCACCAGGCCGTCGCGCACGCAATGCGCCGACGCCAGATAGGGCCGGCAGTTCTCGCGCGCGTTGGCGGCAGCTTCGGTCAACGCCGTCGCGCAGTCCGGCGGCAGCGCGCTGAGCGGAATGTCCCAACGCTCGTCATTCAGCCAGGTCTGGACGTAACGGCCGGTGTGCGACGCGCACAGCACGCCGTCGACGTCGCGCAACAGCACGATATGGTCCGCAAGCCGGCCAAGGCTGCCGAGCATCACGTCTTCGTAATGCGGCAGCCGTTCACCGGGACGAACCGCTGCCTGCCACTTGCGCTGCAGAACCGGAACGTCGGCGAACATCTCGGAATTGAACTTGGCCGATATCTTTGCTGATTTCTTGTTGGCCATCACCACGGCACGCCCCGTTGACGCGAACGCTAGGCATGACCCGGAAAAGTGCGAAGCGGCTTTCCGAAAGGATCATGCCCAAGCAAAAATCCCCGTGGCATCCAAGTCATGCCGCAGCTTAACGTCATGTAAAAATGGCGATGCGGTGCGTCGCCGCCAGCGATTATGACAGCACAAATTCGCGCGATGGTTAGTTCGTGTTAGAGACTATGACAGTTGCGTGAAATGCAATTCGGTCAGGAGTCAGCGCGCCACGACCTCGACTTCGCCGTCGACGCCGTTGACGACGTTGAACGGGCGCTCGAACACCTTGCCCTCGTTCTTGGCGATCGCACGATACTCGCCTTCGGAGAGCACGACGCGCGGGAACGCGCCGATCGATTCCTTGATCACGTCGCCGCCCGGCGTGATCACCGACCACGCGGTGTTGGCGAGCGCCTCGCCGCCCTTCTCGCTGACCAGCTTGAGCGTGATGACGGCTGCGCGATGGGTGACGGTGACGTCGGTCAGCTTGCCCGCCGCGACGCGAATGTCGGAGCGCACCACCGAGTTGGCGTCGCCATAGTTGGAGACGATGTAGTAGGTGCCCTCCGGCAGCAGCGCGACGTCGCCGGCCGATACGTTCGGCACCAGGGGTCCGCGGTCCGAGCCGTCGAACTGACTGCCCTTGTAGATCGCGAACGAAATCTGGTTGGCCGGGATCTTGCTCGAGCCGACCCGGCCTTCGATCCGCAGCCCGCCGGCCGGCAGCACGAACGACTCGCGGTCGGTCTCCGATTTCAGGCTGACGGCGCGCACCGCACTGACGAGGCCGAGCGCGACATGGACGACGTAGTTGCCTGGCGGCAGCACCACGTTGGGCGTCGCGCCGCGTTCCTCGCGGATCAGCTTGTAGGTGCCGTTGTCATCCGGCTTGTCGGCGAACACCCGCCACACCAGCCCGCCATTGATCACCGGCAGATCCTTGCCGTACCGCGCCGTCAGCGACAGCACCGCCTGCCCCGCGGTCGGCGAGCCGGGCGGCGGCGTCACCGGGGGCACGGTCGCAATCGACGGCTGGACGATGGTCGGCTGGTTCAGCGGGCCGGGCAGCACGGGCCCCGATCCGGACCCGGACGGCGGCGCCAGATTGAGCGCCGGGCCGGACGGCACGTCCGGCACCGAGGCTGGCGGGATCGGCGGCGGCCGGTCGCTGAAGAACTGCGCAGAGCCGGACGTGGGGGTTAGGGCGAGCAAAAATGCCGCAAGCGCAAATAGCGGAAGGAGCCGCATGCCCCGCCCGCATCCGCCGATGCCGTTGCCCCTCGTAGTCATGTCAATGCTTTTCAACGAAAACGCGGCAAATTCAAGCCTTCGTCGAAGCTTCGTCACAGTCCTGGCGGGGTGTCACCCCAATTGGAACCGGCCGTTCACCCCGATGTTAGCCGTATCGTCGCGGTCCAGTCACAATCCCTGCCTACCGCGGTCGGACCGGGCATGAATCATGCCTCTCGGGAATAACCATGAACACGGACGACGCTGGCGCAGCCATGCCGCGCAGCCTAGTCTCGTGCTGGCAGGAGATTTGTCGTGTTGGATAGCTGGATGGGCCGCGGCCACAAGAGCTCCGACGGGCCCGACAAGGTCGGACTGGGAACGGTTCGCCGGCCGGTGATCGGGCTTGCGCTCGGCGGCGGCGCCGCGCGCGGTTTCGCCCATATCGGGATCATCAAGACCCTGCTTGCCCACGGCATCGTCCCCAACGTCGTGGTCGGCACCTCGATCGGCTCCGTGGTCGGCGGCGCCTATGCGGCCGGCCATATCGACACGCTGGAACAGTGGGCCCGCAGCCTGCAGCCGCGCAGCGTGCTCGGCTACCTCGACATCCGCCTCAACGGCTCGGGCCTGATCGGCGGCACCAAGCTGGCCGCCGAGATCGAAGCCGCGCTCGGCCAGGTCATTATCGAGGACCTCACGGTCAAATTCGCCAGCGTCGCGACCGAGGTCCGCACCGGGCACGAGATCTGGCTGACCCAGGGCCGCGTGGTCGACGCCATGCGCGCCTCCTACGCCCTGCCCGGCATCTTCGCGCCGGTGCTGATCGGCGACCGCTGGCTGGTTGACGGCGCGCTGGTCAACCCGGTGCCGGTTTCGGCCGCCCGCGCGCTCGGCGCCGAAATCGTCATCGCGGCGAACCTCTCCAGCGACGTGTTCGCGCACTCGACCACGATCTATAATCACGGGCCATCGGCCGCGCCCGAGGTGACGGTCGCGGTGACCGCCGAGGCGGACATCGAGCCGGAACCTCCGAAGCGGCGGTTTGGCCGCTTCTTCTCCGCCGAACGTACCGTGAAACGGGAGTTTTTCGGCAGCGCCAGCCGCCCCGGCATCTCCAGCGTCATGGTCGACGCCTTCAATATCATGCAGGACCGCATCACCCGTGCGCGCCTCGCCGGCGATCCGCCTGACATGCTGATCTCGCCGCGGGTCGGCCAGATCGGCTGGTTCGACTTCCACCGTGCCGACGAGCTGATCGCGCACGGCATCCGCGCAGCCGAACGCGCCATCGGCGCGATCGAGGAAGCGATCGAAATCCTGGTGCCGCCGTCGACCGGCGCGGGCACCACCGGGAAATAGCGCTCAGGCGGTCTTGATGTAGTCGCGCAGCGCCTCCTGCTCGCGCTCATATTCCTGCACGCGGCTCTTGACGATGTCGCCGATCGAGATCAGCCCGACCACCTTGCCGTCCTCGACGACAGGCAGATGGCGGAATTTTCCGGTGGTCATCATTTCCATCAGCGCGCTGACCGTATCGGACTGCCGGCAGCTCACGACCTTCCTGGTCATGACCGCGCTCACCGGCTCGTCCAGCGCGCCCGCGCCGCGCTCCGAGAGCACGCGCACGATGTCGCGCTCCGACAGGATGCCCTCCATCCGGCCCTGCTCCATCACCAGCACGGCGCCGATCTTGCGCTCGCCGAGCAGCTTCACCGCAGCCGAAAGCTTCGCGCCGGGCGCGACGCTCATGACCTGATGGCCCTTTGCATCGAGAATGGAACGTACCGTCATTGTCGCCTCCCTGAATCCGTCCGCGCCCCGCTTGAGCGGGATCGCGCCTGTTCGCCAGAGTCTTCAATCAACAGTTCCGCGCCGATTTCGGTTCCGGGGCGCGGTCGGTAGCTGGGCTCGATTTTGCCGGCCCGCTTTGTTTCTGTGTCGCAAAGATGATGGAGGAATTCGAACCGAGCCGCAAGCGGCGATCAGGCGCGGCCTGACTGGTCCATGGACGACGCATCTGCAGCATCGTCTCGCGCACGCGGTATCGGATCGAACAGCGAGAACAGCAGCAGCCCGGCGAGGAAGCCGCCGATATGCGCCTGCCAGGCGACGCTCGCCTCCTCGCCGCCGAGCGACAACGAGGTGGCGCCGAACAGGATATTGACGCCAAACCAGATCGCCAGGAAGGCGAGCACCCGTCCGTTGCGCAGCGCCCGCCACAGCGACAGCGCCGGCACTTTGGCGGCTGCCTCGGCATCGCCCCGACTGAACGACAGGAAGCTGCCCTTCACGAAGGCGAAACGGATTGCCGCCGCCATCGTCCCCGACACCGACGCCGATGCGCCGATCATCGGCGCGATCGCGTGCTCGTGGGTCAACAGATGCGCGAGCGCGCCTGCGGCCGCCGTCACCGCCATGAAGACGAAGAAGCGCACCGCGCCGAAGCGCCGCGCCAGCGCGCTGCCGAATGGCAACAGCCACAACACGTTGAAGCCGATATGGGTGAGGTTGGCGTGCAGCAGCGAATAGGTGACGAAGGTCCAGACCTTGGCGCCGTCCCCGCCCGGGAAGGTGATGTCGAGCAGCGTCGAATCGTAGCGCTTCGGGATGAAGCCGAAGACGTCGACGGTCCAGTTCTCCAGCTCCGGCGGCAGCAATACCCGCAGATGGATCACCGCGATCAGGAGGATGTAGGCGGTGAGCGCCCGCGGCAAGGTCAGGATCGGCTCGCGCGGCGCCTCCGGCGGCGGCGCGAGCGGGGATTCGGGATAGGAGTCCAAGGGGTCGGCGACCTCGAAAGCGGCTGTGGATCAGAGATAGGCGGCTTTCACACCCCTGTGCAAGTGCACAATCCCGAAATCGGACACCGGGTGTCGCTCGGCACCGGAATCGAGAAAAAAGAAAAGGGAGGGCGCTGAGAACACCCTCCCTGATCGGTTGGCCTTCGCGTGCCCCGAGAGGATCGGGAGAACATCCCCACCCCTCCCCGCACGGCGACCAAACTGTTTGACGCCACCTGTGTACCAACCACGCCGGCGCTTGGGGCAGCCGGCGAACGGGAACGCACGGACCCTATGCGGGCCGCCCGCCGACGCCAAGGACATAGTTAAATTTACGTTAACAACACAAAGCTGCCTATAAGACGCCCAAACCACGGCCGCGGCATGGACGCTGCACAGCCTTCCCTGCACAACAGACAAGGGAAGGCTTCTGAGCAAAACCGGGACAGATGTGTCCCGCCGAGACAGGTGCCGGGCAAGGTTCTTTAGATGAAACACAGCTCCAGCCGCGAATTCTTCGCCTATTGGAATGCGAAGCGCGGCACCGCGCGTGCACCCGACCGGAGCGAGTTCGAGCCGTCCGCGGTGCGCGAGCTGCTGTCCGACATCTTCGTGCTGTCCTATGACGGCGAAACCCGCTTCCCGTTCCGCGTCGCCGGCACCCGCATCTCCGCCCTGCTCGGCTGCGACCTGAAGAACCGCAGCTTTTCCGCCCTGTTCACCGACGAAAGCCGCGGCGAGATCGAAGAGATCATCACCTGCGTGGTCGAAGAGACCCTGCCGGCCATCGCCGGCATCAGCGCCACCGCCGAGACCGGATCCAAGGCGCACCTTGAATTGCTGCTGCTGCCCTTCACCGCCCGCGTCCACATGCCGGCGAGCCTCACCGGCCTGCTCGCCCCGTTCGAGGACGACGTCACCAGGCTCCACGACCTGGTCCTGACCTCGTGGCGTTACCTGCATCCCCAGGAGCGATTCGTGCCGCGGACCTTGCGCAAGCTCGCGATCGCGCGCGGCCTGATGGTCTACGAAGGGCTGCGCTAGCCCCCGACTCCGGTTTGGCGACGCGATGGAAGGCACCGGTCGCTTGCACCGCAGGCCGTGGAACTCTATTAGCTGGTTCGCCGCCATGGCGGGATTGACCCGCTTATTGCAGCCGCGGCGGGGCTCGGCATGTTTCGAAATTCGATCAGGCAGAAGATCGTCGGCATCGCCACGGGACTCATCATCCTCGCGGTGATCACCTCGCTGCTCTCCATGGTGATGGCGAGCCAGGTCGGCCACCTCCTCGATGAACTCACCAATCGCTACATCCCCGCCTACGGCCATCTCGCCCGCGTCAACATCCGCGCACTGGAGCGGTCGCTGGCGATGCGCCGGATGATGATGGCGAAGATGCAGCCGCCGGGCGAAGACGCAGGCTACGATGCGGCGCGCAAGACTTTCGACGAAGTCGAGCCGCTGATCAAGCGCGAGGCCGACGCCGCGCGCGTGCTGATCGCCTCGATCATCGCCGATCCCTCGACGCCCTCAGACAATGCCGCGCTCGGACGGCTCGACGACCGCATCGACAACGCCGTCAACGACCTCTTGATGCGCCTGAACGCCGAGAACAAGACGCTGCTCGGCCAGCTCGACAGCAAGGATTTCGCGGCCGCGCGACAGACCACGCTCCGCGCCGACGCCCTGCGCGACGAATTCAACACCAGGATCGAAGGCATCCGTGCCGACATGCTGGCGCAGGTCGGCTCGGCCGCGGCGAAGGTGACCGGCGCGCAGCAGCGGGCGATCATCATCTCCGGCGTCGTCACCGCCATCGCCGCGATCCTCGGCTTCGTATTCGCGATGCTGGTCGGCAGCGGCATCACGCGCCCGGTGATGCGCCTCCTGGAGGGCACCCGCGAGGTCGAGGCCGGCCGCCTCGACGGCAGCATCGCCATCACGACCCAGGACGAGATCGGCCAGCTGTCGGCCGCCTTCAACCGCATGATCGAGACGCTGCGTCACAACCAGCGTATCCGCGAGACATTCGGCCGCTACATCAATCCGCGGATCGCCGAGGGCCTGCTCGAGCAGCCGGCAATCGCCGCAACCGAAGGACAGCGCCGCATCATGACGGTGATGTTCTGCGACATGAAGGGCTTCACCAGCCTGAGCGAAGGCGTGACGCCGCGCGGCCTGGTCAAGATCATGAACCTCTATTTGTCGACGATGTCGGCGCCGGTCCACACCCATCGCGGCATCATCGACAAGTATATCGGCGACGCCATCATGGCCTATTGGGGGGCGCCCTTCGTCGAGGAGGCCGAGCAGACCCATCTGGCTGCGCTTGCCGCCATCGACATGATCGGCCAGGTCAACCAGCTCCGCAAGGATCTGCCCGAGCTGCTCGGCGTGCGCGCGATCCCGGCCGACTGCGACATCCGGATCGGCATCGCCACCGGCGAAGCGCTGGTCGGCAGCATCGGCTCCGAATTCATGATGAGCTACACGGTGCTCGGCGATACCGTGAACCTCGCCTCGCGGCTGGAAGGCGCCAACAAGTTCTACGGCAGCCGCAGCCTGATCTCGGAGGCCACCGCCGCGGCCTGCGCCTCGACCATCGAGCTGCGCGAGATCGACCGCCTCGTCGCCGTCGGCCAGACCCAGCCGGTCGCCGTGTTCGAGATCATCGGCAAGAAGGATGAGTTGACGCCGGCGCAGACCGACCTGCGGCAGCGCTACGCCGACGGTCTCGCCGCCTATCGCGAGCGCCGCTGGGACGACGCGGCGCGCGCGTTCGATGCCGCGCTGGCTGCCGTACCGGGCGACGGACCGTCGATCACACTGAAGGCGCGGGTTGAACGCTTCCGGCGCGATCCGCCGGCTGCCGATTGGGACGGTGCGTGGCACCTGGAGTCCAAGTAGAGCGGCTCGCCGGCGTCAGATCGCGCCGTCGCATATCCTGCACATCACCATGCACGAGACCATCATGCCTGAACTGATCAATCTTGGCGCCCTACAATTGAAGTTCCTGCACAGCAAGGAGACGACCGGCGGCAGCATCGACCTGTTCGAGATGACGTTGCAGCCGAACGCGCGGATGCCGATCCCGCATTATCATGAGAGCTGGGACGAGACGATCTACGGGCTGTCGGGCGTCTCGACCTGGCGGCTCGACGGCGAGGACATCGAGCTCGGCACCGGCGAGATGGTGTTCATCAAGCGCGGCATCGTGCACCGCTTCACCAACCGCTCGAACGGTCCCGCGACTTGTCTCTGCATGCTGAGCCCCGGCGCGCTCGGTCCGCAATACTTCAGGGAGATGGCAGCGCTGCTGACCGGCGGCGCGCCCGATCCCGCGAAGATGAAGGAAACCATGCTGCGTTACGGACTGGTGCCCGTGGCGCCTTGAACTCTCGGCGAGGTCCGTTTGCATCATCAATTGTCCTTGTCCCTGCACGTCAGATTCTAACACCGAAGTTAGTTTCGGTTCCGTCGTCGGATCGCGGACCAGCCCGCACGCAAATGCAACGTCCGGAAGCGACAGTGCGATTGCCGCATCGACAGATATTTTTCAGAACGCGAGGAATGCCTGCTGCGATCGGGAGTTAGTGCTTCAGATCAATGACTGTTCACGTCGAATCGGGAGGTGCGCATGATCAAGTCACCGGCGAAGCTCGCAATGCTTGCGGCATTTCTGACAGCGCCGATCATCATGTTGCCACAGCAGACTGCCCGCGCTGCCGGCGGCGGTGGTGGCGGCGGAGGAGCAGGCGGCGGTGAACTCTACGGCTCGAGCTACAGCACTCCTGCGCCGTCGTATCCCCAGGAGAAGGGCAGACGGACCACGCACAGGGTGAAGAAACCGGCCAAGCAATCCAGCTTCGACGATCCGGCATTCCGTGACGGCTATCGCGCTGCCTATGCAACGATCTACGAGCAGAACGACTATGCCGCCGCGATCGCGCAGTTGCACGCGCTCGGCAACGATGATCATCCGAACGTCGCCAACCTGATCGGCTACTCCTATCGCAAGCTCGGCGACTACAAGCAGTCGCAGGTCTGGTACGAGCGTGCGCTGAGGGCCGATCCGAACCACGTGCTGACGTGGAACTACTACGGCCTGTGGCAGATCGAGCAGGGCAACCGCGATGCCGCCCAATATCATCTGAGCCGGATTGCCGAAATCTGCGGCACAACGTGCGACGAATATCGCTCGCTGGCCGCGGCGCTCGAGAAACCGCCAGGGACAAGTCTCGTCTACTGAACAAGCCGCGCCTTCCTGCGCGAGAGCGATATACGCGGATAGGTCAGTCGTGGATGCCGCTGGTCCCCATTCAGACCGGCGCGACGCGGAGCAGCTCGGCGTCGCGCTCTCCCCCGGTGTCGACGAGATCTCGCTGGCGCTGGTCGTGGACGGCTGGTCGCGAACCTGTCGCTCGCACGCCGCGACGTTCTCCGCCACCGGCGGCGCGGTGACGAGCCGCAGCGGCCTGCGCATCTATCCGCAAACCGTGGCGACCAGCTGGCCCGCGGGCCGCCTGCTACCGGCAGTCGGCACCACGCCCGCGCATGCGCTCGACCAGACGCTTGCCGGGATCGAGGCGCGCGATGGCTCGGGCACAGCGGATTTGGTCGCCGTGCAGCTCGAATATCCGCGGGGCCAAGCCGTGCGCTGAAAAATGCCGCTCCAATCGCATTTGATAGTCTGCTATCCCCATTGTCATCTCTTTGTCATGAATTGTGCAGACAGGTTCAGCGGTACAGTTCGGGGACACGCATGGACTATTTCAAACGCTTCAACTTTCTGTTCGCCGCGCCGGTTTTCGAGTCCGACGACCTCGAAGGCATCCGCTTCAACCAGATCGTCACTGAGATCGAGCGCTCCGGCTTCGAGGTGGTGCGCGCCCGCAAGCTGGAAGACGCCGAGATCGCGGTGCAGACCGATGCCGCGATCGGCTGCATGGTGGTCGACTGGGGCAAGAAGGGCCTCGAGGGCAAGACCGCGGCCCTGATCAATCTGATGCGCCGCCGCGGCCTCGACTTCCCGATCCTGCTCCTGATCCGCCGCAAGCGCTTCGAGGACCTACCGGTCGAGGTGCTGGACTTCATCGACGGCTATGTGTTCCTGTCGGAGGAGACCCCGTCCTTCATCGCCAAGAACCTGATCTCCAGGCTGAAGCAATATGCCGAGAACCTGAAGACGCCGTTCTTCGGCGCGCTGGTCGACTATGCCGAGGAAGGCAACCAGCTCTGGACCTGCCCGGGCCACAATGGCGGCGTGTTCTACAGCCGCAGCCCGATCGGGCGGGTGTTCGTCGAGCATCTCGGCGAAGCCGTGTTCCGCGACGACCTCGACAATTCCGTGCTCGACCTCGGCGACCTCCTCACCCATGAGGGGCCGGCGCTGAAGGCGCAGAAGGAAGCGGCGCGGATCTTCGGCGCCGAAAAGACCTATTTCGTGCTCAACGGCACCTCGACCTCCAACAAGGTCGCACTCGGCTCGCTGGTCACCGACGGCGACCTCGTGCTGTTCGACCGCAACAACCACAAGGCAGCGCATCACGGCGCGCTGCTGCTCGGCGGCGGCATCCCGGTCTATGTGCCGACGGTACGCAACGCCTGGGGCCTGATCGGTCCGATGCGCTGGGATCTGCTCGACGAGGGCACGCTGCGCGACCACATCCGCAAGCATCCGCTGGTCAAGGACGAGAACGCCTGGAAGAAGGAGCGCCCGTTCCGCGTCGCCGTGGTCGAGCAGTGCACCTATGACGGCACCATCCACTCCGCCGAGATGATCCTGAAGCGGATCGGCCACCTCTGCGACTACATCCTGTTCGACGAGGCCTGGGCCGGCTTCATGAAATTCCACCCGATCTATGCCGGGCGGTTCGCGATGGGGCTCGCCAATCTCGGCCCCGAGGCGCCCGGCATCATTGCCACCCAATCGACCCACAAGCAGCTCGCGAGCTTCTCGCAGGCCTCACAGATCCATATCCGCGACCGCCACATCAAGGGCCAGAAGCGCCGGGTCGAGCACCGCCGCTTCAACGAAAGCTTCATGCAGCACGCCTCGACCTCGCCGTTCTATCCGATCTTCGCCTCGCTCGATGTCGGCGCGCAGATGATGAAGGGCCGCTCCGGCGAAGTGTTGTGGGACGACACGATCCGGCTCGGCATCGAGCTGCGCAAGAAGATCCGCGCGGTGAAGCGCGAGTTCGAGGAAAAGGAGACGCGCCCCGAGCGGCGCTGGTTCTTCGAGCCGTTCGTGCCCGACCGCGTGATGATCCCTGATGCCGCCCGCGAGAACGGCGTGCACAATGTCGCCTGGGAGACCATCTCGACCGACCAGCTCGCGACCACGCCATCCTACTGGCAGCTCAATCCCGGCGAGACCTGGCACGGCTTCCCCGAGCTGACGGCCGGCTTTGCCATGACCGACCCGAACAAGCTCACCTTGCTGACGCCGGGCTTCGACCATGCCACCGGCGCCTATGCCGATCACGGCATCCCCGCGCCGGTCGTGGCGCAGTATCTGCGCGAGAACCAGATCGTCGCCGAGAAGAACGACCTCAACTCCCTGCTCTTCCTGCTGACGCCCGGCGTCGAGGCCAGCAAGGCCGGCACGCTGGTCTCCGGGCTCGTCGCCTTCAAGAAGCTGCACGACGACAACGCGCTGATCGAGGACGTCATCCCGGAATTCTTCCGCCGCCGCCCGCAACGCTACACCGGCGTGCGGCTGCGCGATCTCTGCGGCGACATGCACCGCTTCTTCCGCGACGGCGGCGTCAGCACGCTGCAGGCCAGGCAATTCCTGCCCGAGCACCTGCCCGAGATCGCGATGTCGCCGCGCCAGGCGGCGCAATATTTGATCCGCAACGACGTCGATTATCTGCCGATCGACCAGATCTTCGGCCGCGTCGCCGCGACGCCGTTCGTGGTCTACCCGCCCGGCATCGCCACCATCGTGCCCGGCGAGCGGCTGTCGGAACGAAGCAAGCCGATGATCGATTATCTCAAGATGTTCGAGGCGAGCTTCAACGCGTTCCCGGGCTTCGAGGTCGAGGTGCAAGGCATCTACAAGGAGATCGACGACGCCGGCCGGGTCCGCTTCTACACCTATGTCGTGTCCGAATAGGCCGGCGGACGCAGCACAATGGAGAATGATCACAAGATCACCGTCCGTGCCTCGCGCGACAGCGACGTCGATGCGATGCTGTCGATCTACCGCCACCACATCCGCCACGGCATCGAGGAGAGCGTCGACGACAACGGCACGCCAGAGCCCGACGATCTACGCGACCGCCGCAAGAATTTGCGCAACACCCGCCTGCCGCATCTGGTCGCGGTGTGCGACGGCGAGGTGGTCGGCTACGCCTATGTGGTCCAGTTCCGCAAGCGCCCGGCCTACCGCTACACGGTGAAGCATTCGATCTACATCCACCACCGCTTCATCGGCAAGGGCGTCGGCGGCCGGCTGCTGCAGGAGCTGGTCGACACCTGCGCCGCGGCCGGCTTCCGCCAGATGATCGGCTACATCGACAGCGACAACGCCGCATCGCTCGCGCTGCACGACCGCTTCGGCTTTGCCCGTGTCGGTCACCTGCCGGGCGTCGCCTATCGTTACGGCCGCTGGTCCGACACCGTGATGGTACAACGCTCGCTCGCCGCCGGCTCGACCGCCCCGCCGCCCCCCGCGCCGCTGTCGCGGCGGTGATGGGGGCCTTCCGCTTCCCGTCATTCCGGGGTTCGCAGAGCGAGAGCCCGGAATCCATTTCGCCGCAATTGTGCGGCCCGACGGATTCCGGGTTCGTGCTTCGCACGCCCCGGAATGACGGCGGGGAGAAACAAAACTCGCTTCAACAGCTCGGCCGTACGCGCGCCCCTACTCCAGCGTGAAGCCGACCCGCAGCGTCACCTGATAATGCGCAACCTTGCCGCCCTCGATGTGGCCCCGAGTCTGCACCACCTCGAACCACTTCATTTCCCGGATCGTCTTCGACGCGCGGCTGACCGCATTCTCGATCGCCGCCTCGATGCTTTTGTCCGATGATCCGACCAGTTCGAGGATCTTGTAGACGTGGTCCTTGTCGTGCGTCGTGGGCATGTCGACCTCCTCTGTAGATGCGCGATCCGGACAATCTGTAGTCCGATCTGGACAGTTTGTCGTCTGATGCAAACCGGCTGTCGCCGAACCAATGCTGCGCGGCAACACGCCGGTTGATTTGAATCAACGTGTCGCGGCGCATTTAGTGCCAACTGCATTTGGCGCCAACTTTGCAACTGCCCTTGTCCGCGCCTTGACCTATGGTAGCATGGTTTGATCAAGCATTCGGGAGCGATACGATGTCGACTGCGTCCAGCTCACCCGCCACACCTCCTCACAGCCTCGGATCCGGGCTTGCCAACCTTCGCGCGAAGTGGGGCTGGATCGTCGCCCTCGGCGTGATCTACCTGATCGCCGGCGTGCTCGCCTTCGGCAGCGTGTTCTTCGCCACCGTCGTCAGCGTGCTGTTCGTCGGCGCCATGATGATCGTCGCAGGCGTTGCTGAGATCATCAACGCGTTCCAGTTCAAGACCTGGGGCAAGTTCCTGTTCTGGCTGCTCCTCGGCGCGCTCTACGTCGTCGCGGGCTTCATTACCTTCGAGAACCCACTACTCGCCGCGGCGACGCTGACGCTGTTCCTCGGCGTAGCTCTCGTGGTGTCCGGCATTGTCCGCATCTTCCTGGCGTTCGGCATGAACTCGGCCGCGCCGTGGGGCATGGTCGCGATCTCCGGGCTGATCACGCTCGTGCTCGGCGCCATGATCCTGGCGCGCTGGCCGGTGTCGAGCCTCTACGTGCTCGGCATCTTCCTCAGCGTCGACTTGATCTGCGCCGGTGTCAGCTGGATCAGCATGGGCATGGCGCTGAAGCAGCGCGCCTGAGCGCGCAAGGCGCCCGCGAACCTGCCGGCATCGCTTGAGGCGCGAGCCTTACGTGAAGGCGCGCGCCTTAACGTTGTCGTGTCCAGATCGCAGAATCGCAGCTTCCCGCTCGAACCCACTTCCATCAGGTCCCGTCCAATTTTGCGAGCGGGCCATTCCGGTTTCGCCGAACCGAAGGATGGAATTTCCTATGTCGATGCGATCAAGGTTTTCATCAGTGACATTACTCACCGTTGCGAGCACCACCGCGTCGGCGGCAGCCGCCGTGCTGGCCACTACCGTCGCCACGACGGCGCTGACGACCACGGCAGCCCATGCATTTCAGCCGCGATTCGATCCGCCCTGCAGTTTCCTGATCTTCGCAGGATGCGGGCAGCCTGTGTCAACGGCCGATCCGGGTCGCGCGCGCAACCGCGACATCTCGCCGGACTACATGAAACAATCCGATCCCCGTTACAATCAGGCCCTGATGAACGGGGGCTGAGGTGGTGGTGGTGGTGGCGGCGGCGGTGGTGGCGGCGGCCGCTAGCGGGTTGGCGTTGGAACGTCGGGCGGGTGAGCGATGGCGCAACCCGCCCAACAAGGCCAACCTCAGGGCTGCGCGAGGTGCCAGTAACGGCTGCTATCGCCTGATCTCCTCGGCTGCGCGCACCAGCGGGCGGTCGGAGAGCTGGATCGGGCCGGAGAACGGCGTGCTCATTTCGAGGATCAGATAGATCGCGGCCGCGATCAGCGCCGCCGCGGCGACGGTGATCGAGATCACGACCGCGTTGCGCGGCGCACGAAAGCCCAGCGTCGCGAACATCAGCGTCAACCAGCCGACCAGGATGCAGATCAGCGGCGACGGAAACGAACCGTCGGACTGCTCGACAAAGGTCCAGCGCTGCTGCACTGCCTGCCGGTAGACCGACCGGGCCTCGTTCCACAGCGCGATCTTCTGCTCGTCGTTGAACTTGAGCTCGCGGAGACTGTTGCCGACCTGGTCGAGCAGATGTTCGGACACCTCGTTCGCGCGCGAGATCGGCGCATCCTTGAGCGCCTGCTCGACATAGGCGAGCAGCCGCTTGCGCGGCTCGTCGGCGCTGGGGCCGAGCGGCCGCATGCTGCGGTCGAGCAGGATGAGATCGGTGGCGAAGACATGCAGATTGCGGTCGACCGCCACATAGGTGTTGGCGGCATTGTTCATCATCAGGCCGAGCAGCAGCGACGGCATGGTGACGAACAGGGTCGCAACCAGGCGTACCGAGGTATTGGTCTCGTCGCTGCGGTGATGGTCCGCGAGCTGGGCATGGATCGCCATGGTCGCGAGCGCCGCACCGGTCAACAGTACGAAGATCAGGATGGCGACGACGACTGCAACCACGGCTTGCGGAGACCTGCGAGAGAATCAGGTGCACAGGATAGCAAGTGCCACGCGGCGGTGCATGTTGACTGCCCTTCCCCACGCGCTATCCAGTGCGGGCCAGATTGAGGGCGTCCGACGCGCCCCGGAGAGCGCAAGCGCGCTGTGGAGGAGACTGACGTGCATATTGTCGACGACAGCGAGGTCAACCGCGTCCTGAGCTTTCCGGTCCTGATCGAGGCGATCGAGGCCGCGCACCGGCGGCCGAAGATTGCGGTGCATGACAGCTATCTCGGCGACGACAAGGGCCAGCAGCTGGTGACCCGCAGCGCGGTCGATGCCGGTCGCTTCATGATGACCAAGCTGTACACCAGCTTCCCGGGCAACCTTGCCCACGGCAAGCTGCCGGCGGTGCAGGCGGTCTGCGTGCTGTTCGACGGCAATGACGGCCGGCCGCTCGCGGTGATGGACGCCGCCGAGATCACCCATTGGAAGACCGCGGCGGACTCTGCGCTCGGCGCCAAGCACCTGGCGCGGCCCGACGTCGAGACGCTGCTGGTGGTCGGCGCCGGCGAGATGGCGCACTGGCTGGTGCGCGGCCACCGCACGGTGCGGCCGTCGCTAAAGCGGGTCCGGATCTGGAATCGGACCATCGCGCGTGCCGAGGAACTCGCCGCGCAGCTCGAAGGCGAAGGGATTGCCGCCGAGGCCGTCACCGACCTCGACGCCGCGACCCGCGAGGCCGACATCATCACCACCTGCACCCGCTCGCGCGCGCCGCTGGTCAAGGGTGCCAATTTGAAGCCCGGCACCCATCTCGACCTGGTCGGCGGCTTCACCCCCGACACCCGCGAATCCGACGACGAGGCGGCGCAGCGCTCGCGCATCTTCGTCGACCGCCGCGAATCCGCCTTCGACGGCGTCGGCGACATCCTGCAGCCGATCGCCAGCGGCGCGATCAAGGAGAGCGACGTGCTCGGCGACCATTACGACCTCGCCGGCGGCAAGGTGAAGGGCCGCTTGTCGGATAGCGACATCACCTTCTTCAAGAACGCCGGCGGCGGGCATCTCGATCTGATGACCTGCGAGACGGTGCTTGCGCAGCTGGGGAAGGAGTTGCGGTAACGACAAGGACCGAGGGCAGGCTAGCGAAGCGTAACTCGCCCGACGCCGTGACGCGGCTACGTCTCCCGCAGCCAGACCTCGCCGATCGAGTGATCGGAGCGCTTGCGCAGCACGACGTCGGCGCGGGTCCGCGTCGGCAGGATGTTCTCCCTGAGATTGGCGCGATGATGCTCGCGCCACAGCCGCTCCGCCACCTCGCGCGCGTCGCTCGGCGGCAGGTCCCGGTAATGGTGAAAATAGGACGCCGGGTTTCGGAACGCGGTTGGCTGCAGCTTGAGGAAGCGCTCGACATACCAGGACTGGATGTCGGCCTCGTCGGCATCGAGATAGATCGAGAAGTCGAAGAAATCCGACACCACCACCGGCGCATTGCCGCGCGCCAGCAGCACGTTGAGGCCCTCGAACACCAGGATGTCCGGCAGCCGGATCAGCTGCCGCTCCGACGGCACGATATCGCCGATCAGATGCGAGTACACCGGCAATTCCAGCTCGCCCTCGCCCGCCTTGGCCGCCGCGAGGAAGCGCAGCATCCGCGGCAGGTCGTAGCTGTCGGGAAAGCCCTTGCGCCGCATCAGGCCGCGCTCTTCCAGGACGGCGTTGGCATGCAGGAAGCCGTCGGTCGTCACCAGCTCGACGCGCGGATGATCGGCCCAGCCGGCCAGCAGCGCGCACAGCACGCGGGCAAAGGTGCTCTTGCCGACGCCGACACTCCCGGCCAGTGCGATGATGTAGGGCGAACGCCGCGCCGGCCGGCCGAGAAATTCCGCCTTCACCTGCATCAGATTGCGCGCCGCCGAGAAATGCAGGTTCAGCAGCCGCGTGAGCGGCAAGTAGACGTCGGAGACTTCGGCCGTCGTGATCGGCCCATTCAAGCCGCGCAACGCCGCAAGATCGGCCTCCGAGAGCGTCAGCGATGTGCTGGCCCGCAATGCGGCCCAGTCGCTGCGGCTGAAGATCATGTAAGCCGAGAGTTCGTCGGGGTTGGTCATCCCGCGATCTTGCCGAGGCAAAGACTGCCGCGTCAATGGCACAGAACCGTGGAGCGGGTTAGCGAACCCTAACCCGCCCGACGCTCCCTACTCCGCGGCCTGCTGCGTCGGCGCATCGAGCGCTGCCGAGACCTTCGGCGGCGACATCGGCAGGCTGTAGAAGCGCTTGCCGAGCGCATTGTGGACGGCGTTGGCGACTGCGGCCATGACGGGGACCAGCGGCACCTCGCCGACGCCCTTGACGCCCTGCGGATGCTTCGGGTTCGGCACCTCGACCAGCGCGCAGTCGAGCATCGGCAGGTCGGAGCAAACCGGCATGCGATAATCGAGGAAGCCCGGATTATCGACCTTGCCGTCCTTGTTGTAGATGTACTCCTCGTTCAGCGCCCAGCCGATGCCCTGCGCGACGCCGCCCTGCAGCTGGCCCTCGACATAGCTCGGATGCACGGCGCGGCCGACATCCTGCACGGCGGTGTAGCGGATCACCCTGACGATGCCGAGATCGACATCGACCTCGACGTCGCAGATATGGGTGCCGAAGCCGCCTTCGGCGCCTTGGGTGTTGAGCTGCACGCTGGCGCCGATCGGTCCGCCCTGCGACGGCGCCTTCTCGGCGAGGTCCGCGAGCGTCAGCGGCTCGAACTGGCCGGCATTCGGACTGACCGGATGCGCGGCGCCGTTCTCCCACTTCACCGCTTCAGGATCGATCTCCCAGATCTTCGCAGCCCGCTCGCGCAAGGTCGCGATCACCTTGTCGGCGGCCTGCGTCACCACCATCGAGGAGGCGAACAGCACGCGGCTACCACCGGTCAGGTTGGAGAAACCGACGGTCTGGGTATCGCCGATGATGACGGAGACGCGCTTGTAGTCGATGCCGAGCAGCTCGGCGCAGATGTTGGCGATGCCGGCGCGCGAGCCGCCGATATCGGGATGCCCCGTCGTGACGACGACGTTGCCGTCCTCGGTGATGTTCACCTGCGCTGAGGATTCACCGCCGGCATTGAACCAGAAGCCGCTAGCGACGCCCCTGCCCTGCAATTTGCCGAGCGGCGCGGCATAATGCGGATGGTTCTTCGCAGCCTCCAGCGTCTCGATATAGCCGATGCGCGGGAACACCGGGCCGTGCGCGGCCTTGGTGCCCTCCTTCGCTGCGTTCTTCAGCCGCAGCGCCAGCGGATCCATCTTGAGCGCCTCGGCGAGCTCGTCGAGCACGCATTCGACCGCATAGGCGCCGATCGGCGCGCCGGGCGCGCGATAGGCCGCGACCTTGGAGCGGTTGGAGCAGACGTCGAAGCCTTCCGACAGCACATGCGGAATGTCGTAGGGCGCGAAGCTGCAGCCGACCGCGCCGCGGATCGGCGAGCCAGGAAAGGCGCCGGCCTGCAGATAGAAGCTGCCATGCGCGGCGACGATGGTGCCGTCCTTCTTCGCACCGATCCTCACCGTGCTCTTCGAGCCCGAGGTCGGCCCGGTGGCGCGCATCACCTCCTCGCGGGTCATCACCATCTTGACCGGGCGTCCGGACTTCTTGGCGAGCAAGGTCGCTAGCGGCTCGAGATAGACGATGGTCTTGCCGCCGAAGCCGCCGCCGATCTCGGCGGGGATGGCGCGGATGTCGCTCTGCGGGATTCCCGTCAGCATCGAGGTCATCGCCCGCACCATGAACTGGCCCTGGCTCGACGACCAGATCGTGGTCTTGCCGTCGGCCGCGACCGAGATCAGGCAGGCATGCGGCTCGATATAGCCCTGGTGCACCGGGCGCGTGGTGAAGGAGCGCTCGATCACGATCTCGGCGTCCTTGAATCCTGTCGCGATGTCGCCCTTCCTGGATTCGATGCGGCCCATGATGTTCGAGGGCTTGCCGTCGAATTTGTTGAACTCGTGCAGGATCGGCGCGTCAGGCTTGAGCGCGTCGTCGATCTCGATCGCCCAGGGCAAAACCTCGTAGTCGACCTCGATCAGCTTGCAGGCTTCCGCCGCGATCGCCTCCGTGGTCGCGGCGACAGCGGCGACGGGGTGGCCGGGGAACAGCGCCTTGTCGCGCGCCATCACGTTGCGGCACATCCAGCGCATGTCCTGGATGCCGAGCATCACGGCGCCCTTCTCGATCGTGAAGTCGACGATGTCGCGCGAGGTGACCACCGCTTTCACGCCGGGCAGCGCCTCGGCCTTGGCGGTGTTGATCGCCTTGATGCGGGCATGCGGATGCGGGCTGCGCAGCACCTTGCCCCAGATCATACCGGGCATCGTGGTGTCGGCGGCAAACGCCGCGCGGCCGGTGACCTTGTCGACGCCATCCGGCCGGATGGTGCGCTGGCCGATCCATTTGTTGTTGACGACGTTCATCGCGCAGTCTCCCGCATTTCAGCCGCGGTCTCCATCACCGCGCGGACGATCTTGTCGTAACCGGTGCACCGGCAGAGATTGCCGGCGAGCCAGAAGCGGACTTCCTCTTCGGTCGGATTGGAATTCCTGGCGAGCAGCGCCTCGGAGGCGACCAGCATGCCCGAGGTGCAGATGCCGCACTGGAGCGCTGCGTGCTCCAGGAACTTCTGCTGCAACGGGTGCAGCCTGTCGCCCTTGGCCATGCCCTCGATGGTCCCGATCTCGTGGCCTTCGGCTTCGGCCGCGAGCATCAGGCAGGAGCAGACGAGGCGGCCATCGAGCGTGATCGAGCAGGCGCCGCAATCGCCGGACGAGCAGCCTTCCTTGGAGCCGGTGAGCCCCAATTGCCCGCGCAGTGCGTCGAGCATGGTCTCATAGGGCTCGCACAGGAATTCGACCGGCTCACCGTTGACCGAGGTGGTGACGTGCAGTTTCGCCATGGTGCTAATGTCCTCCCGCGCGCTGGGCGGCGATCGCGGCGGTGCGCTTGAGCAGCACGCCGGCGGTTTTGATCCGGTAAGCGATGGTGCCGCGCTTGTCGTCGATCGGACGGCAGGCGGCGCGGCACGCGGCAGCAGCAGCTTCGAGCGCCGCATCGTCGAGCTTCGAGCCAACAAGCGCTTGCGCTGCGGGTGCGACCAAGAGCGCCGTCGGCGCCACCGCGCCGAGGCCGACACGGGCCGCGGTGCAGGCGCCGTCCTTTAACGTCAGGCTGACGCCGATGCCGACCACCGCGATGTCCATCTCGGTGCGCGGAATCATCCGCAGGTACGCATCACCCGAGCCCTTGGGCCGTGGCGGCAGCGCAAAACTGACGAGAATCTCGCCGGGCTTGAGGTTGGTGCGGCCCGGTCCGGCCGGCACGTCCTCGACCTTGATCTCGCGGCGGCCGTTCGGGCCCTGCACGGTGACGATGGCACCCGCCGCGATCATCGCCGGTACGCTGTCGCCGGCCGGCGAGCCGTTGCAGAGATTGCCGCCGGCGGAGGCCCGGCCCTGCACCTGCTTGGAGCCGATCAGGTTGACGGCCTCGAGCACGCCCGGCCACACCTTGCCGAAACGCGGATGCTCGGCGAGCGCCATGCCGGAGACGGCGGCGCCGACGCGGAAACCGCCATCGGCGGTCTCGGTGATTTCGGTCATCTCGCCGATCTTCTTGATGTCGACGATCAATCCCGGCCGCACCAGGCCGGAGCGCATTTGCACCAATAAGTCGGTACCCCCAGCCATAATGCGGGCGGCACTCCCGGCGGCAGCAAATGCGCCAATCGCTTCATCAAGCGTGCGCGGTGCTACGTATCGGATATCGGTCATGACGGTTCTTCTGGTCTCCCTCGGCTGCTTGTCAGCGCTGCTTGTTCCCGTTGGGGGATATGGCCTTATTGCTGGCCGGCAGACCGCAAGCCTACACGCCTGATCGGCGTCCGAACAGCCGTCGAGGTGCGGCAGGAAGCACAGGCTCCCATGCAGGATGTGCCCTTGCGCGGTGCCGAAGGGCCCGTCGACGGTTGCAGTCGTCGAACATTCGCGCGTCACCAATCCATGCGAAGGCGCGCCGAAGTGCGGTAATCGGCGGCGCGGCCCTTGCTTGCTTTCAACCACGAATTCGTGAAGCATGCCGGTCGCTGCGGCAGGGATGCCCGCGCAACGACAGATCGGGAGATGGTGGATGGCGGATGTTTCGCGCAGAACACTCCTCAAGCTCGCGGCCAGCCTGCCGCCTGCGATGGCGACCCCGGCCATCCTGTCATCGCGCGCCGTCGCCGCGGCCAGGGGCAAGACCATCACTGCGGTGATGCATTCGGACCTGCGCATCATCGATCCCGGCTTCACCTCCGCCTACATCACCCGCGACCACGGCTACATGGTCTACGACACGCTGCTCGGCATCGATTCCAGCTTCAAGGTCCGGCCGCAGATGGCAGACTGGACGATCTCCGACGACAGACTGACCTACACCTTCACGCTGCGCGACGGCCTGAAATGGCATGACGGCGCGCCCGTCACGGCCGAGGACTGCATCGCCTCGCTGAAGCGCTGGACCGCCGTCGACGGCATGGCGCAGAAGCTCGCCGAATTCACCGCTTCGCTCGAGGCGAACGGCCCGAAGGCCATCGTGCTCAAGCTCAAGGAGCCCTATGGCCTGGTGCTGGAGTCGCTGGCAAAGCCCTCCTCCTATGTCGCGTTCATGATGCCGAAGCGGCTCGCCGAGACACCGCCCGGCAAGCAGATCCCCGAGCAGGTCGGCTGCGGGCCGTTCAAGTTCGTGGCCGGCGAATTCCAGCCGGGCGTCAAGGCGGTCTATGAGCGCAACGCCGACTACGTGCCGCGCAAGGAAAAGCCGGATTGGCTGGCGGGCGGCAAGGTCGCCAAGGTCGATCGCATCGAATGGATCACGATGCCCGACGCGCAGACCGCGATCAACGCGCTGCAATCCGGCGACATCGATTTCCTGGAACAGCCCTCGATCGACCTGCTGCCGGTGCTCGAGGCCAATTCCGATCTGACCGTGGCCGTGCTGAACAAGTTCGGCTTCCAGATCGAGGGCCGGATGAACTTCCTGCATCCGCCGTTCGACAATCCCAAGATCCGCCGCGCCGCCTTCCTGGCGATGAACCAGAAGGACGTGCTCGACGCCACCGTCGGCAACGCGAAGTTTTACGAGATCTGCGGCTCCTATTTCGCCTGTGACACGCCGCTCGCCAGCGACGTCGGCGCGGAGACGCTGATCAAGGGCAACGGCATGGCCGAGGCCAAGAAGGCGCTCGCCGGCTCGGGCTATGACGGCACGCCGGTCGTGATCATGATCCCCGGCGACGTGCAGACGCTGAAGGGGCCGCCGACGGTCGCGGCGCAACTGTTGCGCGCGGCCGGCTTCACCGTCGACGCGCAGGTGACGGACTGGCAGACCGTGGTGAGCCGCCGCGCCAGCCAGAAGCCGCCCAAGGAAGGCGGCTGGAACCTGTTCTTCACCTTCACCGGCGCCACCGAAGTGATGAACCCGATCGTCAACAACCAGATCGCCGCGACCGGCAAGAAAGCCTGGTTCGGCTGGCCCGAAGACGCCAAACTCGAGCAGATGCGCGATGCCTATGCGCGCGCAACCTCGCCCGAGGAGCAGAAGAAGTTCGCGGTCGAGATCCAGAAGGAAGCCTACGAGCAGGTGATCTACCTCCCGCTCGGCCAGTTCCGCTTGCCGAGCGCCTGGCGCAAATCGCTGACCGGCGTGCTCGAAGGCCCGGCGCCGCCGGTGTTCTGGAACGTCGACAAGACCGAGTAATCGCGCGCGACCAAAAAACGCGAAAACAACCCCATGCAAAGGAGCCGGCGGCTCGACAAGGCCGCTTGACATGTCGGGCAACTCAGGGATAAATTTCTAATATTCCGAAATCGTGTAAATCTCGGCCGCGCCGGCAATCGCATCCGCGCTGCTCTTGCAGGCGAAGGACTCGCGAGATGAATGCCCGTGGACTCTCGAAGTCTAGCTTTCGGGTGAGCTGATGTCAGGTGGACCGCCACGGGCGGTTTGTGACCAACGCGGACGAAGCGTAGTTCACAGTTCCCTGCTTGTTCTCACCCGATCATGGGTCTGTCCGCACTTGACCCCGTGTGTCCTGGTTTGAATCTCGCAGTGTCCTAAATCACTTAGCGACACCGTTTAGGCTGTTATACTGACCGCAGTGCTCATGACGATTTTTATGGGGTGGCAAACTCGTTCCCTACGGGGTTCTCCGTAAGGAAAAGCCCGGATTCTCCGCGGCGGACGGTATCACAATCGTCCCCTAGCCTGTCTCAAGGTTTCGGAGGGCAGTTCTCCAATGAGCCGAGCGTATTCGAAGGAAAAGCGGCCAAGGTTCTGGAATCCGCACCTTAACGCCACGCCGGTTACAGTCGTCAGTTCATCCGGCTGCCTCAAACATTCCGCGGCGCGCTGGAGTCGTATGCGCTTGGCGAATTGCGCCGGCGAGCCATGACCTGCAAGCGCAAATTCTCTAAACATTGTCCGTGCACTGACGTTGGCAACGCTGGCAAGTTTCACGGCGTCGATAGGCTTGTCCCAATTCGTCTCAATGAATGTTTCGACGATATTGACCACCGAGCGATTCGCGCGAGGAGGCGTGCCCTGCAGCCGATCCGTGAAGTTGTGCCGGTGCGCCAGCAAGAACCTTAAGATCAGGCTTCGCTCCAACTCGGCCAGAAGCATGGGCGAACATTCTGGACCAAATGTTTCCAGATTCTGGGCCAGCTGAAAAACACCCTGGCGAACGAACGACATCTGCCTCGAATCAGGGGCGTCGCCGGAGAATGTCAATTTCCGGTCGCTGGCATCTCCTAGCAGGCTCTTCAACGAGCGTTCGAGAGCTTTCGCATCTACCCTGACCACCAACTGCCGGTAGCCAGCTTCAAAATCGAGCCGAAGCCTGGACTCAGCCGATACAAATGGACTCCAAGCTCCGATCGGCTCGCTCCTGTTCGCAGTGCTGAATTTCGCGTCCCCCTGAATTGAAAAAAACTGCCGGACAAAATCCGCCTCCGGAAAGGACAGGGAAACAGCGCTGTTATAAGAGCAGAACGCCAACCCGATCGACGTCAGCTGTGCAAAATTAGCGCGGATACCAAAGCCGTCGTTCCGTGCTTCGAAACCGGTTGCGCCGTAAGCAGAATAAAGCTTGTCGCGTGCAAACTCGCTGTCGCGCGAGTGCACCACGGGGTAACGCTCGAGATATGCGAGGCCGCGCAAGTCGAATCCTGCTCCGCCCCGAATATTACGTCGTCGGACGAGTTTTTCCAGCAATCTCAAATTGCACAGCGGAAGATGGATCGCTGGCCATCCTGTGCCACGTGCTGGCCGGAAACTGCCAATTCCGGCTGATCCGCTGACATGCGACAGACTCACCCGCGAACTGCGCTTGCTGAACGCGATGGGCGCAGTCGGATTGGCAGGAAATGTACAAATCCCGGTTTAACCGAATGCATCTAACGTTTGGAATGCATTCGTCACCAGCGCCGTACGTTGGAAAACCTGCGCGCCCACACTGCGCGACAATCCGTGTCGACGGCCGCGAGTGGCACGATGACCGACTTTTGACGGTGTTGAGTTGATCGGTCTCGCTCAAATTGAGCGCGATCGGCGCAACGCCATAACTGAGGTGAGAAATAGGCCTTGGCTCAAGTGGTTCAATTCCCCCGAATTCGCCAATCGCTGCAGCCCGGACGCAGGCCCCGGCCGCAGATGACGGATGCTCTCGGGAGCATGTCGGTTGCGCTGTCCGTTGTCCGCGATGCGCCAATGGAAACGAAGGAAGATGTTCGCAAGGCAATACTCCTTCTCGATCTCGTAAATACGCAGGCCCGGCTGCTCGCTCGTGATCTCGGCGACACTGCCGCCCGCGAACTGATTCTGGCCAACGCCGCACTCGTTGCAGAATGGCTTGAGGTCGCCCGCAGCGCGACATCGAAAACGTGAAGCGCCTTCCCATCAATGACGAAACTCACGGAATCGGAGACAAACCATGTTTAGCCGTAACCTAGGCGCTGACCGCCTTGCTCTCCTCGCGGCCAAAACAATCGGCGCCAGCATCATGGTGGCGGACCAGAACCTCAACATCGTCTACATGAACGACGCCGTCGTTGAGCTTCTGCGCGAAGCGGAATCTGATCTTAAGAAGGAGCTGCCGCAGTTCAGCGTCGACACGCTGATCGGAAGCAATATCGATATCTTTCACAAGAACCCGAGCCATCAGCGACGCATGCTGGAGGGTCTCAGCGCCAAGCATCGCGCGACCATCAAAGTAGGTCAGAGGACGTTCGACCTGTTGGCATCGCCGCTGTTGCAGGCTGACGGACGCCGGGTCGGCTTCGTCGTTGAATGGGCCGACGCGACGGTACGCCTGCAAAACCTGAATTATGCGGCCCAAGCCTCGGCTGCCGGCCGAGCGCAGGCGGTGATCGAATTCAATCTCGACGGCACCATCGTGACCGCTAACGAAAACTTCCTAAATGCCTTGAGCTATTCTCTGGGCGAAATTCGGGGCAAACACCACAGCATGTTCATGCCGATTGAGGAGCGGGATAGCGCAGCCTACCGCGAATTCTGGGCCTCGCTCAATCGTGGTGAATACCAGGCCGCCGAATACAAGCGGATCGGAAAGGGAGGCAAGGAGGTATGGATCCTTGCGTCCTACAATCCGGTTCTTGATGAAAAGGGCAAGCCCTTTAAGGTTGTCAAGTTCGCGACCGATGTCACGAACCAAAAACTGCGGAATGCCGACCTGTCCGGCCAGATCGACGCGATCAGGAAGTCTCAGGCCGTCATCGAGTTTAAATTGGACGGAACCATCGTTGAAGCCAACGACAATTTCCTGCAGGCCCTCGGTTACTCCCTTGGCGAGATCAAGGGGCAACACCACAGCATGTTTGTGGAGCACGTGGAGCGCACCAGCGCCGAGTATCGCGAATTCTGGACGTCGCTCAATCGGGGCCAGTTCCAAGCCGGAGAGTACAAGCGCATCGGCAAGGGAGGCAAAGAAGTTTGGATTCAAGCTTCTTACAATCCAATCTTTGATCTCAACGGCAAGCCGTTCAAGGTCGTTAAATACGCCAGCGATGTTACGAGCCAGGTCCTGACGCGCATAGGAAACGAACGCGTCCGTAACATGATGGAGTCGGTTGCAGCAGGATCAGAAGAGCTCAATGCTTCAGTGCGGGAAATCTCCGAAGCGATGACCAAATCGCGGGAGACCGCTTTGGGGGCCGTCGAGCAGGTCGCCACGGCAGATGCACAAGCACAGCGTCTTTCCAACGCCGCGCAGGCGATGAGCGGCATCGTCGAGATGATCAACAACATTACTGGCCAGATCAATCTCCTTGCACTGAATGCGACTATCGAGTCTGCCCGTGCAGGTGAGGCTGGCCGTGGCTTTGCGGTGGTGGCGTCCGAGGTCAAGAGTCTCGCCAATCAAGCCAAGCAAGCGACCGACAAGATCGCTCAAGAGATCGGCAGCCTCAATGGCATTTCGGCGGATGTGGTGAACGCGCTGAATTCGATCAAGCAAGCAATCAACAGCGTCAGCGAGTACGTTACCTCGACGGCGGCTGCTGTCGAGGAGCAATCTACGGTGACCAACGAGATGTCTAGCAGCATGCAGCGCGCCGCCGCCGAGGCAGCAGCGATTGCGCGTGGCTAGACAGGCTGCTGCACGTCGAACGAAGATGCCGGGCCGTTGCCGCTGGAAATAGCCAATTCTGCTTCCACGCAATGGTCCTCCGGCTCTGGCTTCCCACATTCGTCGAGTCGGAACTGGATCGGCCGAGTCTGCATCTCGAAGCTAATCTCGTCCCAACCTTCTGCTTCGTTGATCCAAAACGAGGCGTCTTCATTTTCAAATACTGCGCGCTGGCGGCAAAAGCTGGCCATTGCTTGGCAATAAGCAAGCATATCCATTACGCATGCTCCCACCTGTCAATCACTCTGGGCGAATTGCGCGACCTACCTATCTTGGCGCGACTGTCGTGACAACGGCTTCTGTCGAACTTGGCACGAACCGAACAACATTGGCACCAACCGGACTAGATGTTAGCTTTCAGGAGGTGTCCATCGAGCAGTATCTCGCGCTGCCCGAACGGGTGGATGCTGCTAAGTTCGCTATCCGGGAATACGGCGAGCACCTCGTGCCGAGGCTCGGATGCCGCATTTTGAGATCAAGCAACCGCAGAACCGGTCCACCTCTCCCCGTAGTGGAGAGGTGGATTTGCGCAGCAAATTTGGTGAGGGGTCGCAGCTCCAGCGAGGGACCGTAACCCCACCGGCGCTTCGCGTCGACCTCTCCCTTGGGAGAGGTGCCTCGCCTTACTGCCCGTTGGTCCGGCGTGCGGCCTTCGGCGCTTCGTCCTTCAGCTTCTCCAATGCGCCGGGCATCATCTGGCCGAACATCGAGCTCAGCATCGCGGTCGGGATCAGGCCGGCGCTGCTGCCTTCCTGCCCCTGCCCGCCCGACATCAGGAATTGCGGCACCAGGGGCTGGTTGATCCGCGTCAGCGCCTCGGCGAATTTTGCAAAATTCTGCTCGGCAAGCCGGTATTCCGGCCCGCCATAGGCATCGACCGCGAGCTTGGTCGCCTGCGCGTTGGCGGTGCCGACCGCCAGCACGCGGTCGGCCTCGCCCTGGCCTTCGAGCCGCGACTGCTCGCCGACCGCGGCCGCGGTCACCTTGCGCGTCTCGGCATCCTTTTGCGCGCGGGCCAGCGCCGCCGCACCCTCGTTCTCGTTGACCTTGACCTGGATCAGCGATTGCGTCAGCGCCGACTGCGCCGCCGCCGTCGCCTTGGCTTCGTTCAACGCGCGTTCCTGCACCGCGGCCTTCTCCTGCTCCTGATAGGTCTCGATCTGCTCGCGCGCGATCTGGCGCGAACGCAGCTGGATCAGGATGTTCTCGATGGTGTGGTCGCCGGGAGCTGCGCGCGGCGTGCCGATCAACACCTCCTGAAGGTCGAGCGAATAGCTCTCGAACCTCGCCTTCATGTCGTGCGCCGCCTCCTCCTGGATCGCGGCGCGGTTCTGCAACAGCTCGATCAAGGTCATCTTCTGCGCGATGTTCTTGAAGAACGCAGAGACCATCGGGTCGAGCGTCTGCTCGACCAGCTTCTTCACGTCGCCGAAGCGCTGGATGATCATCGGCGCCTTCTTGTAGGCGATATGCATCACCACCGAGAGCGGCAGCGTCGGCTCGAACGCATCCTTCGTGATCAGCGAGATCTCCGACAGGTTCTCGTCGAGCTTCATCGCGCCGACCTCGCCGCGCATCCATTTCAGGATGAAGTTGACGGTCGGGATCACCTCGATCTTGCCGGCGTAGGTGTTGAAGGCGTATTTGCCCGGCAACAGCGGCTCCTTCCAGACGCCGCGGCTGCCGTTCAGCACCAGTTCGCCATGGCGATATTGCTCGCCCGAGACGTCGTCGGTGCGCGGACCAGTGTAGAAGATGACGACGCCGACATTACCGACCGGGATCACCGTCTTCGGCACCGCCTCGACGGTCGCGAACAGGCGGTTGATGTACCAGGTGCCCTCGACGATGACCTGGAGCTGACGGCCGCGATAGCCGCCGGCGCTCAGGAATTTCTCCGGCTCCTGGAAATTGTTGTGGAAGGTCGCAGCATCCCGCAGCGCGATGCCGACCTCGGGCGCGATGATCTCGCCCGGAGGCAGCGACGGGCCGTCATGCACGGTGACGATGCCGACCAGATCGTGATCGGCCGCCAGCACGACCGGAGCAAAGCCCCAGCGCTCGGTGATGGTGAGCTGCATGCTCTCGAGCACGCCGCGCTCACGCTCGCTCAGGGCGTGACCGTAGACGCGCTCGTCGGTGATGACGGCGAACTGCGTGGTGTTGATCGCATAGGTACCCTCGCGCAGGATCTTGCGCTGCGGGCCCTTCTGGCCGCCGCCGAGCAGGAAGCGGCGTGCGTCCTGGAAGTCCGACTTGTCCTCGGTGTCGTTGGCACCGAGCACCTGCGACGGCTCCAGCGGCGCGCCGTCGCGCGCGAACACATAGGCGATCTTGCCCTGGCCGACGGTCACGAGGTCCGAGCGGTGGATCCGGTACATGAAGGGAAACATCACGTGCAGGCCGCCGCGCAGCACCTCCGGCTCATAACCGGCCTCGCCGTTCAGCGCGATGAAGCCGCCGCCGATCGAGCCCTTGATCGCCCACAGCTTCTCGACGATGCCGACCTGATTGTTGGGAATGTAGCGAAATACGTTCGATATCCGCAGCAGGATCACAAACGCGATCGCGACTGCGGTCCAAATGGCCGGTTGGGTTAAACCTGAGCCATTAAGAAAACCGAGGAAGTCCATAGTCCGTCTCCACAATTCGCAACTGGGCGGTTTGGGGACCCAAACCTGACCCAAGAATTGCGATGCGGACATGTGGAGCGGCCATGGCGGTGCAAGGCGTGAACATTATTCGCGCAGCCGATCTTTTTTTGATGACAGGATGAACCGCCTGACGACTCGCGCGACATCGACGCGCGCTGCAATTGCACATCATTCGCAGCGCGGACACCTTACGCTTAACGTTTCGGGTCACGCCCGCGGATATGGTCGAAGCCTTGCTTGATCGCGGCGAAGCGCGCGTCGACCACCGGTTCGAATTCGAGGTCGGTGAAGATATAGGGCCAATCGCTTTCGATGCCTTCGCGGACGAGTTCACCGACGTACATCGGATCGATACCATCGGAGATGCGTTGGCGGACCAGATTGATCCGCTCGGCAAGCGGGCCCGACGTCGGCAAAGGACGGGTCGCCCCCTCGAAGCGCTTGGGGAGATTGCGCGTGGAGTCCATGATGTGAGTGCGGATAAACCCGGGACACAGCACCGATACGCCGATCCCGCGCGGCGCGAGTTCGGGCCGCAGCCCCTCGGACAACGCGACGACGCCATACTTCGACACGTTGTAGGCCGTGCTTCCCCCTGAAATGATGCCGGCGAGCGAGGCCGTGTTGACGATGTGTCCACCCTCGCCGTGCTGCTCGATCAACGGCCCGAAAATCTCGATCCCCCAGATGGTCGCCATCAGGTTGACGCCCAGGGTCCAATTCCACGACGCGTCGGTCCAGGTGCCATAAGGCCCACCGCCGCCGACGCCCGCGTTGTTGACGAGGATATGCACCTTGCCGTAGCGAGCCGTCGTGGCTTCGGCGGCGGCGTGGAGTTCGGCTTTCAGTGAAACGTCCGCTTTCACGCCGTCGACATCGGCGTTGGTGCGCCTCAGTTGCTCGAGCGCCGTGGACAGGGCTGCTTCCTCAATATCGCAAAGCATGACCTTCGCGCCGGCCTGGGCGAGAGCGGTCGCGATCCCCAATCCAATGCCCGACGCTGCACCGGTCACGAACGCCGTCTTTCCAGCGAGGTCCTTCACGTGCATTCCCCCATGCAAGCGGACATCTTGTCCGCAACATGCCAAGCATCAGCGGGCGCCATATGACCGCACTTTCATGTGATTGGGAAGTATGCGGGACGTCCGCTCTTGGCCCCAAAGCCGACATCCGACCGGCCGGAGCTGACGTCAGCTTTTGACCCTGACCGGACATTGGCCCTAGCCGGACAACAGCCTGCCATGCTTTGATGCAGCGGGTCATTTTCCGATTTCGGAGGCCTTTTGACAGGCGGGCGCGTTGAACGGCGGTTAGCGGCAGTGCTTGCGGCGGATGTCGCTGGCTATAGCCGCCTCATGGGTGCCGATGAGGAGGGCACACTGGCCCGGCTAAAGGTTGTCAGAAATGCCGTGGTCGACCCCACCATCGCCGCTCATCGCGGCCGCATCGTCAAGACCACCGGTGACGGGTTGCTGGTGGAGTTCGCCAGCGCGGTGGATGCCGCTCGCTGCTCGGTTGAGATTCAGCGCGGCATGTCCAGTCAGAATGTGAATTTCCCAGAGCACCGCATCGATTTCCGGATCGGCATCCACGTCGGTGACATCATTTTTGACGACAACGATATTTTCGGCGACGGCGTCAATATCGCCGCGCGGCTGGAGAGTATTGCTGAGCCGGGCGGAGTTTGTATCTCCGATGACGCCTATCGGCAAATACGGGGCAAGGTCGAAATCGTCAGTGATGATCTTGGGCCTCAAAACCTGAAGAACATTGTGGAGCCGATGCGGGCGTGGCGGCTTCAGCTTGCTGATCAACACGTGGCGAGACCGCAACCGGGCTTGCATTCAGGCCAATCGCAAGCGCTCGCGATTCCCGACAAGCCGTCCATCGCCGTGTTGCCATTTCAAAACATGTCCGGCGATCCTGAGCAGGAGTATTTCGCGGACGGAATCGTCGAGGACATCATCACTGCACTGTCGCGCTTCAAGTCGCTGTTCGTCATCGCGCGCAATTCGAGCTTCACTTTCAAGGGTAAGGCGGTCGACATCAAGAAGGTCGGCCAGGAGCTGGGCGTTCGTTATGTGCTCGAAGGCAGCATCCGCAAGGCGGGAGCAAGGGTCAGAATAACCGGGCAGTTGGTCGATGCCGCGAGCAGCTCGCATCTGTGGGCAGACAAGTTCGATGGATCACTTGAAGATGTGTTCGGACTTCAGGACCGGATCACCACGAGCGTGGTTGCCGCGATTGCACCGAAGCTCGACCAGGCCGAGATTGAACGCTCTAAGCGAAAGCCGACCGAAAAGCTGGATGCCTATGATTACTATCTTCGCGGGCTTGCGGTTGTCGAAGGCGCAACCAAGGACGAGAACGAGGAAGCTCTTCGGCACTTCTACAAAGCCATCGAGATCGATCCCAATTTTGCACTAGCGCATGCGATGGTGGCGCGGTGCTTCACCCTACGCAAAGCAAACGGCTGGATGACAGATGTTGCAAAGGAATCAGCCGAGACCGCCAAAGTGGCCCGACGCGCGGCGGAGCTGGGAAGAGAAGACGCGGCAGTTCTGTCACGGGCCGGTTACGCTCTCGCGCGGGTTGCGTTCGAACCGGAGGAAGGCGCTGACCTTATCGAACGGGCGCTTGCGCTCAATCCGCATCTTTCCTCTGCATGGCAATACGGTGGCCTGCTCAAGGCATTTCGCGGAGAGCCGGAAACGGCGATTGAACATTTGGCTCACGCTATGCGACTGAGCCCGCTCGATCCCAGTCTCTACTCGATGCAGACGGCTATGGCGCTCGCCCATTTCGTTGCCGGCCGATATGACGAGTCGGTTTTTTGGGCTGAAAAAGCCTCGCGGGAGGATCCGAACTTCTTGCCCGCCATTAGAATTATCGCGACTAGCGCCGGAAATTCCGGTCAACTGGAGCAAGCCCAGAAAGCGGCAAAGCGAGTGCTGGAAATAGATCCTGCATTTAGAGTATCTAGTGTGGCCGATCACGTACCGCTGCGCCGTCCCGACGATCTTGCTAGATATGCGGAAGGTCTACGACGCGCCGGATTGCCAGAATAGTCACGCGCCGCCTACGTTTTGCGTGTCCCGGCATCGTTGTGACGGTAGGCGCCACTTCCGCTCTTGGCCCCAAGCGGCCGACCCGGCATGTCCGCTGGATGTCGGCTCTTTGGGGTGAAGCCGACTTGATATACTCAGCCTGAGTTCTTCCGGTTTTGACCCATGGCGGACGATCCGCCGGTTCGTCAAATCCCGGACCCATTGTTGATCTGCCTGTGGCTCCCCACTTCCGTCAATTTTGGTCGTCATGTCAGATCCGGCATTTTCGCCAACGCGTAGCCGTGGAAGGTCACGCGATCATTTTTTAGTAATTTGCAGGACGGAAAAAATGAAAAGCGCAACGCTGTTTGCCCTTGGTCTGTTTGCGGCGGCAATCTGGTCACACGACAGTGCGAGATGTCAGACGTCGCCTTTCCCTCCGCTTTCGCTTGCGCCGCCGGCGTCGAATGAAGAGGCCGCATCTCCGGACGCAACCAACGCTCGGCCGCCGACGGCGACCGCCAAGGGTTCGGTGCCGCCCCGAGCCGCCCAAGATGTGCCACCACGCGCCGCTTCACGATCTGCGGCTGTCGAACACACACCGTCGCAGTCCGACCGCGCTTCGCCCGCACAAGCGATCAACAGGCCGTCGCCGTCTGCCGGGGCGGCCCCCGATTACGATGGCTTTAGCGTCGGCATCGACGATGCCCCCCCAAGCCGGACGACACGACCCGTCAGGTCGCACGAGGCAAGGCAGCCCAAGCTCAATCAAGCAGCAGATCATGTCTCGAGGCAACAGACGGCCAATCCCGGGAACGATGACGAGCTAAAGGGCAAGCTTACGATTTGCCGGGGCTGCAAGTAACAGCTGCCACTCGGGGCGGATGTTGGAATTGGCACGTTATTTTTTGCGGGAGGCTTCTTGCGATGCAAGAGTCCGGTGATGGCCTCCTGCCAGCATCGCGGACTGTACCTTTTCAAATGACCGTTGCTCGATCTGGCGGACGCGCTCGCGCGATATTCCGTACTCCGAGGCCAGCGCCTCGAGCTTCGGGGGATCTTCGCTCAAATAGCGTGCGGTGAAGATATGCCTTTCACGGGGGCTCAGCTTTTGAATGGCTGCAGACAAAGCCTGGCGCCGTTGAGCCAGCTCCTGGTCCTCGGCCAACGTCACGTCATGGGGAGGCGACGGATCAACCAGCCGTTCGAGGGCATCGCCGACGTCACCGGCATGGTTGTGGCGCAAATTCAGGGACAAGTCGCCACGCAAGCGTCGGTCCATGTTCACGACGTCACGTTCGGATACCCTGAGGTGCGCGGCGATCGTCTTGACCTGTTCTGGCCTCAGATCCCCCTCCTCCAAGGCGGAGATCGCACTCTTCGATTGCCTCAGTTTGAAGAATAACTTCTTCTGGGCAGCGTCCGCCGTGATCTTCACCAGCGACCAGGAGCGAAGAACAAAATCCTGGATCGTCGCCTTGATCCACCACATGGCATAGGTGGACAGGCGGACACCCCGCTCCGGATCGAATCGTCGCACGGCCTGCATCAGGCCGACATTGCCCTCGGAAATGACATCGGCAATGGGTAGCCCATACCCTCGATATCTCATGGCGATTTTCGCAACGAGACGCAGGTGGCTCGTCACCAAGCGATAAGCCGCTTCACGATCGCCGCGGTCTCGCCATCGCCGACCGAGGGTGGCCTCTTCGTCCTGAGAGAGGATCGGAAATTTTCGAATTTCCGTCAGATAGGTCGTCAGATCGGTGCCGAGCGACGGCAATCTCTGAGAAACAGCTCGAGACATTTCTCCCTCGCAGTGCTCAAAAATCTTCTCACATCTGCCGCGCTCTCGTAGCGGCAGAGCAACAGGATGCATCGTCTACAAAGCAGGATTACCGTCTGCCTCATGACGGCCAGAACGTCGGCCCTTTCGGTTGGAGCCATCGGTCTTTCGATCCGAACCGGACTCCAGAAGACGCAGGGCATCCACGATGTCGTCGAAGCTCCCAGCTCCATCGATCGTCTGGTTCGAGTCCCGATCGTCTTTCACGGCGCAGGCATCCACGGCCCAAGACGATAGAATGGCCCGTTTCTCGTACGATGTCAGGTCGCAATCATCGACAACGTCCATTGGATGGGCGAACGCCTCGGCTGGATGCAATAGCCCGGCCATCTCCAAGTCCGTCGTTCGTCGGCGATCCATCTGCAGCGAGAGGCGATCGGGAAACGTCTCGTGCAAAAGTGCCTCGACGGAGCGCTGCTCCTCCCTCATCCGGCGCGCGATATACGCTCGCTCCAGGTCCGACAGACGCGTCGCGAGCAGCCTGCGGTAGCGCCGAATATTGGTGCGATGGGTACGCAGGCGTTCAAGGTGTCCCTCGATCATCACTCGCCCCCTTTCATCTCAGGCAGCCAGGGCACGTTCGGTCGAGCGCAACCGGCAAGGCTTTCCACCCGGAGGATTTCGGGGTCCCCCGTCGAGTTCGCACAGGGCCTCGAGAATTTCATCGATCGATACGGGCTTCTTCAATCCGGCGGGCGAGCGAAGCGACGGGCATGATGCGATCGCGGATGCGTCAGACGCCCAGGATGCCAGAATCGCCCGCTTCTCGGCCGTCGTCAGGCCGGTGTGGCACACGACATCCCGGGGATGGTCGAAAGCGGTGCCGGGATGCAGGAGCGCGTTGAAGTCAAACACGTTGTCGTCAGCGGTCGTCGGCCGCATGATATCCTCCTTTGCATTGACGACGAGTGGCAGCCGCGCGAAGTCTCGCGCGGCGCCGGTCGGAGACGGCTCAGGCCGCCTTGGCTTCCAGCTTCTGGACGTTGTCACTCGGCACGCCGATTGCGATACGGCGCGGCTTCATGGCCTCAGGGATTTCCCGGACCAGCTCGATCTTGAGCAAGCCATTGTCGAACGCGGCGCTCTTGACCTGAACATAGTCGGCCAGATTGAACTGGCGCTTGAAGTTGCGGGTCGAGATGCCGCGATAGAGAAAATCGCGCTCGGCCTTGTCCGACTTGCTGCCCTCAATGGTGACCACGTTCTGCTCGGCCGTGATCGAGATCTCGTGGGGCGCAAAACCTGCAACCGCCAGCGAAATCTGGTAGCGGTCCTCGGAGAGCCTCTCGATATTGTAGGGCGGATAATTGTCCTCGCCGGCCCGCTGGGCCATTTCCGCGAGGTCAAAAAGGCGGTCGAAGCCAACGGTCGAACGCCAAAGGGGCGAGAAGTCATAAGTGCGCATAGCCAAATCCTCCAAAGAGCAAGATGGTTACGAGCGGCACCGGACACGACCGGTGCCCGTCTCAACGGTCCGGACCCACGAGGCTTCCGGACACCACCGTTCGGTGGCGACAAAAAAACTAGCAAAGTCGTTTTTGGTTTCAAGAGGGGGACCAAAAATTTTTATGGCTTTGGTCGGCCGAAACCGAAAGCACGCGGGCCAGGGTAACAAATGCCGGCTATCGCGGCCCTTAGCCGACACCACTTCAATCCGCCTTCGGTGCCGGCCTTTCGGGGAGAAGCCGATGCGGATTCCTTGAGCGTGCCCCCTACCTCGGATGCCACCAGCGTCCGCCGATCACGACGCCTTCGGATGCGATCCTGCGATCACCGGTCAGGTGCTCGCCGACGACGTCGACATAGTCGAATTGCCCTTGCCGGATCGAGAGCAGCGTGGCGTCGCCGACGCTGCCCGGCTTGAGGCTGCCGAGCTCCGGCCGCCGCAACGCCATCGCGGCATTGACGGTGGAGGCCGCGATCACGTCCGGCAGCGACATCCCCATGCAGAGGAATTTCGACATCGTCGTCACCTGGTCGAAGGCCGGGCCGTCGATGCAGAGCTGATGGATGTCGGACGAGATGGTGTCCGGATAAAAGCCGTTGGCGAGCATCGCGCGCGCGGTCTTGAAGGCGAACGAGCCCTTGCCATGGCCGATGTCGAACAGCACGCCGCGCTCGCGCGCTTCCAGCACCACCTTCTTCACGGTGCCCTGCGCGGTTGCCGGCGTATTGGGGAACGGGCGGAAGGCATGGGTCAGCACATCGCCCGGGCGCAGCCGCGCCAGCACCTCCTCATAGCTCGGCGGCGGATGGTCGATATGCGCCATCAGGGGCATGCCGACCTGCTCCGCCACTTCGAGCGCGATCTCGAGCGGCACCAGCCCCGAGGTGCCCGAGGCGAACAGACCGACCCGGACCTTGATGCCGACGATGAGGTCGCGATTCTCGTCCGCGACGCGCGCGGCATCGACCGGATTCATCAGGCGCAACTCCTCGCTTTCGCCGACCATCACCCGGTCGGAGAAGCCGAAGATGCCGGCATGCGAGACATGCAGATAGGCCAGGATGCGAACCTGGCTCGGCTCGATCACATGCTTGCGGAAACCCGCAAAGTTGCCCGGGCCGGCGCTGCCGGTATCGACCGAGGTTGTGACGCCCGAGGTCCGGCAGAATTCCTCCGCGTCGATGCCGAGCGAGGTGCCGCCCCAGTACACGTGAGTGTGCAGGTCGATGATCCCCGGCGAGACGATCTGCCCGGAGACGTCGCGCACGTCGGTCGCACCGTCGGCGGCCAGTCCCTGCCCGATCGCCGCGACCTTGCCGCCGGCAAAGGCGACGTCCGTCACCGCATCGAGCTTTTGCGACGGGTCGACCACCCGCCCGCCGCGCAGAATCAAATCGAAAGCCATCGTCATCTCCTGATTTCAGTCCGGGACGATGGTCGACTTCGGCGGTGCCTGCAAGCGGCTCAACCGACACGGGCCTGTTGGGAAACCGGCGCGGTCACTGTTGCATGATCCGCGCTACGGTCCGCATCCTTATCAACATCCTTGGCGGATGCGAAGATCGCCGCAATGGCCGGGTTGTGCGCAGCCTCGGAGACGGCAATGGTCTCGCGTGCCCAACGGTATGACGACTGGAATATCTCCTGATGGCGGTCGAAATCGGTGACATCGATGCCATCGGGCGTCGGCGGGCGCATCACCATGTCGAGCGGCGTGGTCGGCAGCGTATCGTAGCGCTGATGCGCGACGAGGCTTCGCCACAGCACGTTGACGGCGCTCGGCGCAGCCGGAAGCGCCTTGCGCCGGAACGGCATCAGCAGCGACGCGAGCAACTCGAACCTGCCCGGCAGCGCCGCGTAGTCGACATCGAACATCTCGGTCGCCGGCTCGCCGAAATGGACCACCAGATTGGGGCCGCTCTTCATCTGGTGCATCTGCGCCAGCGGAACGTTGTCGACGAGGCATCCGTCGACCAGCATCGAGCCGTCGTGGGTGTAGAACGGTGGCAGCAGGCCGGGAATGGCGCTGGATGCGCGCACCGCCTGCCACAGCAGGCCGGTCCGGATCAGTTCGAGGCTGTGCGTCGACAGATTGGTGGCGACTGCCGCGAACGGCCGCCAGCAATCCTCGATCCGGCAATTGTGGCCGTACTGATCGGCCAGCGCCGCATCGAAGGCCTTATGGTCGAGCAGCGCGTAGCGCGGCCAGGTCGGGCGGCGGAAGCTGCGGCTGGAGACGAAGATCTCATGCGTGCCGCGCTCGAGATGCTCGGCGTCGTAGTTCTTGGCAAAGCCTGCCGCCATCGCCGAACCGACGCTGGTGCCGACGAAGATGTCGAACATCGCGCCGCGCTCGCGAAACGCCTTGTAGACGCCGACATGCGCGGTGCCGAGGCTGCCGCCGCCGCCGGCGACGAACCCGACGGCGCGGCCGCACAGGAAGCGAACCAGGCTGTCGATATCGATCTGGTCCTCGAGCGCGACATGGTGGTGCATGAAGCACGGCAGCCGCGCGAGCCAGGCCGCGGTGCCGCTGACCTCGTTTTGCCTGATATCATGAACGCGCACGAGGCGCCGCGCCGGCGCCGGATGCACCCCGCAAGCAAAGCTTTCGAGCTGGGTGAGATCAGGCGCCGGCGCCTGGCCGCGGCAGGCGAACACGACGAGATCGGCCTGGCGGATGGTCTTTCGCGCCCATTCCGACGCTTCGGCGCCACCGAAATAGGCCACCAGCGGCACGTCATACTCGATCCGGTTGAGCCAGTCGGCGACTTCGGAGGCATCCAGCGCACGGCCGGGAAACATCGCCTGGACGCGCGCGAGGTCGACGATCTCGGCGCCGGCGGCGGCAAGGCCCTCGCGCAACCTTTGCTCGAAGGCGGCAGGGACCGGTTCGCGTCCGCCCGAAATCAGCGCGACGGTGCGTGCCTTCGGTGAGGCCCGGACCGGCAACAGCCGCGCGGTCTGGATCGCAAAGCGCTGTGCAAGCGCGGCCAGCAGCGCCTCGACGATCCCGGGCGTCTCCTCGACCAGCCGCGCATAGGCCGCCCGCGTCAGCACCAGCACGCTGCTGTCGCGGATCGCGATCACATTGGCGGTGCGCGGGATGTTGGCGAAGAAGCCGATCTCGCCGACCAGTTCGCCGGCGCGCAGCTCCGCAATCGGCTCGGGATGATCGGTCCGGTGCACCGCGAGCGCGCCGTGCAGCACCAGGAATAATGCATCCGAAGCACCGCCCTGCTCGACCAGCAGCTCGCCGCGAACCAGGTCGCGCCGGGTCATCGCGCCAAAGGCGATCAGCCGCTGCTCGGCGCTGAGTGTCCTGAACAGCGCGAAGTCCTCGGACAGGTTTCCCCACGCAAATGTTGCACGCGGCGGCACACGGTTCGATTGCATGATTAGATGTTAGCGCCGGGGCGCCGCCCCTGCGAGCGATATCACAGCATGATCGGCAGCACCCGGCCGCTATTCCCTTGGGGGCACTGCAACAGGAATAGCGACCTCACCCGACCAATTCGGGCCATGGCACGATGGTCGACTTCACCGTCTTCATCGCCATCGCGTCCGCCACCGCCATCGAGATCGACATAGACATAGACATATTCAGCCCAGCCGCCCCACATGTGCGGCGCCTTGTCGAAGCCGGGATCGCGGCCGCAATAGACCGGCGTCAGGCATTTGTTGGCGCTCTGCGGATAGTGGATGCAGTAATAGCAGCGGCTGCACGGCATCAAGGGCGGGATCATCACCTTCGATCCCACCTTGAGCGGCTTGCTCATGAAGTCCTCGGTGAACTCCGGGCAGCATTCGACGATCACGCCGCCGAGCTCATGGCCGAGCGTGAACGGCCAGGGCAGCGGCTTCGGCCAATGCCCTTTCAGGATGTGCAGGTCGGTTCCGCAAACGCCGCAGGCGCCGACCTTGATCAAGGCCGCCTTTTTGCCGACTTCCGGCCATGGCACGGTCCGGATTACGGGCTTGGCTCCAGGTCTGTCATGCGTGCAGACGCGGATCTGCTCCATCGGTTCGCCCTCCCTGTCCGTGTCGTTGGGCCGGGTTCGGCCGCACCGGCCTTAGGTCAGGACGATCGGGATGTCATGAAGGCCTGTCATGAAGACTTTCCTGACAGGCTTTGGCGGACGAGGCGCTTCAGCGGGGAACGACAGCATGAATCCTGGTATCGAAGGCATCGTCGGCATGTACGTCAAGCTGGGCGAGCTCGACACGCTGCAACGCATGAAGGAGCACCGGCAGAGCCTGCTCGACCAATGCGTCGACACTGCGAATTTCAACTTCGACGTGACGCGATCGATCTACCGGAGTGATCTCGAAGTGATCAAAGCCGGCATCGAGAAGCTCTCAGGCGAGATCACCGGCCATGTCGACGTGTTCAACGAGAACAGGATCGCCGGCTGGGCCTTGTACGACCAGCACCCCGACAAGCGGGTGACGATCGATATCTATTTCAACGGCGAGCTCGTCGCCGAGATCGTCGCCGATCAGTTCCGCAAGGACCTGCTCAAGCTCAACAAGGGCGACGGGCACCATGGCTTCATGTTCGAGCCGCCGAGCGGGTCCTATCAGCCGCCCTTGCAGCTCGAGATCCGCGCGGCGAAGCAAAAAGTGCTCAAGGCGGTGACGGTCGAGCCGGCGATCGACGCCGAGACCAAATAGGATGTGCGAGTAGACCGCAAGCTTCGGCCTCGCCTTGTTCGGGTACGGCGCATGTGAACTTCGCTGATCGCTCTAGCGCCGCGTCCGGGTTCCCTCCCACAACCGTAACGCCCCGTTAACCCTATCAGCTTTAGGGTCATCGGGGCTCCGAATGGACGGTGGCCGGGTTTGTCGTGATGTCGTTTGCACAGAAGAAAACTAACGTCGTCCCCGTAGCCGAGGAGCGGCGCCGCTTCCAGCGCGTCAAGGTGCACCTGCTCGGCCGCTACATGCTGCCCGACCGGCGCGAGTTTCCCTGCCAGATTATCAACATGTCGCCGGGCGGCCTCGCGCTGCTGGCGCCCGGTATCGGCAATGTCGGCGATCGCGTGATCGCCTATCTCGACCATATCGGCCGCGTCGAGGGCCGCATCACCCGCATCATCGACAACGGCTTTGCCATGACGATCGGCGCCACCGCGCGCAAGCGCGACAAGCTCGCCGCCCAGCTCACCTGGCTTGCCAACCGCGACATCCTCAACCTGCCCGAGGATCGCCGCCACGACCGTATCGTGCCGCGCAACCCGATCGCCCTGCTCACCCAGGAAGACGGTACGCGGATGACCTGCCGTATCATCGACCTTTCCTTGTCCGGTGCAGCCATTGCCGCCGAGAACCGCCCGCCGCTGAAGTCGCTGGTGATGCTCGGCCGGGTGCAGGCCCGCGTGGTGCGAAATCTCGAGGAAGGCTTCGCGCTCGAGTTCGTCCACGAGCAGTCCGCGGAAACCCTCGAAGAGAGCGTTACCGCGAGGTAAAGCGAAAAGCCGCTTCAGACCCCCGTTTTCAGCCTGCGAAGGCGGCCTCCGGTGCACCGGTGGCCGCCTTCGCCGCGTTTGGCACGGTGCAATCGGCGGTTAACGGCCGCGCGGTTTGGCGCAACAAACCGCGCTGGCGCAACACTTGCCGCGTTAATGCATAAAATTTGAATCAATTGCAGTTGTTTCAAATTTTACGCGAATTCGATTCAAGTACAGATCGAATTCGCCGCAGCTTTTACCAGTATTCGCGTCAAATCTACTTTGCGCACTTAGCGGCGGCGAAAAAACTTTGTGCGAAACGTGGTCCCAACAAGAAGAACGGGGGCCACAATGTTTGGGTTCAGGGGACAGGGGAAAGGTTTGGCGGTTGCCGCCATCCTGTTTGCGACGTGCGTGTCGGCCAAGGCCGGCGACGTGGTCTATGCCAGCCTGGGTGACGTCGCGCGTTCGCCGATCGGCTGGGTCGAATTCTGCGCCGACAATCCGGCCGAATGCCGCGGCGGCGCGACGCAACCACGCGACATCGTGATGTCGCAGACCGCCTGGCGTGACCTCGTGCGGGTCAACAAGTGGGTCAACGAATCCATCAAGCCGATGACCGACATGGATCATTGGGGCGTGATCGAGAAATGGTCGTTGCCGACCGACGGCTACGGCGACTGCGAGGACTACGTGCTCCTGAAGCGCAAGATGCTGATGGATGCCGGCTGGCCCCGCGAGGCGCTGCTGATCACGGTGGTCCGCGACAAGAAGGGCGAAGGCCACGCGGTGCTGACGGTGAAGACCGACAAGGGCGAGTTCGTTCTCGACAATCAGAACGAGAGCATCGTCGCCTGGACGGAGACCGGCTACCGCTTCGTCAAGCGGCAATCGCAGAGCGATCCCAATGTGTGGGTCTCGCTCGGTGACAACCGCCCCGCAGTTTCAACGGCCAGCTCGCGCTGAGCGGCAACAAGGAATCGAGTTCGCGACCCGGTCACATCCCCACCCCTCCCCGTCCCAGACCGGTTCGCGCGCGGCCAGGCTTCCCCCAAAGCCTGGCCGCAACCTTTTGCTGCATGCGAAAACACCGAAAATCCTTATGGATCATAGGTGTTTAGCGATCCACTCCGAAACGATTGGAGACGCAAAACCCAGGAACAGGCCGTAAACTTCCGACAGGACCGGGAAAAATCCGGGCAACACCGGCCGGCCGTTCAAATAGAACGGCCACACCACGTCCGCCCGTAGCGGCTCGGCTCGGTAATGACGGTATCACCCGGCACATCGATCCATTGCCCCTCGAGCCGCGCCCGGTAGCGCCCGTCGGGGGTGTCCCAGTCGACGTCAGACAGCGCGGTGCCGTCGGCGTCGCTGCAGCACCGCCCGCCGCCCGTGCTGGCGAGGCCCTCGAAACATCCCCTCAGCGGCGAGTTGGCGTAGCGGCCGTCAGAATCCCGCGCGGACGCCGGCGCGCCAGGTGAACAATGGCGACGAGCGCAGCGATGCCGATCGCAAAGCGCGACATAGTCTCATCCTTTGGTGGTTCCCGGCGCCTGTTGAAGGGCTTCAACTTCCAGTTGGCATGGTCCCTATACAGACCTAAAAGCGTCTCTTCTAAGAACTAGATCGATCCACTCGCGGTTCGGACGGCCGCAACCGGAGCGCGATGACCTTCACATCCTGGCAGTTTGGAATTTTCGTCAGCGCCGTTTTTGCAGTCTTTTACTTGCCGCCCCTGCGGCGCGCGCAGGTCCATATTCTGATCGCTGCGAGCGTCTTCTTTTACGGATACGGCCAGCCGGAACTGTTACCGCTGCTGTTAGTCGCCGTGGTCGGCACTTGGGCTTTCTTGGCTCTGTCGTTCCGGCGGCCCGCCTATACCGCGCTCGGCATTATCTTCAATCTCGGCCTGCTGGCGTTTTTCAAATACAAATTCCTGTTCTTTGCGCCGCCGGTCCAGACCGGCCAGGCCATCGGGGATTTCCTGCTCAACCTGCCGCTCCCGATCGGGATCTCGTTTTTCGTTTTCCACAATATCAGCCTGCTGGTCGACCTGCCGAAGCAAAAACGCGAAAGGAGCCTGTGGGAAGTGTTCCTCTATGTGATCTTCTTTCCGCAGCTGGTCTCCGGGCCGATCACGCAGGCCAAGAACTTCTTCCCGCAGATCAAGCCCAAGTCGATTGCCGAAGTGCCGTTCGTTGAGGCGGTACAGTGGCTGGTGCTGGGCTACTTTTTCAAGCTGTACGTCGCCAATAATCTGAATGAGATGACGTCCTACATGGCCTATCCGCTCTTTGAGACGGTGAAGGCCACTGATAAATGGCTGCTGTTGTTCCTCTACAGCTTCCAGATCTACGCCGACTTTTCCGGCTATTCGGCGATTGCGCTGGGCCTTGCATTGCTATTCGGGTACCGCCTGCCGGAGAATTTCAACCGGCCATACATCGCGACCTCGATCGCCGACTTCTGGCGCCGCTGGCATATCTCGCTGTCGAGCTGGCTACGGAACTACCTCTACATCCCGCTCGGCGGCAACAAGCACGGCAAGGCCCGCACCTACTTCAACCTGATGGCGACGATGGCTCTCGGAGGCCTCTGGCACGGTGCGGCCGTCAGCTATCTGGTGTGGGGCTTCATGCACGGCCTCCTGCTCGCAATCGAGCGGCGGTTCGTAGACCGGCTGGATGGCGCCAAGTCCCCCCTGCTGAACGCCGCCAGGGCTTTCGTCGTGTTCTTCGCCGTGTCGCTGTTGTGGATCCTGTTCAAGCTGCCGGACTTCGCGCACGCCGCAGCCTATTTTGTGGGACTATTCAGCAGCGACGAGGTACCGAACCCACCGAAGATCTATCGGAGCTTGGCGCTGGCCTATGCGCTGCCGGTGATCCTGCAACACTTCATCGTCCCCGGCCGGCCAAAGGGCTCGTGGGCGCGACGGCTCGAGCCGGTTTTCTACGGCGCGCTTGTCGCCCTGACCTTCGCCGAAGCCGGACCGGATTCCGCGTTCATCTATTTCCAGTTCTGAGGCCGGATCGATGTCGTGGCTGCTGAAGTTTTTCGTTACCGCCATCATCGGCATTCTGGCCTTGAAGGCCCTGGGCGGATCGGACGACCCGCTGTTGCCGGTCACGACGGATGATCGCAACTATCATGTTGCCGTCAGATACGTCGACCAGCCGTCGCACCGCATGGTGATCGTCGGCAGTTCGCTGTCGGTCAGGCTGTCCGAGGATTACTTCACCTCGCCCAACATCGAGAATTTAGCTCTGGCCGGCGGGTCGCCGGAAACCGGCCTTCAGATCATTGCAGCCAACGAGCCGCTCCCGCAGCTGGTGCTTGTCGAAGCCAACATCCTGACCCGGCCGGTTGACGCCCGCCTGATCGAACGGCTCAAAGCAAGATTGACGACCGCGACGCCGGCGGCGTTCCAGCCGATCAGATCGGCTGCGGCTGGTTATGAGGTCCTGTTACACCCCACGAAGTCGAAAGACCAGGTCAGGCGCGGCGCCGACTGGCGTGTGGCGCAGCCGGCTGCTGAGATCGTCGGTCCGCCATTCCAGCTTCAGGCGCAGCCAGCTCCGCCACCAGAAACGATCGAGCGAACTCTCTCGAGGATCGAGCAACTTGTCCGGAGCCTGCGATCGCGAGGCACCAAGGTGCTGTTCTTCGAAATGCCTTATCCCGCCGAGGTCGAGCGGAGCGCCGCTGTCATCAGCAGCGCCGCGATGGCGCGGAAGACCTTTCCCGACAGCGCTTCGTGGCTTGCGCTTCAGGTCGACCGGTCGGAGCTCAGATGGACGGATGGCGCTCACCTGGATGAACGCTCAGCGATCTTCGTGGCAAGAGCAATAGAGACGGCCGCGGCAGAGCAAATCAGCCCATAGCGCGGAAAAGCCCGCGCGGCGGGAAATCCCCACCGCGCGGGCCACCTCCCAGCCACTCCGCCGAGGAACAGCCGGCCGGGACATCTCATCAGCCGACGGCATCACTCGCCGGCGCGCGAACGGTACTTGCCGAATTTGGTCTGGATACCGAGCCAGATGGCCGCACAGGCCGGTGACAATAACGGTCGCGATTGCCTTCCAGCCGGCGCGCTCGACCTGATCGCTGGCCTTGCACCACGCGACAATGGCAGCCTGCGGACCCGAATGTCCGAAGCGCCGGCCGACCGGATGGAAGAAGCCGAAGTTCAGGCTAGCATTCGTGACCTTCCACGTCTTCCGCCACACATGGGCGACGTGGCTCCGCTACTACGGCGGCGCCGATGTGCAGGGCCTGGTTGCGACGAAGAACTGGCGCGACGAGCACAGCGCGAGCCGCTATTCGCACGTGGTGCTGCGTGATGAATGGAAGCAGGTCGAGGATCTGCCGATGATGGGGAAAACCCGGGGGAAGCGACGTCGCGCGTGAAATTCGCGAGTGCGATCAACGCGCAGCCCTTTTTCCCCCAAAGCTTGGCCGCAACCTTTTTCGAGAGACGCGAAGACTCTGACTTCCGCATCAGTCGGCCTGATCGCCCCGGCGGACTGAGACGTCAGTCCCGTCTTGGGGCAGAAGCCTCGGAATTTGCGGCGAATTTTATGGACCCCGAGCCATCGGCTTGAGGCCACGGGTTTTGCCCGAGCCGAGGTTGTGCTATTTCCAACCTTTCAATTGATGTCCGGTTCTGGTCGCATGGTCGAACTTGCCCCCCGGAATGCACAAGCCAGCAGCCTGATCGGCGTGCAGCCGATCGCGATCGGCGCTGTGGCGCTGGTGCTCGTGCTGTTCGGGATCGGCTCGATCGCGCTGTGGCGCAGCTTCGGCGGCACCGTGCCCGAGACCGACCGGATGGCCGCCGCCCGCCTGCTGCAGGCGCGAACTGCGCAGGTCTCCGAGGCCCTGGTGGAGAAGACCAAGGGGATGGAGCTGACCCAGCAGGAATCCATCGACCAGTTGCAGGAGGTGCAGGACCAGCTGCAAACCATGCGCAAGCAGTTCACCGCGCAGCAGGCCGACACCAAGAAGCTGTCCGACCAGGTCACCGCGCTGACCGAGCAGGTCGAGGGCCTGCGCCAGTCGCTGGCGAGCGCGCAGGCCAATGAGCCAGCAGCCGAACCCGAGCCGCGCAAGCGCTCGAAGGCAGCCCGTAGCGCCAACCGGAAGCGCCACAGGTCGCGCGGCTGACGGCCCCCGGGGCGGCCAGCGCCGAGCGGCGGGATCAGCCACAAAATGCACCAAATCCCATGCAAGATCAGTCACTAACGTGGAACCTTGCGAACTCGGACCGTCCGGCAGCGGCCTCGCAGGAGTGCCTGTTACAGTGAATTAATCCTGACTTTGTGAACTGCTTCACATATCCGACTTCGAATCCGAGTCATCCTTAAATGACCGGATGGCGTGAGCCGATTTCAATATCCGGGGCTGGCAAGGTCGTTGACGGTATACTGCGTCGACGGCCTTGTTTTTTGGCCCGCTGAATCCCGGTCTCCGGACTGCACCCCGCACCCGACACCGAGCGCGCCGCGCCAGCGACCGCAAGCAAGCGGCCGACGGCCCTGCAGGCGCGACATCGCTACGGCTGCTTCGTGGGATCGTGCGACACGCGATTGCCCCTCAGCCGCAGCCGCGCCAGCTTCGGCTCGAGTTCGTGGAGCATGTAGACCAGCGCAACCGCAAGGCTCGAAACAATCACCATGAACAGCAATGTCAGATCGGGAATGGTCAGCATCTCGGATGTCCTCTGAGACCGGCTCCAACCGCAGCCGGACCATATGTTTTCGTGATGCGCTCACGCGCTAACCGCTGTCACGCAAAGCAAGCTGCATACCAATGCGCGACGGCCCCGGCATCAAGACACCGAGGCCGCGCCTGTATTCCAAGACCTGTATTCCAAGACTCATCAGCATGGCGATCCAATGGATCGTCCATGCGTCGGCGGATGGCTCAGTTGCAAACCTGCACGGGCCGGATCTGCCAGCCATACGGTGTCAGCATGCGACGGCGCACGACGTAACAGCCGCCGTCACCGTAGCCATAACCATCGTCGTAGCCGTAGCCGGCATAGTACGGATTGCCGTAATAGCCGTCATAGTAATCGTAGGCGCCGTAGCCGAGCCCGAAGCCGATCGCTGCTGCAGCGAACGGATAGCCCCAGCCGCGCCGATAGTAGCCGCCGTGCCAGCCACCGCCATGCCAGCCACCACCGTGCCAGCCACCACCGTGCCAGCCACCACCGTGCCAGCCGCCGCCGTGCCAACCGCCACCGCCGCCCATGGCGTGGAAGGCGCCGCCGTGGAAGCCGCCACCGCCGTGGAAGCCACCACCACCGTGGAAGCCGCCGCCGCCAAATCCGCCGCGCGCCGACGCGGTGTCGACCGTGAACAGGCCGACCGATACCGTCGCCAGCAAGGCGATCATCGTTTTACGCAACATCACCCGTCACTCCTCTTTCCAGGCTTTTCCTTTCAAGCCTCCTCCGCCGCGTCCCGCGCATGCTAACCCAATCTAGGACCGCAGCTTCCAACGCGCGCCTGTGTCGCGCTCACTTCTGCGCGACCCGCGTTCATCAAGGCACGGCCTTCAAAAGTTAACAACCGCGGCTGCTGCTCCCCGTGCCTTGGGCGACGATCGCTCCGGGCGCGAGCAGAATCGCGATTGTCGCTGACGCGACGGTGACGGATAATTTGCGCATGGCAACTCTCCCTTGCGGACATCAACGGGTCCGCAAAACGCCGGTTCCCACAGGCGTTGGAGCAATAAGGTTTGGGAGCAATGCAATTTGCGCAAGCTGATCGAATTTGACGACGACACGTTCGGCAAGCTGAAGCAGCTTGGGCGCGACCGGATGGCGACCCTGCAGGAGCTCGCGGACGAGGCGTTCGCCGACCTGCTCAGGAAGCACGGTATTCCGATCGACCTGAAGGACGCGCTGCGCAAGAGCGCAAGACTTCAGGAGGCAGCAAAGCCCGGCCCCGCAGCACCGAAGGCTGCGCGCAAGCAGGGCCGGAAGCGCTGAGGGTTCAGCCGATCTTCTTCAGTCCCGCCTTGTACTGCGGTCCCCTGATCGCATAGGACTTCGCCGGCCGCGACAACGCTTCCGCCTGCGCGGCGTCGAGCGTGCGCACCACGCGCGCGGGCGCTCCGATGATCAGGGAATTTTCCGGAAACTCCTTGCCCTCGGTGATCACGGAGCCGGCGCCGACCACACTGCCGCGCCTGATGCGCGCGCCATTCATCACGATCGATCCCATCCCGATCAGCACGCCGTCTTCCAGCGTGCAGCCGTGCACGATCGCGTTGTGGCCGATCGTGACGTTGTTGCCGATGGTCAGGGGGAAGCCGGGATCGACATGCAGGGTCGAATTGTCCTGGACGTTGGAGCCCTCGCCGATCTCGATCCACTCATTGTCGCCGCGCAGCACGGCGCCGAACCAGACGCTCGCTCCCGGCTTGAGGCGCACCTTGCCGATCACGACGGCATTATCGGCGATGAAGTAGCTGCCGTCGGCGGGAAGATCGGGCCCCTGCCCGTCGAGTTCGTAGATCGCCATTGAGGTCTCCTTGGATCGGAAGAGACCT
>OFSF01000043.1_pt1 | contig 50862 bp, 41 predicted proteins | sample 1543271 | NCBI WGS metagenome assembly OFSF01 (sample SAMN07774227, study PRJEB24372) | wastewater metagenome | isolation source: Exp Tend VB 100WW | collected 2016-02
TGGGTCGTGAAGGCACTGAAATCGCTCAGCAAACGGCTGACCTCGAAAATCAATTTCCGGAAGAGGAATTTATGGACCAAGGAAGTATCAGCCGGAAGCGTGCTAAAGGCGCCAACGGCCAAGTTATGCAAGTCGTAGAGAACGTCTACGAAGAAGGTATCACTGACTCCGACATGATGCGCAAGCACGGCGGTGACGGTGGTCCTGGAACCAATCACAAAGAATCGACCGATGAGCGCAAAGCCGCCGCTGATCGTGCCGCTGAGGCCAAGCGTCTCAAGAAAGAAGGCAAGTCTGGCGAAGCCAAAATGGTGAAGCGTTTTGGCAAAGAAGAAGACAAGCTGATCTCCGAAGATCATGCCGAGCTTGAGTACGACGAAGTGTCCGACAAGACCAACCCTTCTCAAGGTGTGGTTAAGTTCGGCAAGAAGTATGAGGCCGACGATGATGATGACACCGGTCGTTATGAGACCGCTCGTTCTTCTGACAACGGTTATGTTGACCGCATGAAGACTGGTAAGTCTGGTGCTGGTGGAAACACTGGTCGTTTCAAGACCGCCAAGAGTGGCGCTCAGGACACCGACCGTCTCGATACTCCCCACAGTGGCGAGCAAGACGAAGACCGTATGAACACCGCTGAAGCCGGTGCCGATGGCGACGGTTTCTCCCGTTGGGCTGGTCAAGAAGACGGTTACGACCAAGTCAGCAACATGGACCAGTATGACGCTGGCCTGGACGACTACCCCGACGGCAACAAGCCGAAGATGTCCACCGGCACCGACCCCTACGGTCGCGACGAGACTGAAACCAAGATGCCTACCGAATCCGAGGAAATGCCGGATGACGAGGTGTTTGCTGTTGGCATGACTAATGTCATGAGCGACAAGAACATGCGTGTTCTGCGTCAGAAGTCTTCTGACACCCGTGCCAAATCTGTTGGCACTCACAATGTACTGTACTCGGAAGGCCCTCAAGCCGACGAAATGACTGGCGAAGACGGTGTAACAACCGCTAAGAAGTCAATGCGTGGCAACAAGATGGTTGAGCATGCCGAGTATGACCAAGGCGAAGGCGGTGGCGGTAGCCTCGAGTCTCTCCGTGTAGAGATTGGCGATGGCAAGAAGTCCAAGAACAAGCAACTGATTCCAGGTGCTATGGACACCACCGATGAGGCTGCTCAAATCGTTGGTCCCGATGGTGCTTATGCTGAATCCTACAAGGGTGAGCCTAAGTCGAAAGCCAGGCAACTGACCCCCGGCGCTATGGACACCACCGACGAGGAGAACCAGGTAACTGGCCCTGACGGTGTGTTTGGCGAAGCCTCTTTGGAGTCCCTCCGCGAGAACATCGGCGACGGCAAGAAGTCAAAAGCTCGTCAGCTCCAGCCCGGTGCCATGAATGACCTGGACACTCCTGCTGAGATCTCCAAGCGTTCCGGCGGCGTGTATGCTGAAGAGCATGGCGAGCGCAAGATGAAGGACCCTTACACCAAGACTGGTTTCGGCTCGACCTACGACGAAGGCGAAGGTGACGACGGCGTGGATGAAGGCGAGGAGGACTACAACGAACTCTCCGCTGACCACTGCGGCATGAACTACACCGGCATGAGCTCCATGGCTGGTGCTCAGCCTCGCGCTACCGGGTATCCCACCCAGATGTACGAAGAGCTCAAGCGTCTCAAAGCTGAGCATGCTGAACTCCAGAAGATGTACATGGAGGAGAAGATCGGTGCTCGGAAGAGCAAGATTGCTAACTTCGTTGAAGCTCTCTACGAAGAAGGCCGTCTGACCGATGGCATCATGCCCCAGGGTGAATTGCAGTCTTACTGCGAAGGCCTGGAGTTTGGTACTATGGAATTCTCCGAAGGCGAAACCGCTGCTTCCAAGCTGCTGGGTCTCCTGTCCAAGCTGCCCCCGATGGTTTCCTTCGGTGAAGTAGCTGGCGGTACCTTCCAGTACGCTGAAGAAGACATGGATCCCCATGCTCGTGCCCTAAAGATTGTTGAGGAGTCGGAAGGTGCTGTTGACTACGTGGAAGCACTGAAGAAGACCATGTTCTCCTGAGGTGAATGATGGATCTCCTCTCGTTTGTCGGCTTAGCAACTAAACGCAGGGGAGAATACCTTTCACAAGCCAAAAGCCTTGCAAAAAAGTACAAAGACCCGGACACTCTTGAGCAAAGAATGGCCGCTGAGTCTGTAGCACTTGTGAAAGGTTACCGTGATAAGTTAATGAGGTGGGAGGAGTACGAAAGGACTGTCCTTGACAAAACTCTCACCTCTGCGTTAGCCGCAGTTATCTTAGGTGTTGGCCCAGATAAAGCCGACAACAAACTTGAAAAAGCTTGGCCGATCATCGTCGGCGACATGATCCCTCCCCTCTCAAAATTTTTGGCAGAAACCAAAGAATACGTGGACACAGGGGTTTTGCGTCTCGGTGATCAAACTTTAGATTTTGCTGATTACAACTTGCTCTCAGCAGTTCCCGGAGCAATTGATTTAACAACCGACGAAATAGACGGTATTGACCTAACTGCCGAGGGAACTAAGGAAGCAAAACAAGATCGCGCACAAGGTAAAACCTGGCCTTCACTGGCCGATCGCGTCAGCCGCTATCTCTCGAGTCCCGTGTTTGCTTTTTTCTCTTTAGGAGAATACATGGTTGCTCAAGACATGGGTTTCAAGGAAATGCGTCGAATGGCCAAACAGGACAAGAAAACTTGTGTTGACTGTAAAAATTATAACGCCATGGGGTGGCAACCGTTCGGTGAGCTGCCTATGCCTGGCAAAGGTTGTCGTTGTTACGACCGCTGCCGGTGTGGTATTGAATACAGATAAGGGGTAAAAGTTGGGTATGAAAATCAACTACCACTTACACCATCTCGTCCCTAAGCACGCTGGCGGAACTGACGATCCGAGCAATCTGGTCAAAGTAAATGTAGCAATGCACGTCTTTTTGCACTGGCTCCGGTACAAAGAAATTGGGGACAAGTGGGACAAAATTGCCTATGAAGCACTTGAAGGTCAGATTACCAGTGTCGAAGCAACAGCACAGGCCCGACAAGAGTTTAGAAGACTAAACCCCGACCACCACGCAAATGCTGGTAAGGTGGGCGGTAAAGCACCAGCTTCCGCTAAAGCCAAAAAAGTTGCAGCAAAAACTGCAAAAATCACCGGGTCAAAACCTTGGTGGAATAACGGACTAAACAACAAAAGGTCTCATACGTGCCCCGGTGAGGGTTACGTCTTAGGCAAACTACCTCACGGCAAGCACTTCAGGACTTACACTCAATGCCCGCATTGCGGTTTCTCCTGTAACTTGTCAAACCTGTCTCGTCACATATTGGCAAGACATTCTTGAAGACCCTAACTATAGGATAAAAACATGGCAAATAACTCTGCCCCCATCTACGGACGTCAATACATCCGTTACGCCGAGACCTGGGAGGCGCCCCTCAACAACGCAGCCGGCGCTGTCGGTGTTGTTGAAATCGGCGAACTCCGCGCAGTTAGCTATGCTACCTGGGCCGGCCCTAACTACGCCGCTGCTGGCGACGCTTTCAGCCCCGCTGCTGCTCAAAGCACTATCGTCGGTATCAACCAGGCTTACATGCCTACCGCTCTGGCTCAGCCCCAAACTGCCCGTCAACTGACCGTGGCAACTTCCGGCCTGCTCCTGATCGAGCAAGATCCTGCTTCCCCCTTCGCCACTCCCGCCAACCTGAACGCTCCTTTGGCTATCAACGCCGCTGGTCAAGCTCGTTTGGGCGGCACCGTTGTTACCCTCGACGGTACGACTCCTCGCATTCGTGAGATCGTCACCATCGGTGGTCGCAACCTCGCACTCGTCAGCTTCGCCTAATAGCTGATTAATCTCGGCTGGGCTTCTTCGGTGTAAGTCCCAGCCCTGGTTGCAACCATTTGAAGACATTTTTAATTTCGGAGACTCCCTCCCATGATGAACCTCCAGCAAACCTATGCTGGTGTAGATCCGATTCTGACTACACTGGCACAAGGTTTCATGTTGCCGGCGACCAATATCGCCAACTTTATTGCCCCCGTTGTTGACACCCCTACTCGTGCTGGCCGCATTCTGCGCTTCGGCAAAGAGCAGTTCGCCATCAACGACTTCCGTCGCGCTTACGGCACGAACATTCCTTACGTTCAAAGCCGTTACGACTCGGAGCCTTATGCTCTTGAGCAAGAAGTCGTGGCTTGGGAACTTCCTGAAGAAGTTATCGAGAACGCCGGTGAAGGCCCCGCTCAGGTTGACCTGCGTGCGATTGAAACTCGCAACGCTATGTCCCGCCTGATGAACGCTTACGAGTATAGCGTTTCTCAAGCCGTTACCGTTGTTCCTGGCTACAACCCCTACGAAGATTCGACTCCCGCCGCTGGTTCACAAACCGGCTTGGGCTTCCTGAGCTGGACCACTTTCAGCACCGCTTACGGCGCTGCTGCTGGCCCTGCTGCCTGGTCTTCCGCTACATCTAACCCTATCGAAGACGTTCTGAGCCTCAAGCGCTCAGTGGCTAACCAGATCGGTATCCGTCCTAACTCGATGGTTCTCGGAACCGCCGTGTTCGACCAACTGCTGACCAACCAAGCGATCCTTGAGCGTATCAAGTACACGACCGCTGACAGCATCGACACAGACATGCTTGCCCGTTACTTCGGTCTTGAGCGTGGTCTGCGCGTGGCTGAAGGTCGTTATTTGGCCAACGATGGCACTCTGCAGCCTGTCTTCCCTGAGAACGGCATCCTGTTGTTCTACAGCCCCAACGGTCCTTCGGACTCCGTTATGCCTGCCGGTGGTGCAAACGCTGCTACCCCCGCTTTCGCTTATACCTACCAGCTGACCGGCACCCCTGCCGTTCGTCCTGAGTATTATATCCGTGAGCGTCGCGTGGTTCGTGCTGAAATCACTGTTGAACGTATCATTAACCTGGTCGGCCTTGGTGCTACCGGTGCTATCGGTTCTGGCGCAATGGTCACCGACATCCTGTCCTGATTAGGAAGGAATTATAAGAGGTGTTCCTATGGCTATTCTTCGTCCATTAACCAAAGCGCAGTACGTTGTCTCGTTTACTGCAGTTGGTGGCCCCACATTTACGGGGGTCTTCACAACATTCAGCGGGATCAACGATTCCGCAGAAAGCACCACCTACGCCAACGGCACCGGAAACCGTATTTATCACGTTACAGGTCCTCGGACTGCTGATAACGTGACTCTAAATGCTCCGTACGACCCCACTATCTTTAAGAGCCTGGAGCAGTTCTGGCTGGATTACAACTGTAATCCGATCACTGTTACCATCACACCTACAAGTTGCGATGGCGATGGCGCCGCTGCCGGTGGCGGTCAATACATATGCTACGAGTGCCAATTCGTGTCTCTGAACACGGGTGAGGTTGATCGTGAGTCAGGCGATGTGCAAACCATCGAGGTTGAGTTCACTGTCAACTACTGGTCCCGCGATTAATTCGCTGATTCAAATTACTGGACCCCGGCTTCGGCTGGGGTCTTTTAGTATGTAGGGTAAAACCCTTAAAAGCATCCAATCCGAACGGGATTCATGGCAAAGACGACGTTTAGCTCCGGAGTCATCGTCACTAGTCAGTGGCTCAACGGGGCGCAGCAAATATATTTTGACGGTCAGGATCTGGATTGGCACTATCCTCCCCTAGGCATTAGTTCTTTTGTTTTGTCGGGACCCGATGGCCTCGACAACCGTTACGTAACCCTCCAGACAGACCAGCCTGAGACCGCTGGTGGTATTTACCAGACGGGTCTCCCGATCAGCGGATCTAAAGTAGTTACAGGTCCCTGGAGCTACGGTTACGACCCTCTGCTACTCGGTAACCCGGCAAACGTGTTGGCGAATGCGCCAAAAAGTTTCACAACCAACGGCAAGTATGATAATGCTGGCGGTATTCCCACTCCAACCGTGCCCCAAAAATGGGGTGCGCTGGATCCTGAAGACCTCATCACAAAGAAAATCCTTGGTGAGTGGGCGGACTACATTGTTGCAGAACTGGTAATTGATAACGGATACTACGCCACAACTGGTGGCACTTGCAATAACTATGACGGCACAGGTAACCCTGATGTATGTCCCGTACCTTAACGAGGTAAAATTGTGCCACGCTACGCCCCCCTTCCGGCTGTCTCAATCGACCCTCGCAACGAAGCTGAGATTGCCCAGCAGGCAGCTCAGGTCGTATATGAAGCCAGTAATCAAACTCTTAACGACTTTTCCTCAGGCAACCCCCTTGCTGCGTTAATTCAAGGGCAATCTTTTGCCCAAGGGGAGTTCCTTTTCTGGGCAAATCAACTTCCAGACTCAATCCTGATTGAGTGGCTCGGGCCATTCCTCGGGGCTATGCGCCGCCTCGGGACTTCTTCCGTTGCCCAGCTAGCTGTCACCATTTCTCCCAGCAACACTGACACGATCATTCCTGTTGGGTCAAACTTTACAACAAACTCCACTATTACCAGTGGTGAGACAATAACGTTCATCAACACCGAAGCCTTCGTCATTCCGGCAGGGCAGTCAACGGTTAAGGTTAACGTTGCATCCCAGTACGTTGGCAGCCAATACAACTGCCCAGCAAACTCAATCACAGGCTCCCCCGCAATCGGTATTGCTGGTCTCACAGTCACTAACCCGCAACCCGCTGTTGGTGGCACGGATGTTGAAACATACGCGGAAGTTCAGGAACGTTTCTTCACACTAATTCGTCGCAAAAATCCTGTCAGCCAAGAAGACTGGCAAGGTTTCTTCGAAGACTTCTACGGAGCTGGCACTCTCACTTCGGTCCAACCTAACCGCCCCAACCAAGGAACTTACAACTATCTGACTGACTACCTGTTACCTAATGGCCAGGTTTCCTTCTTTGTGTTGGGTCCCGACGGAGTAGAACTGACTCAAGTTCAGCTTGAGCGTGGTCAGAATGCTGTGAATTATTCGGTGCCTGTGGAGAACCAGGGCCACCTGTATCCTTTCACGCTAAGTCAAGTTCAGTACGACATTACGCTTGAGATTGACGCGAACAGCTCTTTCGGTGTTAATCTGCGCGACACCTCGTTGAACTTCCGTAATCGGTTCTTTGATATTCTTACGCCTGGGAATGTCTTTCCTGCTACAACCGATCCCACGGTTTCCGATGTTGATGCTGCCTTTTACTCAACATTTGATGCGACAGATCGTTTCATCAACCCTCACATTGAGCTAAGTGCTGCTTACAACACTCCGCCCCTGCTAACACCTTCTGCGGCAACTTACACACAAGTATATACTTTTGAACCCAGTGGAACTATTCTAACAAAGAATGACTTAGTTGAGACCCTGCTTCCCATTCCTGTCTACTACCCGGTACTCCAGGACTTCAACCCGTACTCAATCGTTAAGAAAGATCAGACAATTTACGGCAACCTAGCTCTTCAGCAGATTAGGGACCTATTGCCCGGCATTTACCTTCGGGGAGAGGTTGTTTACTGGAATCCCGCCATCGGTGGTGATGGGAACCTCCACGTAGTCCTCCAGAACTTAACAGTTGAGTCGGAAGTAGTTACCGCAATCAATGCGCTAATTACACAGAACCAAATAAGTGCGGCGATGTCTTACAGCCCTTGGGTTGTCGGTAACGCCTACGTCGCAACGACAGGAACGTTATACACTCCTCAAATTGTGGAGTATGACTACGCTGTTGATGAGTTTATTCCCGACCCAACATCACCCATCGCCCTCAATAAGCGTCCGGGAACTTTTGTCTGGGTCGTCAACCAGAACTTTACACTTCAACCAGCCACCAACGACATCACCGGTGCTCAATCGGCTGCTGTTCTTGGGGCCCCCATTACCCCGCAAGTTCTAACTCCCGGAACCTCCTACACAGCTGGGACTTGGGTCTATACGCCACAGATTGGGTCTGGGCCAAACCCTGTGGCTGATCCTTTTTATAACTATATTGACCCTACGAAAGGTGTGGTTAACAAATATGCCTACGTAATTGAAACTTTCACCTACCAGCCAAACCAGCAGTCCGTAAGCGTCTACTTTGACGGTCTAGCCGAGCAAGGAATAATTCGTGAAATAGTTGTGAACAATGGTGACGGGGGACTCCCTATTTACAAATACGGCCCACGGTTCCCTGCTGGGGAATACCTTCAGTATCAAAAAGACGCAGCCTCTCCGAAAGAGTACTACATCGCAGCGACATACTTTACTCCTACAAGTGTGGACGCCAGTGTAATGGTTCAGGAGGGTTTGATTTTTCCGCTTTATGCCAACACCAGCCAATACGCTCAACTTGTTGCCGAACTAAACTCCACAACAAGTACTGTGAAAACACCAGTGAGAATGTTCACATTCTTCCGTGGAGACCGGACTTTCTTCCGCCAAGGAAGCACCGTGCTGTCCTTTACCGCAACTACAAATATTACTCCTCTGTTTGAGTTTTACATTTACCAAAACAACGGGTCTTTTGTTCTCACCGAGCAAGGTCAGCAAACTGAGATTCCGATTGCTAACTACATCCCCTTCTTTAACCCTGCCTATAACCAGTTTGCAGAGGACACAGTTTTGTCCGAGGACGGCAGGAACCTCTACCGGGTAATGAAAGCGTTTACCCCAGGCTCAACAGTCACCAACTGGACGAATACCACGGTTGTGAATACTGCACGGAATGAGGAGTACGCCGGTAACCTCCTGCGCTACGTCTCCAAGTATAACTGTGAAGAGAACATTCTTTCACAACTGGGCAGGGACATTTCCGCAATTAAACTAGGCATCGCTCAAATTACGTTAATACCGAAAGACAAAGGGCGTTTCACAAACTCACGAGGTAACAGCGTTTTTGTCTGGGAGAACACTCCATCTGCTCTTGTAACCCCACAGCTTTCTTGGTACAGCGGAACTCAGTACCCTTACACACCTCCCACTTACGGTGAAGGCACCTTGAACCTGTAAAATGTCACAGCAACTAATCCCAATCAATGGGGGAGTTGAACAAGTCGTCACAACACCCGCCACTGCCACAGCTAATTTACTCTCACCACAGTACATAATTGCAAAATCTTTGCAGTCACGTCCAACGGAGTGGGTGCTTGGTGGCCGTCCGATCTACCGTCGGTTACCCGCAGTAAGTGAACGATATCAGATAGACTTTTTCAATCTTGTCTCACCGGCAAACACCGCTGGCCGAGCGGAAGTGCAAAAGATTGGATACATTTACGTACCCTGGACTGAGAACAGTAGCGGTCCCACCTCCATCAAGGTTTCCGCATCCGAGTCGAGCCAGGACCTTCTCATTTGCGGAGGTAAAATCATCTGGACCTACGGTGGCACGGAGGTTTTCCCCACAATTCTCAACCTAGAGGCTTTGTCGATTCGCCGGGGGAGATACTTCCTTGCGTATGAACTGAGCTTTGACGACAGCCCTGAGCAAAAACTCTACCGTGTTACCGACTTTGCATTAACCGGGCAACCTCTCACAATTACTTCGAGCACAGACTCCACAGTAGGGTGGAGGTACCCTGCAGTAAATGCTTTCCTGAATGAGACCGGAATTTTTTGGACCTCAAAGGATACATACTTCCCGAGTTTCGCCCAACCCTCCACCGGCTATCTGCAATGGACCGCGACGCTGGCGTCCGCGTACTCGCAAGTTGTTATGCGGTGTCCCGAAGGTTCAGCCGCCACTGCAACCGCATCTTTCTTCTACGTGACTCCGGGGGGAGTTGAGATACTTCAACAAACCGTCTCTCCAACCACGGATTCCGTCGGCAAGAAGTATGAGTTTAACTTTGTTGCTCCTGCGTTTAACACCGGTTGGAAAGTGGTTTGGTCCGACACAACGGTGGCGATTGAGAGCATCATAGTTTCTGGCACGGTTACTTTGGAGAAAAAACCTGCTGCTCCAGCAACGCGGGCATCTCTGGTGCTTTACTCTGAGAACACGCAACCAACGGATCCAACTTTCTGCCCCCTGGCTTACGTTGACGTAACAAATGACTTCAAGGTAGAAGTTATTGAAGACATTCGTTATGTTATTCGCCGTGACTATGTCCCTGTCGCAGATTGGTTGACAAAACCGTTTGACGACACACTGATTAACCTGTACGAGCAAGTCAAAGATTATCCGTTTTTCTGGATGAACCCTCCGACTTGCATGAAACAAGAGTATGCGGCTCTTGTCGAAGAAAACATTCTAGTTGTATAACATGGCTTTCGAGACTGCTACCTTCAATCCGCAACAGTTTGAGTTACGGAATTACACGAGTCCCTACGTAACTCCAGAGCAGTCTGCTGCGATCACACTTACGGAGTCCAGAGTAAACGGGCAGCTGGACTTCCTAGCCCAAATGCTCGGCTGGAACGGCCCTAACTATTGGACTAATCTCCCCGACTCCCCCAACCAAAAAAGGCAGCTGCAAGGTGGTAGTTTTGGTGTCTATAACAGCTTCATCATTCCGGAAGTTTACGAGATTCGTAACTGGAACAACACGATTGTTGTTAATCGCATCCCCTTCCTGGACCCCGGGCAGCGAATTTTTGTGGAAAAAATCCTGGTCGGTAACGACCAGTACGACATTGTAAGTCTAGAAGTTGTTGGTGATACTTTCGTTGTAGGGATCGGGGAGCTTACGCAAAGTTTCTACGACCAAGTTCAGAATAATGTCCCCATTCAAATTCTGATACCAAGTCTCCGACCAGCTCCGTTCTACCGGAGCGAGGTAGGGGTCTCAGGTGACTCTTCTTTCCTGGTAAGTTCTGACGGTTCCACCCTACAGCTCTACCCCTCCTACGACAATAACAGGCAGTTCCAGTATCAGTCACTGTCACTTTTTGCGGACTCAGTCTATTACTTCAATCAGCCAGTATATGTAAAGTATGACCTGGCAAATCTTGTCCCCGATATTTCACCGACGTACGATATAAATGCGCAGCTGTGGTATCTGCAGATCCCCCCAACTGCCACAAAAGATTCATCCTCCATCACTGTGTTCTTGTGCTGGGACTATTCCGATTCCACCACACCGACTACAGTTTCAACATCGGCCTTGGTTCAAACCTGGCAGGATTGTTCTGACTGGGGCTCTGTTAGCACCCTCAAGTACTACACCGGGGCATGGGGAAATAAGGGAGGCCCTCTCCCCTTCAACCTTGCCTTTGACAGCCTCTCGATTCACGGGGTTTCGGAAGACAACGCAATTCTGACACCGACCGTCCAGCAGTCGGTTTCTTACAATACCCTGATGACTGAGATTTACAGTCAGCAAACCCCCTATGACGTTACAGCCCCAGGCACGCCTCAGCCAGGAGACCTGTGGTGGAACCCTGTAACCGGGGCTCTGAGCGTTTGGTATGCGCCACAGTACGAAACCTGTGCGGCCTGGGTGGAGATTGACTACCGACAACAACCGCAATTCAACCCTACCCCCGGCGTCGTCTTCCCGGATGTAGCCACATTCGCTGCTGCCACGGTGCCAGTTGGCACAACTGTATTGATCCTTGACGCAACCGGTCTGTCAACAGCTGACGGCATCATTGGCTTGACCGGTACCCTTACGTCAAATCCCTCGGTTACCTTGTTTCAAGGAGTTGGTGCCCCTTACTGGACTGTGTACCAGTTCACATTCGCCACCGTTGCCGACTTCGACGCTGACGTTTTGGTGCTGCCCTCAAATGTTACTTGTACCATTTCCGACGGCACTGGGCTTCTGCCTGAGAGCACGAACTATCAAGTACTCAATCTAGACTTCCAGCTTTTGCAACCTGGGCCAGCAGTCCTTACAAAGATGTACACCAACACCAGTTGGACCATCTCTCCGGACTCGATCCTCCGCTACATCTCCAACTCAGCCCTGTTTGGTTATGAAAACCAGGGTGAAATGTGGTGGGATTACGGCAACCCTGTTTATGCCACACGAGCAGCATCTATTTATGTTCAAAGTGCTTGGGTATCGGTAAATGCCCATCCGCTCAGTGGGCCCCCTGCCTACTTTTTCGATCAGTTGGCTCTGAGGTTTTACGTGAACGGTAATCTACTTTCCACCGGTGTTGAATTCTCTACAGAAAACTACATCATTCAATACGTATTCAACTCCGTTACGGAAGAGTATGACTTTACCTACACTCCCATCACTCTGGTAGGAGGAACCGATCTCCCGACGATTGAGGTTTCAGACTCCCTGGAAGGAACATACCGGTTAGACATCTCTCAGCAAATCTTCGGTGGTATTCAGTACCAAATGACTCCTACCGTGGCCGACGCTGAAACTCCGCTGCGCCTGTGGAAAACACAAGACCTCCAAGACGCAGGAACCCTGGCGCACATCGCCGAAGATAATTACATAAATCCTTTGGTGGCAGACCAGAACAATGGCCCCGGCCTTGAAAACTGGGAACGGTACTTCGTTCGTATGCCCCTAGACTATGGGCGCAACGGGGTCCAGTGGCAAAAAACTGCCCTCATTTGTCAAGACTTTGCGTACTGGGGTTCCTCGATTGAGCCCGAGTTTATGCGTTGTCCTCCGGAGGATGACAGACCGGCTATTTACGAAGAGCTAGTCCTCTACGGGCAACCGATCAGTGACTACACCTATGTGTATTCTGAACCATACCTCTACTCAAACATTGCCTACCCGAACAGCCCTGAAACCGGTGACTTCTTGAATGCTGGTTTCTTCCCGACAAATGACTTACCGTTTGACGGTTACGAGGAAGGCTATCTACAAACTTATGAGCCCCTTCACAATCGTCTAGCTGACGTAACTTCCCAGGTGGGTGAAGGCTACGGTGACTGGATCGGTGTGTATGTCAATCAAAATCCTTGCATTGGCCTTTCAGGGTTCTTTGTCAATGACGTCATTGACGGCGCTCTGGACCCGGTGGCGGCACCGCTGTGGGACGCTAGCATCTACAAAGCAGCACCGACTTGCGAGCATGACCCAGGTTCTTACACAGTTGATGCCAACCACTATAAGATCGGGTACGCTTACTTTGTTGCTGATGCGTCCGCTGCCGAAGACGGTTTCTTTGACGTTCAACAAACGTCCGCGTGGAGGTACCCAACTGAGCCACTCACAAGAACTCTGTATGTTCTCCCTCGTGGCGGGTAAAAACACTTAGTTGAACCAACGGAAATGGCGACACGTAAAAGAACTTCCGCCTCTGGCTTTTCTTCGGAAACAGAGGCCACCGAAGTGATTAACATTACAGAACCTTCCACTCCAGAGGAGTTGGAAAACGAGGTGAAAACCGTAGCTGAGTTTCTTGAAGCTGCGAAAGAAGAGATCGTAGAGGAAGTTAAGGTAGAAGAAAAGAAAGAAGAGCCACCCGCTAAGAAAGCAGAGAAGCCTGCCCCAGCCCCTGTTCTTCAAACTCCGCCTGTTCGACCCGATAATCCGCCGCCGAACATCCCCAACGTGACTCGGCATCGGCGCAACATCCCCCGGTTCGTTAAGCCCTAACCATGAGAACGAAAGGAAGGAATCTGCCCCTAATCAAGCAAATTGCAGCAATGCAACAGGCTTCTGAGTCCAACATGAAATATGCTGGTCTCCCTAACTCTTGCGTTCGAGCAACAGTTTATGACATCGACGACCCGGAGAATCGCGGTCGTGTGCGCGTTGTATTTGACGATTTCAACCCGAGTATTCCCCAAGTTCAGAACGCTGGTGATTCCTCCGGCGAGCGCATTGCTGAGGGTGCTCCTCAGCTTTCTCACTGGATTGACGTTTCGCCATCTTTTCGTGGCAAACAGTCCAAAGGTTTGCTTGGTAAACGGGTCAATATCGTAATTTCAAACCGCCAGTATCAGTACGCACTTCTCGGGGACGTCATCTATGACCCCGAAATGCTTACGGAGAAGGCTGGTAAAAATTACCAACAGCCGAACAACAGTTCGATGACTCGGATGCCGGTGTACGAGACCGGGCAATTGCCCCCTCCCTGCGCGGAAAACTTCGGCTGTACTGTCATTGAAGATGGAGGCCCACTCCAGTCTGACTGGCTGTGTGTCTGCCTTAAAAGAAACGGGGAATACTACTGGGTGCGTCACATTGACGCTTCCCACGGTCACGCAGGGCAAAACGATAGCTCCCAGCCCCCTGACAATACGGTTGATAGCGAGAAACCAGTCAACAACCAGACAGTCTGGGATTACACTTTCCCGACTACAGCTGGCCCCATGCGGAAGATCTCGGATTACGGGGATGGCCCGCGCCCGAACCCATTCGGTGGGCAAGCTGACTGGATTGGTCCAGCACAGGGAGTGGAGGTATAATGGCGGGCTACCCTGATGCAAACTACGCACCACCACCGAATTACGACGTGGAGTCTGGTACTAATTGCGGAAACGCAAAACCGTTCCTGTTCTGGAAGGGTGCTCATTTTTGCGAAGACGTCATCATCGACACAAACTTAGAGGTCGTTGGCGATGTTCAAGCAACTACGGGAACCATTGGCAAAGCCGCTTTTACACAAACAGACACGGTTATCAGTGTCCCCGTAACCATAACCGAAGACACCGTGGTTAAAGCTCTGCTTCAGACAGAACAGTTTCAAGTAAAAGAAATCGAGTTTCGCGCTGTTCGTATTCCAGTTTTTGACAATTACTACGTCTTAGCCGCTTACATTCCGAGCTAACATGGCAATTCGTAGACCAAGTATTTACTCCCCGACGTGGATCTTCCAGGACTTTCTGTACCTTGACGGTTCCCCTGAACAACTCCGCTATTTGCTGGTTAAGTGGGATGGCGCAGTGTATTCGAAAGTTTCTCAAACTTTTGATTACAGCAATCCTCCGTACTCTGACGCAGAACAACGGGGTGGTAACATCGTGGCGCGAATTGACTACACCCTCAATGACAAACTGATTACAATCGACAGCTGGGAAGTGAATTGGAGGGACGAGTGGCCTCTGCGAATTGCTGTGAACTATCTCGCAAACTGCTTGTACAACCCTAAGAAAAACTTTGTGGTCCGAGTGGAGAAAACTATAGTTGATCAGGCCTTTTGGCAATCTGAATTCTTTGTTCCGACAGAGAACTTGTACAACTTCTTTGAGCTTGAGCCTGTGGTTCAAAACGAGCCTCCAGCTTATCTAATCTACGATCCCCGAAGCTAACGGGTAAAAACTTAAAAAGTCGTGTCGGTTGCTGTGACTCTTCCCAAAATAAAAGAAATCACCGTTCCAACACCCATGTCGGTCATTCTGTGGTTTGACGCACCACTGGATACGAAAGTTGTAACACCTATTGAGTCTTTTACGGTTAATTACGGGCAGTACGGGATTTCCACCCTCAACTACTCCTCGGACACCATGATTACCCTAGGGTTGGACAGTGCTCTGTCACCCTGGGATGAAGTCTTTGTATCGTATGAGCCCCCGCTTGAACTGGCTCGGTGCCTTCGCGGACCAGTCCCCCCGAATGCCAACGACGTAGTTAAGAAACGGAATGCGGTGCGGGCTTTTTACCGGGTTCCTGCTCGCAGCATGCTGGCACCAGATGAGACTACGGATGGTACTCGCACACAGGCGAACTTAGGTCAAACCATTGGCGGTTATGGTTTCCCCTACCAAAATCGTTCAGGGGTGATGACGGAGCACAAGACCGACCCTCGGTCTGCTTCTCCCGATGACTTCATCGTAGCTTATGGATTGAAAGAAGCTATTCAACTTACAAACATTGACGATGCTGCTGCAACCAGTGTCAATGTGGCGAAGTTAAGAATGGCGATTCAAGACGCTAACTCCTTGATTGACAGCTATATAGAACAGAGTGGTAAAGCAGGGATGGTTCTCATTACGAGTAACCGTCGGCGTACCGCCCTCATCATCTCTCGCTACTATCTTGACACGGTTCGCCGCCGTGACGATGTAAAGTCTGATTACGAGTCTGCCCTGAAACAGCTCGCTGCAGAAATGGCAATGACTGCCATTCGTGCGGGTAACGGAGACTCTGCGATTGACACCCCTGCTGGCATTATGCGGGCCTGGCGCATTCCACAACGTTACAACAGTGTCAGCGGCAAAGGTTTGTCGGGCTGGACTACCGACACCGCAGGCGATCAAGCTCCTGACTACCGTGTGGGCTGGGGATCCATCGGTCAGAACAACGATTTCCCCAACTGGATTACACCCGGCAACTATCAAGATTTGACTGGAGGCACTCCCCAGATTACCGAGCCGACGGACGCAGGCGGTATTACTTACGACAGCGGGGGCTGGACTAACTAAGGGGGTAAAACCACTTTATGTAAAACTCTTTTGAAATGAGTTACTCTTTCCCTCCTAGTCCAACGGTGGGACAAATATATACCTCAAACGGTAGGTCTTGGAAATGGAATGGTGTCCAATGGACAGCAGTCGCAGTATCAACCCCAAGTTCTGCCCCGGTGTATGTAAGTGTCTCGCCACCACCTTACCCCATCGAAGGTTCTCTGTGGTATGACAGTAGTAACTCGAACTTAAATATATGGTACGTTGACTTAAACGGGGGTCAGTGGGTAAGTGTTGTCCCCTACCCGATGGACTCGATCACGCAGAATGGTGGCGTGTTTGAGGGGCCGATTTATGCTCAGTATCTTATCCCAAATAACCCCGCTGCGTTCATTACAGTAGGGTGGTTCAACGACAATCTAACAGCTTACCTCACCGACAACGGGTACATGCGCGAGGGCAATGGAGTTACCATTGACTCAAACGGGCAAATTGTAGCACTCGATTCCGGACTTATCGTTTAAGATCATGACAGTAACCGTTCAAAACCTGCGTTCCTTCGTGTCCGGTGTCGATCCTGACTCCTTGCTGGCCGGACAACTTTGCTTCAACCTCATAGACAACGTTGTCTATGTGGGTGACGGATCCAATCAAAAAGCTTCCTTCGACGGCACCTCCGTTCCCGGAGTTCCTGGACAAGGCTGGTACTCCATGCCGATGGACTTTACGGGTCTGTCCCAGTACTTCCTGCAAAACCCTTCCTACTTTGGCGACTTCCCAACTGACGGTCAGTCGTTGGTTTGGAGCACTGCCCTTGACCACCCGATCTGGGGTGCTGGTGGCGGGGGTGGTGGCAATGTCTACACACTCACCAACAACGACGTTGCCCTGGCCCCTGGCCTAACCGTGAGCGACAAGATCATTGCCGCAACCGGTGTTGCGTCTCCAGACGAAGGAGACACTTGTGTTGTCACAGGGCAACCTGGCGAAGTTTATCAAGGTCTTTACATCTTTACAACGGAGTGGATTCGGGTTGCTTCGTACGCTTATCCGACCGCAACTCAGGTTGTGTATGACCCTGCTGCTTCGGGTCTCCCTTCGATTAATGTTCAGTCAGCGATTGATACTTTAGACATTCTCGTTACTGCCGCTCAAAACACAGCGAATACTGCAAATTCTACCGCTCTCAGTGCCCAAGCAACTGCTTTGGCTGCTTTGCCGAAGGCCGGCGGCACCATGACCGGTGCTATCACCTTTGCTGGTGGGCAAGTCTTCCCCGTCTCTGGCATCCAAGACGCCTCCCCCTCACAGAAGGGTGTTGTGCAGGGTGGCGCAAACATGATCTTCACCTCGGCCGGAGTAATTGACGTTCGCGCCGCATCGACGACCAACACCGGTATCGTACTTCTTAACGACACTACAACTAGCACCTCTACAACTCAAGCTGCTACCGCAGCTGCGGCTAAGAACCTTCAGGATCAAATCAATAATTTAACACTTTCCAACAGCGTCACTCTGGCGGGCACCCTGAATGCTGCCACTGGCATCGTTGACTCGGTAACACCCGATGGTACCGCTGCCGGTTTTACAACACCCGCACCTCTTCCCTCGGCTTCTGCCGGGAACGCTGATTACTATGTAATCGTGAGTAACGGCGGTAGCTACAATCCTCCTGGTGGTGGCGGTCCTTACGCCGCTAGCAGCGGTGACTGGTTCCTGTCGAACGGTACGACTTGGCAGTATCTTGGAGTGGGCAGCCGCCCTGCTTACGCTTCGACAACAACTCCCGGTATTGTTCAGCTTGCTGATAACGCTACTACTCAGTCCGGCTCCAGTGGCATCCTCGCTGTAACTCCTTCGGGTCTTCAGTCAAAGGTTTCGGACTCGACTTCGACAACTTCCAGCACGACGATTGCTTCGAGTACTGCTGTCAAAGCTGCTTTTGACTTAGGCAATGCCGCTCTGCCTAAGGCTGGCGGTACGATGACCGGCACGATTAACTCACAGAATGTCAACGTCGTTGCCCCCTACTCCATTCAGTTTGCTTCTGGCGTTGGCGGTTCGCTAAATGCCATCTCCGATGCTACTAACCTTAGCATTAGCACCACCGCCGCTTCTACGGTTGCTGTTAAGTCTGCCTACGATCTGGCAGACGCAGCCCTACCGAAAGCTGGTGGGACAATGTTGGGGAACATTACGTTCTCCGGCGTTGGTATTGGCATCGTATTTAGTGACACGTCTGTAATAAACGCTATTAGCGACAGCACTGCCACTACTTCTAGTGTAATCGCTGCCTCTGCGACTGCGGTCAAGAGCGCCTACGACCTGGCCGCTGCTGCTCTGCCGCTGAGTGGTGGCACGATGACCGGTGTTATCACCTTCGATGCCGGTCAAACTTTCCCGGTCTCCGGCATTCAAGATGCTACTACGGGTCAAAAAGGTGTTGTTCAAATCGGCAACAACATCGACGTTTTAAGTGGAACAATCAGTGTCCCTGCCGCTACCACCGCCACCCAAGGTGCTGTTCAAGTAGGAACCAACATTCAAGTTTCCTCTGGAACGATTAGTGTTCTGAGCTCCAGCACAACTCAGGCGGGTGTGGTTCAACTTGAGGACACCACCTCTTCAACTTCAACGACTCTTGCTCTCACAGCTAACCAAGGTTACAGCCTTCAGCAGCAAATAAATGCTCTGGCAGTTAGCAACAACATCACCCTGGCGGGTACCATCGACGGTAGCACCGGTTTGATGATTACGGTCACCACCGAGGGTACTGCGAAAGGCTTCACGGTTGGTGCTGCAATGCCAAGCCCTGCTCTTGGCAACACCGAGTACTTCACGATTGTAACCACTCCTGGCACAATGACTCCCCCTGGCGGTAGCGCTCAGGCTGTGAATGACGGTGACTGGTGGTTGTCGAATGGCACTGCGTGGCAGTACTTGCCCATAGGTTACTCTGCTCCTTATGCCACTACAACTTCCACTGGTGTCGTTCAACTGGCTACCGATGCTGAAGTCCAAGCTGGTGTAGAAACAACCCATGCTGTTGTACCTTCCGCACTTCAAAGCAAACTTTCCGACAGCATCTCAACAACTTCCAGCACGACAATTGCTTCAAGCACCGCTGTCAAGGCCGCCTATGACGCCGCCATCGCCGCACAAACCAATGGCCCTCTGACCTCGGACACGGTTCTGTATGTGAACTGCACTGATGGCAACGACCTCACTGCCGCTCGCGGAACCGACAAACCATACGCCACTATTACTGCTGCTCTAGCCGCTGCGTCTGAAGGTGACACTATTCTCTTGTCTCCTGGAACTTTCACCGAAAACTTCACCATATCCAAAGGAGTTAACATTTCCGGAACTTTCTCCGATCAAGCAACTTGGAGCGGAACTAAGATCATCGGAAACGTTGTCGTTAATCTTGTCGGTGCTGGCGTAATCCGCAACCTAGCGGTCTCTGACATCTACTTCATCAGTGCAAACTCCACATCCCCTGTGTCCATTACGGGCATGTCACCTGGTGCCGGCGGTATTAACACCTTTACTTCCTGCACATTCACTCAACAGACGTTGACCGACACGGCCCAGTTCGCGTTCCAGACGTCAGGTACTTGGACTCGTTCGGTGTACCTTCGCGGCTGCACCATCGACGGTAACTTCAAGCACAATGCCGGTACCGCTGCTGGGGCAAGTGGTTACATTGTGATTGACGCCCTTCAGGGTGTTGGCAACAACAGCATGTACCACTACATTCTAACGGGAACTGTAGAATACCGCAACCCCTCTAACACAATTGCCTCTATTTTTCAGACGGGTGGAGTGACCCTAGTCAACAATGCGTCCTCCGGTATCACCGCAAACGGTGCTGCAACTTCTGCTGTTTTTGGCGGCACCGGTTTCAGCTATAAGGGCACAGCCGCCTCCGTTGGTACTGGCACTGTCTACTTCCAGGGCGGTAGCAACCAAGGAACCGGCAAGGTGGACATCGGTGCCAATGTTGTTTATGGTTGGACAAACCTGACGATTGACTCAGCGAATCTTACTGTCAACGTCGCTGCTATTGCTTACACGACTGCCGTCCCGTCTGCTGCCAACGCTCAGTCCCTAACTCAGCAACGCCCCCGTCTGGACCTGCTCAAGACGGCTAGCACGGTCACCGCAGCCAACCAGCTTGGTACGGTCATTGATTTGACAACGGGTACGATTTACTCTGTTACAAATTTTGATGCGGGCACGTATTGATCCTCGCCTCACACACGCCATTTAATTCTTTTCTTACTCTTTAACAACATGGCACTTAACTTTCTTCTAAAGCGGACAGCCACAGCTTCCAAGCGTCCCGTCGCCGCCTCAATGGCATTTGGCGAACTTGACATCAACTACGATTCTACCACTGGCGGTGTTTTCTATAAGGACTCTGCCAACGTCGTCACAAAAATCGGCCCCGTTGAGGTTGGTACAACCGCCCCCAACGCAACTCCCGTTGGCTCAGCCGGTAACTCTCGCGGTGAGCAGTGGCTTGACACAACGAACGGCATCCTTAAGACCTACAACGGCACGGCCTTTGTAAACCCGGTCCCCAACGGTTCCACCACTGTTGTTGGCATTCTGCAACTCACGGATTCAATCTCCAGCACTTCTACAACCACGGCAGCAACTCCTAACTCTGTCAAAACTGCGTACGACCTGGCGAACGCTGCGGTTCCCAAGTCAAGCTACACTGCTCTGGGAGCTTTGGTGGTTGGTACTGGAACTAGCACCATCGGTACTCTGGCTGTTGGAACAAATGGTCAGTCTCTCGTTGCGGACTCAGCCTGTGCAACTGGCCTGAAGTGGGGTCAGTCACTGGCTGGTTACACCTGTTCTGCCACACCATTCAACACAGCTCTCGGAGCAAATGCTGGAGACAGTGTAACCACGGGAACTTGCAACACTGTGGTTGGATATAATGCTGGAACGGCAATATCAGGTGGACTAAATAATACTTTTGTTGGTTTCAGTGCCGGTGACGGAATCACATCTGCAGATAATAACACAGCGGTTGGTTCCAATGCACTCGGCAACACTGGAGGGAATAACAACACTGCCGTTGGCTTCTGTTCGGGTGGCGGTATTTCAAGCGGTGGTAACAACACAATGGTCGGGACTTGCGCCGGTCGCAATGCCACCACAGCTGATAACACTACTGTGCTCGGGTTTAACGCTCTCTCTGGCACACACACTGGCAACGGTACAGTGGCTCTGGGTGCTTGTGCCCTCGCCGTCAGCACAAGCGGTGGATGCAATACGGCTGTTGGCTGCAATGCGGGTCTGTCGGTGACTTCTGGCGCTATCAACACTCTCGTTGGTTTCTCTGCCGGTTCTGCTATCACAACTGGTGGATCCAACACGTTGGTGGGTCGCTACACTGGCACTGCTGCTCTGGCCAACAACGTCGTCCTCTCCGACGGCGCTGGCACCATTCGCTTCCAGTCCAACTCCACAGGTGCTATCAGCCTGGGTGCTGGCGGAGCATACGGTACTGCTGGTCAGATTCTGGTTTCGGGCGGCTCTGGCGCTGCGCCGACCTGGGCTAGCTCAGGTGCTGTTGCTGCTAACTACGGTTCTTTCGTACGCACTACTACCCAGACAAATACGGGTGGCGCAAGTGGCAATGCCGTTTCGTACGACGTCATCAGTCAAGCCAACAACTTCTCGGTCGTTAGCGGGACCCAAATCACCGCCGCTGTTGCTGGTACTTACCAGGTCATGGCCAGCCTACAAGTTCAAAAAACTGACGCCGGCACCGATGACATCAACTTCTGGCTGAAGAAGAACGGGGTTAACGAGCCAAACTCCGCCTACAACCTTACGCTCCGAGGTAGCAATGCTGCACAACTCGGTTACATCAACTGGGTGATCACGCTGGCTGCCGGTGAGTATGTTGAGCTGTGGTGGTGGTCACCTGACGTGAATGCTCGCATCTTCGCCGAGCCTGCTGCTGCCCCCTACCCTGCAATCCCTTCGTCTGGCTTCATCATCCACCCGCTGGGCGCTTGATGACACGGGGGGCTTCGGCCCCCCTTATTTGTTTGCGGAGCAAACCCGGGTAAAACTATTCAGGAGGAGCATCTGATTTGGAACTGAATACCCTAACTCGTATCGAGCAGTACCTCTGTGACGCATTGATTGCGTCGCCGTTGATCCCCATTAGCGTCAACGTATTGCGTCTGGCGGATGTGATCGATAATGAGGGTGTCGTTCAACAGACGAATAACATCGTAGTAAGGTACACTGGCGCAACAAATAATGTAGTTAACAAGATTCCGATGGTCTTCACACGAAGGCTATCCTTTGAGTTGAATTTCTCGTGTCAGAACTATCTGACTTCTTCCGGACATGACTTCGCCACTCAACTGCTAGTTGGCGCTTTCAACACCTTGAATGGTGGAGTACCGGGCGGAGCTGGTGTTCAGGTAATTGAACCATTCACTTGCGACATCGAGCGTTTCACTGGCATCACGGAAGAATCCCAGTACACTTACACTCAGACTTATAACGTTACGATCGAAGAGGCGCTTCCCTACGTTGCCCTCGACCCTTGCGTTCAGCGTGGTAACTGCCGAGCCCTTTGGCCCGGGACGGGTGTGGAGACCAAACTCCCTCTTGGTGGCGTCGTTGACGAAGCGTCAGGTTCGATCTACGTTCCTGCTTACACTTGCGATCAAGAGCCGACCGAGGACTACGGAACTAACTCAGGTGTGCGGTGGAGTAACGAAGTCGCACAAAACGGAGACTGGGTATTTATCTGTGACCCTGAGTGTGTGTTCCTCGAGAACCCGCTCGACCAACCCATTTACCTACTCACCACCAACAGCTATACTGAAGACGGGCGCCTTGTTGTTACTGTGTGGGATGCGAACACTCGTACGCCCATTCGCGAAGTTTTCTACGTTGACTCAGGAAAGAAACTCGCACGTTACGCTGTGGAACTGTGGAGGAATGTTATCTCGGACGACGGGGGAATCTCTCCGAAAGCCAAAGTAGATGCCACATGGTTCCAAAATGTTAACTACGGTGAATTTGCCGTAGTCACGGGCGGGTACCAATTCTTGTACTCGGACCCCATGTCTCCGGACTCATCTCAAGTCTCCATCGACGGCGGGGAACTCATCGGTGTAAAAACAGACACCTTTATCCAAACTCCGAAAGGCCGATTTTACTTCATCGGTCAATCACCGAAAGGCAGAGGGTGGATGCTTGAAGGAACATTCCAGATGGCAGAACTCACTGAACTTTGGCGTCTGGGTTGCCTCCCATGTAACGCCGACTCTAGTCCCTACAAACCGTGCTAAAAATGAAACACGCATCGGAACTTTGGCGTCAGTATCACGCAGCTTCAAATTCAGGGAACCAGGCGTTAGCTCGCCAAATTCTCAAAACTCTCCAGAACTACAAAGGAAATCCGCCCCCTCGTGGCGGTTGTGCAAATTGTCGTAAGAGACTGTACTAATTTACTTTTAGTGGAAAAAACTATCATAGTAGTATGAATGAATTTTATACTTACGCCTACCTTCGAGAAAATGGCACTCCATACTACATAGGTAAGGGGAAGGGCAAACGCGCTCATGAAAAAACGGGACGACCTTGCGGCGTCCCCGCAAACAGAGATCGTATCCTTATCCTGAAGAAAAATCTTTCAGAAGTGGAGGCATTTCTACACGAGAAGTACATGATACTTGTGTTCGGTAGAAAAGACCTTGGAACCGGCATCCTTCACAATAAAACTGATGGGGGAGAAGGCACTTCGGGTCGGATTGTTAGTGAGGATGTCAGACAAAAAATAAGTAAGAAACAAATTGGCAAGCGCATTTCGGTGATTTCCCGTCAAAGGATGAGTGTTTCTCAAAGAGGAAATCAGAATGCCTGTGGCACACGGACCGAGGAGCAAAGAAAAAACAACAGCAATGCACAAAGAGGTAAAAAATTGTCAAACACCCATAAAGATCAAATTAGTAATACTCTAATGGGCAAGTCAAAATCAAAAACACACAGAGAAAGAATTGGGTTAGCCAAAAAAGGAAACCAGTACGCACTAGGTAAAAAGCACTGGGTGAATGCTGAAGGAGAACGACGATTTCAAACAGAGAGCCCGGGGGAAGGGTTTCAACGGGGCATAGTGTGGAGGTTGCCGGGTAAAACCTGATAGATACCCTTGGGTCCATGTCTAGAGAGAAAGAGAGCATTATCCAGCAAAAAGAATTTCTTGCTAATGAGGCACTTCGTGTAGCCAACGAGGCAATCGGGATGCTTCAAGACCAGTTACCTGAGTGCTCTACTCGGGACTTGGTTCAAATCTTCTCCGCGTCTGTAAAAGCCCACCGCGAAATCACAGAAGATATTGTGGTCTTGACTGCCAAGGAAACACCGTCCGAGCAAGAACTGGCAAAGGAATACGACGGAAAGGTCGAAGAGTTGCTGAAGCGTATCTCAAACTTCTGACATGCGACCCATTATCACTCAAGCCAGGCAGCTGGACGAACACAGCACCTGGCGAAAATACATCCGCGGAATACAAGAACTTGTGGTAATGGAAGCTCCGGCGTCTGTTATCGAGGAGTACAAGTATCGAGCGGCGCAAGGTTGCTTCCTGGCATTCTGTGACATCATGAAGAAAGGTGACCTTAAAGTTGTTGCCTTCCATGAAGTTATTTCCTCAGCTTTTGAGGACCTTGCCAATAAACGTTACCGCCGCTTGATCGTTTCTTGCCCACCTCGGTCAGGCAAATCTATGCTCGCGTCTATGTTTGTAGCGTGGCTGCTAGGTAGAGATCAACAAACTCAGCACATTATTGCATCGTACGGACAACAACTTTCCGGTAAGTTTCACAAAGATACGATCGGGTACCTGAAGCACCCAGAGTTTCGCAAGATTTTTCCCGAATGGAAAGGGTTCTCCCCTGACTCCAAGTATGACATGCTCGGCGGTGGGTACATTCTCCCCACTTCCGTTGGTGGGGTGCTTACCGGTTTCACCGCCGGAACAACAAACATCACCAGTCCCGGTGTCGGCGCAATGATTGTGGATGACCCACTTAAGGACTCGACCTCTAAAGCAGCTCTGGAAGAGCTGGAGTCATGGTGGGGTGAACAGGCTTCTACTCGACGTACAAATAATTGGTGCCAGTTGGTGATTGCTACTCGTTTCCACGAGCGGGATCTTCACGGTGTGCTGCTGGAGAACGACGGTATTTATGATGAAGAAGAGAATCCAACCGGATGGCGTTGGGTCAACATTGCGGGTCTGATTGAAACTGCAGAGCAGAAAGCGTTGGATCCCTTGGAGAGAGAACTCGGAGATTCTCACTGGCCGAGCAACACCGCATTCACGGTGGATATGCTCATGGCTCAGAAGAAAACCATGGGTTCTTTTGCTTTCTCTGCGCTATACCAAGGTAGTCCCGTGGCTGCTGAAGGGCAGATTATCAAAGACAGCTGGATAAGTCGAGTTGAAGTTGCAGAGTGCCCAAAGTTTGACTTAACGTGGCTTGCCGTTGACTGCGCTTTCTCAGAAAGAGAGCTGGCTGACGAAACCGCAATCTGCGTGGCATCAATTTCTCACCAGCATCCAGGTATTGTTTACGTTAGAGAGATTATAACAGGGAGGTTAGGTTTTCCGGACTTGATTGCGAAAGTGAAACACCTTTACGCAGTATACGGTGCTCGCATCCTTTGCATTGAAAAAGCTGCGTCTGGGCAATCTCTTATTCAAATGCTTAAGAAAGAAGCTAAGATTCCTATTGAAGAAATGAGACCTCTAAAGTCTAAGACTGTGCGCCTTCAGGCTGTTGCTCCTTTGATGGAATTCTCGCGAGTAAAATTTGTAGAAGGTGGCTGGATTGATCCCTTTGTTAAAGAACTAACAACATTTCCCTTCGTTAAACACGATGACCGGACTGACGCTTTCACATGGGCTCTCACTTACTTCTCAATGAAGTTAGACACTGTGGATCGTGGCATTCAGGATGCAATTATTCAAAATAAACGTTTTTTCGGTGAGCTGACTCGTCCCGGATTCGGAGACAAGAATGTGTTCGAGAATCTGTCTCGAGGGCGTTTACGCATGTTCCCTGCTGACCATAATTATAATGATCCTGACTACGATGCCGTAAGTGGCGAAGCGGACACTCGTTCATCTTTTGTTCGAGGAATACGTGGCGGCCAACGTAACATCGGTTGGGATACTGAGCTGTAGCCGGTGATTTGTAACCACCGTAAAAAAGTTGCTGTCCCTCACAAGACAGATTACCATGGCAAAATCAAAGGTTGATCAGAATCGTGAACTAATGTTCGCCGACCATGGCACAAGGTGCCTCATTACAGACACAACCGCAGACAAATACTTGGACCGGGCTAAAAAGCACGGTAATGAACGCTACTCTAAGTGGTGTGGCGGCAAAGGTGGTTTTGACGATTACGCTGAGCGCCTACACTGATCGGGTAAAATCTTGATGTACTGCGCCAGACCCCAATGGCCCAGCATTTTTCTCACGGGGGTGATGAAGATGTAGTTCTTATTAGCAGCGAAGCATACTCTGTATCCACTGACTGTATCACCCCTAATCACATGCTATCTAGTAAAGAAAAGCGCAGCAAGCGCCGTGCCGAGAACACCCAGATGCTTGAACAGTCCTACTCAAAAGGGATGGATGTTCAACCTCCTAAGTTTCTAACCTGGCGTCAGGAAGAGCTCTGGAACTTACTCAAAAAGAACACGGTCACTTTAGCCCACGGCTGTGCTGGAACAGGAAAAACTCTTATCGCCCTTCACTATGGGCTTTTTGGCGTTGCTCAAGGAGACTTTGACAAAGTCTATTACGTACGGAGCGACGTAGGTGTTGAGTTTCAACGTGGTAGGGGAGCACTCCCTGGCGACCTTTCAGAAAAGATCGCTCCGCTTATCGCACCTGTTCTTGATAACTTACCTTGCATCATGCACTCGCATGGCGCCAGCGAGTATCTGCTGAAGAAGAAGATCATTGAGCCAGTTCTCCTCGAAGACATTCGTGGACGTTCGCTTAACGAAGCATTCATTATCGTTGACGAAGCGCAGAACTTTTTGCCTTCGCAAATCAAAACCGTGCTCACACGTGTCGGGAAAGATTCGAAGATTCTCCTGATTGGTGACACGAAGCAAACGGACATGGAAGTGTTCCGCCGAGAGAACGGATTAGTCGATGCCATTCATCGCCTCCGCAACCTTTTCGAAGTTGGCACTGTGGAGTTTGAAAAAGAAGACATCGTGCGTAACTCTGTTATCGCTCACATTCTAGATCGCTACGACGACTGATTATGGCCGGGGTTTCAAATCAAATGACAACACAACGGAATCCCGCCTTTTTCAACTATGCGGGCGGAGACGGACAAGTTACGGTTGGTGAGAAAAACGCTTCCGTGGCGGGGCAAGCCGCAAGGGGCACTCTTGGTGCCGGGAAACGGGCTAAGTGTAGACGAGGTAAAGCCTGCGGTGCTACTTGCATCGCTGGAAATGAAGACTGCATCATTGACTTTCCAGAGCCGGTGCAGGCCCAGATGAGAAAAATGGCTCAGTTTATTCTAAATAAACGAGCAAAAGAAGGAAGAGGAGTTGCGGAAGGTTCTCAAGAAGACATCCAACTGGGCAAAGCGGTGGGTGATCTCGGGCGGCAGCTAACAAAAGAAGGCACTTACCAGCGTGGTTCAGCTAAGTATAAAAAAGAAACTCGAGAGAGAGCGTTCGAAACTACGCAATTTGGTCAACAAAGGATGGTTAGCAATAAAGAAATAGATGATCTTAAAGCTAATCGTAATCGTATTGCTGATTCAGAAACCAATGAGAAAGTGCGCCAAGCTTGGCAACGCGACACGCAGACCAAAGGAGTTAAACTCGATCGGAAAAGCCTCGAGGATTTGTACGACTCTTTAGATATGGCCGCTCAGCAGCAGTTAAATGCTACTGGCTCACCTGGGGCTGGGAAATTCTACGGAGGCGAGAAAGACGGTAAGCCTGTAACTAACGCAGCGTCTGCAAATAAAGAACGTGGCTTGGCTGTTTTGGACCTGTACTTGAAGCAAGGGGGCACCGATGCTTACGGAATTAACTCCAAACGTGTATTCTCTCCCGCAGACTTGGATATCGAGCACATTCGCCCGATGGAAAGGAAGAAAGGAACAGGTGGCAAGGACGAACCTGCTAATTGGGTTTTAGCACGAAGCGGTGCTCAAAGGACTCGTTCAGATCAGTTCTTTAAGGACTTTATCGATAACTTACCTGACACAAAAGATAAGACAGCTATGGCTGCTTATTACTCAGACAGGAGGAAAAAAGATCAAGCTACGCGGGCGATGGCGAAACTTAGTCAAGACATCTACAATAATCGCGGGAAATACTCGGACGAAGAGTTCCTGAAGATGGTGAAGTTAGCAAAAGCCCCAGCTAAAAAGGGAGGAGAAATTACTATTAATCCTATCGCAAAAAAAGTTTTTCTAAACGAAAAAGGTCAGCAAGACGGTTTCTTCACCGGGGCCGTGTTAAAAAACCCTGCGGGTACGGGTTATGCAGCTCAACCGGCGGGTTGGGCAAAAGCATACTTGTTAGTTAGGAAAAATAATGATGATGACGTCGCTACAAAGCTAAGATCCGATGTGCGCGATATTTGGGATAAGCAATGGCTTGGAGGTAAAATTTCTACCGCAGAAATGACGGCTAAAGTTGCAGATGCTTACAAATCCAGACTTCCCGCCGGATCTTGGAAGTTGGTAGAAAAAGACATTTTAGCGGCAGCTAAGAGTTTGAGTACTAAATATCCGAACTTGGGGGCAACCGGAAAGACTTCCACTTCGTCTGCCACTACTGTAGCAGGGTTTAATGTGGCTGGGCTTAAACCGGGTCAAATTGGTGTTCTTCGAAAAATGGAAAAAGCGGGTATGTCAAACTCTGACATTCGCGAAGTTATTGACGGTATGAAGTTAGGAGATTAAACATGAGAAAAGACACTCGTTTCCGCCGTCCGGAACGTCACGAAATTGAGTCACGTTTACCTAACGGTACACTCAAAGACCCCCAAGCTCTAGGCATCTGGAACATGATGCTTCAGTGCGATGACCCTTCAGATGTCTCTCACAAATATCGCTCTTACCGTGACAGCGAGCATTGCAGCGTTCCTCGCGAGCATTTACGCTCGATGCGTGACACTATGATAACCGCGATGCGAGAAGCGAATCGAGAAGACCCAAGTCCTCGTAAAGAGAAGAAAAAAGGAGTGCATTACGACGGCTATAATAATGGCTGGCCATCCCAAAGGAAAGGAGCATGAACCCTAAAAAAGAAATCGAACGGCACCGCCTTCCCTGCGGCCCTGTAACTATCGCGATCGAAGGCATTTGCCGTCGTCGTTTACGTGATCACTTTGATGCGCTGCTTGATCGTTTGACTGAAGAAACGAATCCCGAGGGAGTCGATAAAGAAATCATTGAACTTGATGAGCAAGTAGAACTTCCGGAAGAAAAAGAGCCCGAAGAAACTCGGAGTCAGCAAAAGAAACGGATGGTCGAAGAAGGTAAGCTTAAAGCCGAGGTTAAACACGAGGTTGAAAAGCACAAAGAAAAACTCATGGGAAACAGCAAAATGCTGCAAGATCCCTCGGGTAAAATTCAAAAAAGGTAATTAACCAACATGTCAAACCGTATTAGTGGCGACTTTAACCAAGATGCAGTGGAAGCTTTCCGAGCTGCCTACGCTCAACAACTGGCTTCAGTAGAAGACGATGCTGTTGCGAACAACTCCGGTCTTCCGACCAATGTTGTGACGAACACTTCGCCCTGGATTGAGCACACAGGCCTTTGGAAATATCCTAGCGGTAAAGGTCCCGACCAAGACTTGAAAACACCCTTCAACCCCAACGCTTACCTCTCTAACGAAATCGGTGACGGTGACGAAGAAGTTGAATCCATGAGCGACGAGGAAGTCGAGCATCTGATCAATGAAATTGCTGGCGTTACCGACGAAGACGAAGAATAGGGTAAAAACATTTATCTGACCGCAGTTGTACCATGCAGTTATCTGGCTCGAGGGTTGAAAATGCCCTAGAGAAATTTGAACTTCCTTCTACTGACCCTGAACAGATCCGGTATAACGAACTTATTGCTGATCGCGTAGCAAGTGGTGATACAGAGGGGAAAGAAAGAATTGAAGACGCTCTGAACTTTGCCATTTGGGTGAAAAGGAGTCTCCCCAACGCGGATGTACTCGTGAGCAGTGCTCCTGTGGTTATTATCCAAGGGCACGCTGACGTCGGCTCATACCGCATTCACCTTGGTCACGGGTCTAGCGATTTCTCTGTGAATCAGAGTCCTTTTGCCACGTTGCCCACTGTAGCCGATCGGGTTCAGGTGGGCCGTGAGCTGTATGCCGCATGGAAAATGGTAGTTCGTCACTTGCCAACCGGTTTTGTGATTTACGGCCCCGACGTAACCGGCCAAGGCGGTGAAGGTTTCGAGCAACGCGAACGCATTCTTACTGGCCTCGGCTTCGGTGCCACTGACGAACAAGGAGACCGTTTCGGTATTGTAAAGGACGGCGAGGTTACACCTTACACCCGGCCTGAGTTTGACCTGGTTTGTGCCGGTGGCACCGCCGATCTTTACAACCAACGATTCATGGCTCAAGAAATTATCTGGACTTCGGAGGCCTAATTAAATGTACGGTACCAAATTTGATTTTAGCGACGTAACTCTTCCAGGCCCCGGCGGTCAAATCAACGCCAGCAACGCCATCAGTGGCGATCAGCTTAAGGCGATGAATGCCACAGGCAAGAAGTGGCGTCCCGGTGCTGACGGTATGATGAGCAACCACAACGAGAACATCATTAAGGCAAATGCCGAGCACCGTGAAAAGCGTGCTAGCCTGGTGAATCGTGAGTACAACGAAAACGCCGACGGCAAAGATGCGATGAAGGAAATCTTTGACCGCAAAAAGTCCCGAATGTCTTCGTTCAAAGAAATGAAGAGAGCTGAGTACGGGTTCTCCGAAGGAGATTCCCAAGACTCCGAGCTTCTGAGCATGCCACTTCCGGCCTTCAAAGAGTGCAAGTGCGGTGGCACCTGTGCCGCTTGTCGTGACAAAAAGCGTAAAGACGCTGAGTTCCGTGAGTGGAGCACCGAGAAGCGCAAGGCCCTAAAAGAAGGCAAAGTAAAAGGCGAATTTGCTGGTCCTGACCAGAGCTTCCCGATTGCTAGCCCTGTTGATGTGGCTGCTGCCTGGTCCAGTGTTGGCCGTGCTGCCAACCCTCGCGCCATCATGAAGCGCATCATCTCGATCGCTAAGAAACACGGATGGGAATCCGGTTTGCCTGAGTCCGTGAAAAAGCGGCTGGCTGCTGGGGAGTCCGGATTACCGACGAGCTGAAAATCATGGGTCTCGAGACTATTGCGGCCGTTATCGCCTCTCTCATCACCACAATGAGCGGTCTGGGTTGGATCCTGGATCGCAACGGCAGACGAACTGACCTACGGTTCGACACTGTCATCGCTCACATGACGAAAGTGGAGCGGATGATCAACGACATGCGTGCTGATCTGCCCCTCAAATACACTCTTCGCGAAGACCACTACCGCCTCACCGAGAAAGTTGAGCGCATCGAGTCAGACTTAATCGTTTGGAAACACAAGGAGACCCAACAATGAACATGAAAGATTACGATTGGGATCGGCTTTTGTCGCTTGGTTTTACTGAGGAAGCCACAGGGGACCTCAAGTCGGCCTGCTGGGATGGCTATACTGCCATTGGCATGAAGAAGAAAGGTGGTAAGAAAGTTCCGAACTGCGTAAAGGTCAAAAAAGACGCGGAGCACGGCGAAGGAGATGTTGCCACCGCAGAGATGACCCCGAACTACTTACCTAAGGAACCAATTCCTGGTGGTGGTGACTTGAAGAACCCGCAAATGGGTGAGCAAAAGATTCGTATGCCACGCATGGAGGAGATCACTAAGTCCTCTAACCGAAACAGCCACCTGGCTATGGCAGCTGCTCCGAACTACTCGGAAACAGAAGATTTCCATGATGCGTTCCACTCCATGGAGCCGAATGGCGGTATGGCCATTAACCAACTGCGAGTGATGAGGGAAAAGATTGATATTATGCTCGGGATGCTTTATCCCGACGACAACCTTGAGCCCTGGATGGCAACTAAGCTGTCAATGAGTGCTCAGAACCTTGCCTCTGTGGCAGACTACATGCGTTTCGGTGCCGAACTATGAATGAAAAACTAAAGACCATGTGGGATAGCGTGAGGACTCAAAACCTCCCCTCCCATCGTGAGTTCCGCGAAATTTCTAACAGTGTCAAAGCTGAGAATAGAATTCAGTTGAAGGCCGATCCAGACTTCACTTCGAAAGGGCGTGACAATGTTCGGTGAATTTGACCCAGATGTTCTTGCTGCGTTCTACGAAGCGCATGGGGAAAAAGTAGATAAGAGCAAGATGCCTTGCAATAAACCGCATAGGACACCTAATCATCCCGACAAAAAGTCGATTGTGAAAGGTTGCGAAAACGGTAAAGAGAAAGTTGTTCGTTTTGGCGACCAGCATATGCGGATTCGTAAGAATGAACCGGGCCGAAGGAAAAATTTCCGTGCCCGGCATCAATGCGACCAAAAGAACACTAAACTATCGGCCAGATACTGGTCTTGTAAAGCTTGGTAGGGTAAAACCTGTTATATAATGTTTCTGCCTGGCCATGCGCAAGGATTCAATCAATAATGAAGCCCTTGAAAAAGCTTATCTGATTTTCAAGGAGCACGGTCATCAAATCGTTGATTACGATTTTTCGCATGCCCCGACAGACTACAATCGTAACACTGTCCGGGAGCCCGAGAACACCTCTATTGTTGAGGGTGCGTTCAACGAGTTGAATCCCGCCAATGTTTCGAACGGTTTTCGTTACGAAGACCTGAAGAAACAGTCGGAAGATCTTGACCTGCGCATTGACGAGCAGCAAGATAAACTGCGTGTTTGCCGCCTACGTGGTAACTTCAAAGAGTTCCACCGGTGTATGCAGCGAATGCAAGATATGATTAAAGAGAAAGAAAGTCTGGATGCTAAGATGGCTGTGGCTACGCCTGGTGGCAATGCCGGTCAGAAGCAAATGGATGACTACGATCGTACCTACGACCAAGACGATTCTTACTACTCGGAAATGACTTCGATTGCAGACCGCATCGCAGCACTTGAAGAGGCCCTGCAGGAACACATGGGGGAATGACCCATGGGCATTCGCATGTGCCGCAAAGGAAAATCTTGCGGTGCCACTTGTATTGACCCCAGAGAACGTTGTAATCTTGAGCTAGGACCATTGGTCTCCGCATCCGTAAGCAAAGTGTCCCTCAACTTGGGGGCCATATTCATGCGGCAAATCGAAGATGGGAAAAAGAAAGCCCCCGCCAGCTTACCTTCCGACCTTAGAAGACAATTATTCGCTCTACCTGGTCCAGAGAAAAACACTCTGGAGAAAGCTCGAGCTAGGCAAAGTGCAGCTCAGAAAGGAAAAGATCCTGCGGAGCGTTGGGCGGCACGGAAAGGATTAGCCGAGGCCGAGAAGAAAGCAGGCATACAACAAAAACCGGTTGAGCCCCGGAACCTTGATCGATCTCCCGGAGCGGAGACTCGCACTGCGCCAAGAGTCCGTCGTGAGCTGGCTAATATTGCGGAGTCAGCAAAGAAAGGTGAGATGACGCTTATGATGGATGATATCTCGCGTATTATGCGAGGTTCTATCCCTGAAAACATTCAAGTAGCTTCTGCCAAAAACGAGCTAGGAATGAAGGTTCGCACCAAAGGTTCAGGTCCTACGTGGAATCCCGGATCTATGACCGGAAATACTCGGTGGGCTCGGTCAGACGCCGATGACTTTGATGGCTCGTTCAAAATATACAAACGTATTCGTGGCGATAAAGCAAAAATTGACTGGGACGAGTCCGTAATGAACGGTAAAAAAATTGGGGAAGGTTCGTTCGGTACAGTCCTCAAAGTTGGTAATGTAGCGCATAAACGAGGTGAGGTGAGTGCAGACGAAGCCAATATTATAAAAAAGGCCGGTGAACTGGGCATTGGTCCTCGGTTGCTGGGGGCCGAGATATCCACTAAAAAACGCGAAGGCTATGGAGTAGATCTCCACAACGGCCGTATCGCAATGTCTGTGGTACCGGGTAAACAAATGGGTGATGTTCAACCGGACAGTAAAGTTGCTGGTAAGAATGTATCCGATATCTATTGGAAAGCAATGGCGGATTTGCATCGTGCCGGTATCGCTCACAATGATGCGCACGTTGAGAACATTCTTATCGACAACAAAGGTAAAGGGAGGTGGGTTGATTTTGGACTAGCTCAAGACAACCCCAGAGCGGCACTTGCGGAAGCTATGGGGTCATTCAAACCTTTGAAAGGAGGGGACGACATAACAGTTCCAGGCTCGGCCAGGGGCAATGGCAATTGGCAGGCTCGCGGATGGGATGCAACTGGATACAAAGTGGCCGACGCTGCAAAACAAAAAGGAGGAAAAACCTGGGAGGAGTTTCAACAAAGGTTCCCGGTTACGGCGAGAGTCTGGAAGAACCAAGACGCGGTAGTTCAGAAACTTGAGAAGAAAGGTCTCGACGTCAATGAAATAAACTCGATGATTGAACACGGTATACGGTCTCCCCTAAGCAGCTATAATGCATCAGCGGGGTTCAGTAAAATTACCGACAAGCAAGCACAGGAACTTCTTAACACTTTTTACGATGGCATCTGAGAAAAAAGTCAGCGATGACGAAAAATATGTGGCTCTCATGGCCCGTTATAAAGAGCTGAGGGGGGAGCTGGGTCCAGCAGCTAACAAATATCTGGAAGCAGCGATGAAGCTGAAACAAAAAGGCAACGTTAGCCAGGATGCCATCATCGGCGGCGCCTATCTGTAGACGGGTAAAGTTATAGATAGCGTGTCCTTACGCGCATACAACTTTGCTCTTCAGCACGATGGCGGCTACAAAACTGATCCTCAAACGGTCTTCAATTCCAGGAAAGCGTCCGAACACTTCCAACCTGGAGGCTGGTGAACTCGCGGTCAATACAAACGCGAACGAACCTGGTTTGTTTTTTGAGGTAACCGATGGCCAAGTGGTCAAAGTCGGCCCCACCGCCTATCTGCCTGAGCGTCCCACCCAGTTCCCAGCGCGTGGGGAAATGTGGGTGGACACCGACACCAAGTCACTGAGCATTGGAAATACTTCAAATCAATGGCAGAAAGTTGCCGCTCCTTTTCTTGGCGGCACTGCCGCACTAACAGTTTTTGTTGCCCCTGACTTTCCGGAAGCTACTGACTCCCTGGCTAACGACGGCCAGTCAGTTCCGTTCGTCACCATCAACCGCGCCGTTCTGGAAGTTACAAAGAAGATCATCCAAGACTCAAACGCTGGTCTTGACAGTGGAAATAACCGTTACCTGATCGTTCTTGCCCCCAGCCGCCACTGTGTAATCAACGGTCCTGGAAGCGCACTGGCTGACTTCTCGGTTAACTTCGACAGCCCCTACACCTCCGTCTCCCAAGAGGCTCTTCAACAATTCAACTCCGTTGTGGATGGTGGTTTGATTCTGCCCCGAGGAGTTTCAGTCATCGGTTTGGACCTCAAGAAGTGTGAGGTTCACCCAGTTCACGTACCAACCTATACCCACCCTGGTTTTCCCGCACCTTACCAGCAGGTAACGGGCGGCCCTACTTTCTCCAACCAACCCCTGTCGTCCATTTTCAAGTGGACAGGGAATACTTACGTCAGCAATTTTAGTACCCTAGACAAAATTCAAGATCGTATCGTCTCCAAGGTTCGCGTAGCTGACGACGGGAGTGCCATCTTTGGAACTGTTCGGCCACACGGTCTCGACTATAACGACTTTGTCCAAGTTTCCTATACAAATGAGGCTCTGCAAGCCGGAGCTACATTCGCCAACGGTTCATACTACGTAAATCCAATTAGCCCTACGGAGTTTGAAGTAGCTCTGCAAAGTTGGGACATAGTAACCACACTGGCAGTCCAAGCTTCCACATTGCCAGTATCTTTCTTCCCCCCGATTGATACGGGAACAGCTAAGCTCGAAGTCTCGAATATTTATCCTTACTTCATTCCTGTCGACGGTGTTTCATACGAACTTTCCAACTATTCTCACCACCGTCTGAGTGTGTTCCGCAACTGCACACTGAACGAGCTGAACGAGTTTTACCAAAAAGTTCAGATTGCTTTCCCGACTTTCTTCGGTGGCGCAGTGAATAGGTATGTTGCCTCGTTGCCTGAGTATCAAATTGTAGCAGACGCTCAAAATCTCTACCCTAACAACCTGGCTTCAAACAACGTAGACTCATCGTCTCCGTACCTGAATCAAGTCAATCTCCGTTCTGACTACGGGATGACAAACGTTGACGCAAACGGGGACTTGGTTACCGGCTTCAAGTCTGTCATCATCAACTCTTCAACCGCAATCAGTCTGCAGAAGGACCCTTGCGCTTACGAAACTTATGCTGACCAACAGCAGCTGTGGCTCCCCCTGTCCGTCAAAGCACAGCAGCAGTACCCTGCCGATGTAGCTGTCTGGTCGGTGCCAACTGAGTTCCAACTCTCGATCTTAAACGAAACCTCAATTCCAAACATTCGTTACTACTACGAGACTCTGAAAGTTCCGAACGGTCAGAGCTCCGGCTTGACGGACATTAACAACGATTTCCGCCACTTTGGTTTCCGTATTCGTGGTAATGGCGCCTATATGCAAGCGCAGTCGGTGTACACGATTGGTACTGCCGTTGGATCGTGGGCTATGGACGGAGCCATCTTGAACTTAACCAGTTCCACAAGTAACTTCGGTTCCGTATCCTTCCAAGCTGAAGGTTTCGCCGGAATCGGTACTCTTGGTGGCGCTACGCAGGTTGGTCAAGGTTTCCTCCAGTCAGGCATCATTCGTCCCCTCGCGCTAACCGAGCAACAGGTCGTTTCGGATTCTCAAAAACGCATTCTCCCTCTCGGTAGCCGAGTGGTTCATGTAGGCGATGACCCTGCGAACGCAGACGTCACCTTGGTTTATCTGCGTCAGCCTTTTGACCCCGCAAGCATCCTCCCGTTCTCTCTGCGTCCAGGGACTGCTGTATATCTCGCCGACTCCGCCTGTACTTTTGTAGCCTACTTCGTTGATAACGGAGAGCCAACTTGCATTCTGTCGGAGTCCGACACCCTGGTCAATCCTTACGCCCCTGGCGGTGCCATTCTTCGTGTCTGGAAGTCCAGCTCCTCCATTCCGAACACAACTCCTCAAGAACCCGATCGCCTAATCAACACCTTCCCCTACATTCGTCGTTTCATTGACCCCCGTTCGGATACGGAGAAGTGCTACGGTTTCTTCATTCAGTCTACAAACCCTTCCTCCCAAGCACCTCAGCTCGGTTCGGCTCTGCGTCTGAACCAGACAGGCAAAGACCTTTCAACAGCTATCAAGAGAAGCTACCAGTTTGACCCCGGTCAGTTTGGCGGCGTTGCTCAGACTTTCACAGTTGACGCAGTCGAGACAGTTCAGTACAACTTCTCCCTCAACTACAACAACAAAGTTGCTGACAGTGCTCAGTCAACGGCCTATGCCGTGTACGCTTCTTTGAGTGATGCCGCAGGCCCCTGGATACAGTCATATCCCTCCGGTTCCGTCACGGTTCCTTACAACACTCCCGAAGGGTCCTACCTCACCAACAACAACCGTAACTACTACGCTGCCGAGAATAACCTGTGGGTTGCTCTGTACTACAAAGTGAATGGCCCCTTCAACCCGGAAAACGGTCCTGTCAAGGTCTCTCCAAACAAGCCTGACTCACCGTTTGTTGACAGTGCCATTCTTGACCGTCAAGAACCCATTCGGAATGCGTGGCAAGGTTACGTACCTGACCCCCTCTATAACTACTACATCACCGGTGTTCCAGCAGCTTACAATGCTGACATGACTTACCTGAGGGGTGCTGTCATTCCCAACCGGGAGTTTGCCGGAGAGTTCTTCATCGACTTGGATGATGGCACCCCGAGCATGGGAATCATCTTCTATAACTTCATTCCTCCCGGCCCTGTAACAGAACTTAGCTCCACTCTCACAACTCCAACCACGATTGTGCAAAGTGCCATCGCAATGACAACTCCTTTCGCGGCTAACCCGAGCTTCGGGTGCCCGGAGATTGTACAATTCAATGCCCTGAAAGTTTCTCAGCTTGAGCACCCCAAAAATGGTCTGAGTGTTGTTCGAGTCACCAACTCTACAGCAGCGCCTGGAGCAGTTGAGTACATGCGTATAATTGGGCTTTCTTCAAACTCTGTTACAGCGGTTCGCAACTACTATCCCTCTGACGGTACGGCCCCCGTTCCCGCAATCTGGCCTGCTGGAACCACGATCACCCGGTGCTTCTCCTCGAGTGAGCCAGAGCCCTCCGTCTATGACCCCGACTGGGCTGTTACAAAAGCAACGATGATTCGTTACTATCAAGTGATGGGCTTTGCTCCCTCCCTGATGGCTCCTTTGCTGACACCGAAGTATGCCGGCGAACGGGTGCTTTACAACGCCGCCCTCGCCATCTCCCCGATCAACGGGTACGCAAATCTGGCAGCCGCTTGGCCGGTTGAGTTCAACCTTCCTTCCACCATTCTGGCAAACTCCCATACCTGGACATATGCGGGTTACCTTGACTATGCCCGCGGCCTTCCTAAGTACCAAACGAACGAACTGTCTCGGAAACTGACTGCCGACTACCAGTCCTATAGCACCTGGGGTGGCCGGATCTCTTCGTTTGGTGCCGACGATAATGGAGCGATGGTTATTTCCGGTCAGTTCCGGGAAGCCTTTACTCAAAACCTGTTCACGAACAGCACCGACCTGTTCAACCTTCAGGACCGTGTCGTTTACAACTCGCCTCAACCGATTGACTACCCTGCCTCGGTCCTTGTGTTCTCGGTTGACGACATTACTCCTCTGTTCGACGGTTCTGCTACTCAGTTTGTTCTCAAGCGGGGCGGGTTCGACGTTCCCGCGTCCCAAATTTCCACCACTGGTGTGTTTGTGTTCCTGGGCGGCGCCGCTCAGCTTCCTGGAGTTGCTTACACCGTTCAAGGAAGTTCCATCATCTTTACCGAGGCTCCCTTGGCCGGCACAGCTTGCGACGTTCGAGTGGTCACCTCTGACGACCAGGATCGGACTTTGGAAGTTGTTCAATTCGCGCCTGACGCACCGTTGGACGGAGCCACCTCCAGTTTCTCACTCAGCCCGGAATACGACTCGCTTAGCAATGGAAACTCCTTTGTGTTCCTCGGCGGTGTTCTTCAAGACCCGATCGGTCCCCCAGTTCAGCAAGACTACTCATACACAATCTCCTCAACTTCGGGAACTCCGATACTTTCGTTCATCGGCGCATCCCCACAAGCCGGAACTACTCTCGACGTACGAGGTGTTCTCTCAGGCACCCTATACCGTAACGCAGCGATTCCCATCGTGTTCATGTCGTCTACCGACGAAATCTCGAATCTGTTTAACGGCTCACGGACTTCCTTTGAGCTGAAGATTGATAACTTGCCGATCGACGCTTACAAGGTGAGTGCGGAGACGATGTTCGTCAACCTTGGCGGTGTGATGCAGATTCCTATCGCTAACGTTGGTACTGGAAACACCCCAATTAACGGGCTGGGCATTGCTTACACAGTTAGCCTGAACCCTGCCACGCAGGTGACGGAAATTACGTTCGCTCAACCTCCGACTTTCGGAACAACTTGCAACATTCGCGTTCTTCACCAAGACGAGTTTATCACTTGCCCACTGCCTGATCTGCTCCTCAACCAGTTCCTCAAAGCTGGTCCTGGCGTTGAAACGCTGCCTGATGGTGAGCTCATCGGTATTGACGAAGGCCTCATAAGCGGGTAAAAACTAATACGGTCCGGAAACGGATATCACACTGACACCTAGTCAAAATGCCTACTAAGGTCACTCCGATTCAGCTACTTCGGTCAATCGTTTCGAACAAACGTCCTGACCCGAGCAAACTGCTTAGCGGTCAACCAGCAGTAAACCTCAATGCTTCTCAACCCGGTCTTTTCTTCGCCGACTCTACAGGTGCCTCCCTATTTAAGGTAGGACCTTGTACCGTTGGCGTAGCCGCTCCTAACACGGGAGCCACAGGGGCAGGTTCTGGGAACACTCTGGGAGAACTCTGGCTTGATACATCCGCAGGAACGCTGGCCCACCCCGGTCCCACCCTAAAAGTTTGGGATGGGTTGCAGTGGATCAACTGCCTTCCTTACACTTACGCAAACGCCATCGTCGCCGACACAGCCCCAGCCACCGGAAGTCACATTCCTGGCACTCTCTGGTGGAACTCTGCAACGGGTCTGATGTACATCCTGTATGACGATGGAAGCTCCATTCAGTGGACGCAAATTTCTTCCAGTACAGTTTCCTAACGTAGTAAGATGGCTTCTCCTGACAATTTTGATCCACTAATTCCTATCCCCAACGACCCGTTTGACTTTCTTGCTACGTGGAATTTTTCCACCCCAAGCACGAGACTCATTTACGGCACTGGTTTCACGATCGACGCCGTTAACGGATCGGTTTCGGTTGTACAACTACCTCCCCCCGTTGTCGGCACTGTAACGCAGGTTACCGCAGGGGAAGGGCTTCAAACGGCTCCGCTCCTCGGCATTACCGTGTCCGGCAACTTGGCCCTTAAGGCGTTGCCCGCCCCGCTTGTTCCTGGCGCTTACTCCAACGTAACTGCTACAGTTAACCAGTACGGTAAGGTCACGATTGCTGCGGATGGTGTTCCCGCAATCTACTCCGCTCTGGCTGACTCTCCCCTGTCGGTAACTGGTGCGGCACCAACTCTGACCATCGCCATTGCTGCTGCTACCACCATCACACCTGGTGCGACGCAACTGGTAGATGACTTGGTTACAACGACAAATTCCGAAGCTCTGACAGCCAACCAGGGTTACATCCTTAACAACGACATCAACGCCATCCCTCAAACTCCCGTTGAAGGGCAGTTCTACGCCGGTAGCTTCAGTGTCGTTACCCAGCGGATGGTCGGTGTAACAGCCCTCGGTCTTTCAAGAGGTTTCGTAACCGGTGGCAGCCTGCCCCTGCCAGGTAGCACTTCGGTTGAGGGTTACGTCGTTTGTGTTGATAAAGGTCCTTTCACCCCTCCGGGTGGGTCCATCTCTTACAATGTCCAACCGGGTGACTACTTCTATTGCGGAAATACCCAGTGGCTGTTCATTCGTAACTCCCTGGACTACCCCTATGCCACAACAACAGCTGCTGGCCTGGTTCAACTAGCCACTCAAGCTTCGGTTGTTGGCTTGACAGACAATCGGTTGGTTTGCACTCCGTACTCTCTTGCTAAGCTGAACGCAACGACCACAACAAGGGGTTGGGTTACTTTTGCCTCTGACGCGGAGACACAGCAACTGCTGAGTCCGATCAAAGCTGTCACTCCTGCGAACCTGAGTGCCTTGCCCGGCACTTTGTTCCTGCGTGGCATTATTCAACTTGTTGATAGCTATATCTCCACCTCGATTACAGAGGGTGTAACAATTAACGCAGTGAAACAGGTCTATGACTTTGTGATGCTGAAGTCGCAGATTACAGCGGTAGGCGACATCATTTCCGGAACGGGTCCCAACGCACCGGTTACCGTTCCCCGTGGCGCCGCATCTTACCGACTGCAAGTAGATGACACCGTGGCAGCAGGCGTATCCTGGGAGCCCTATGATCCGCCGCAGGCAGTAAAGGTTGGTACCGTTTTCTGGTTTGCCAGCTCAAACCCACTCAAAATGCCTGCTAACTGGGTTCTTTGTGATGGCGCTACCGCCTCTTCCGCCCCCGAAATCTCTCCCGGCGTTCCGAACCCTTACTACGAACTGTTCCAAGTAATTGGTTACACTTTCGGTGGCGCTGGTGCTACCTTCACCTTGCCTGATTTGCGCGGTACTTTCATTCGCGGTTGGAGCGGTGCTGGTGGAACGGACGGCACCATAGATGCTCCCCGTATCTTCGGTAGTTCGCAGACTTCTTCCGTGGTGCAACACACTCACCCGTTGCCCAGTTTCGCGCACAATCACGTAGTCAACACTAGTGACCCTTCCCACAACCACGCCGCAACAGCCGCTTCGGTTATCGGACCTAACAACGGTTACTTTGGGAACAAAGACACTGGACCCGATGCGGTTGGTTTTGCATCGGTAGTGGGCCAGGGCTTTTCCATGACAGCTGTCAATGACTTGACCGGTAGCTTTAGCTCTTTGGTCAACGGTCCAGCTCCCACACCACTTGATGAAACTCGTCCCGTCAACTTCTCGTTGCTTCCGATCATCAAATACACCCTAGGTGGTGCGGTACAGCCTCCTAGCACCCCTGCAGAATACTTTGTATCTGCGTCGGTTGCAACTGCTCCACCCTCGACTACATTTGCTGTCGATATTCTGACAGTCAATGTGGCTCGTGGAACAACGCTTTACTGGGAACTTAGCGGCCCTGGTATTGTTGCCAGTCTTTTCTCACCTGCTGTTCTCACAGGTACAACATCGCCTGGTCGTGGCAACCTTGCAAGCTTCAATATTACGACAGCGGCTTCCTACCCGAGCCCCCCTTACTCGTTGGAAATCAAAATTTACAGCGACGCTGCCCGTCTAATCCAAGTTGGCAATACTGCCTACGTCACCCTTACCTGATGCCGGGTAAAACCCAAAAAAGAACAATCCCTAGCGTGTAGAAATGGCCATCAACCCTCCCCCCAATTTTATCCCAAACCAGGAAATTCCAAACAATCCGTTTTACTCTCCAGAATCCTGGAACTTTGTCACCCCTAGCGGCCCTCTGATTTTCGGAAGTGGCTTCCTGGTAAATGCCTCTACCGGTACCGTTCAGAATGCTCCGGGCCCCAACCCTCCAGGAACCGTAACCCTAATCACCTCCAGCACAGGTATCGTTACAAGTCCGGTTGGCGGCATTGTGAGCACCGGCTCCGTAGCTCTTGCCCCCGTCGGCGGTGCTTTGGTTCCTGGTTCTTACACCTATTCCTCGATCATTGTTGATATTTACGGTCGCGTAACCAATATCACCGACGGTGTAACTCCCGTTCAAACGATCGTTGGAACCCCTCCGATTACGGTCACTGGCTCTGCCCCGACCGTTACCGTTGGTATCCTGGCTGCCTCTACGACCGCTCAAGGCGCCGTCCAACTTTGCGACAACCTGATTACTCCCGCTTCTGACCTGGCTCTGACTGCGCTGCAAGGTTACATCCTGAATCAGCAAGTTACCGCCATCTCGAACACGGCGGCTAACCAGTACCTGGCAGGCACCTTCAACGCAACCACCTCACAAATGGTTGCCGTAACCGCTGCTGGCACCGCTAACGGCTTCACCGTTGGTACTGACCTTCCCGCTGCTGCTGGGCCAGGTGCTGGCGCTTACGTAGTTGTTACGGTTGCGGGTAGCTACAATCCTCCTGGTGGTGGTGGTCCTTACGCCATGGTTCCTGGGGACAAAATCCTCACGGATGGTGTATCTTGGTTCTGGATTGCTTCCGGTTTCCGTCCTACCTACGCCACTACCAGCGTCCCTGGTATCATTGAACTGGCGACTCCCGCTGAAGTTCAGCCCCTGGCTAATAACACCCTGGCTGTAACTCCGTTCTCGCTCTCAACAATGATTGCGAGCACCACACAGAAAGGTTTCGTTGAGTTGGCCACCGACCCAGAAACTCTGGCTCTGACTGATACCACAGTTGCTGTTACTCCTTCCAACCTCAACGCTCTTCAAGCCACAACTTCGCAGCGTGGCATCGTTCAGCTTTCCGACGACATTACGTCAACCTCGGTTACTCAGGCTGCTACACCCAACGCCCTCAAGCAAGTTTATGACATTTCGATTCAGAAGTCTCTCATTACTGCCAAAGGCGATCTGATCGTTGGATCCGCCCCTGCCACTCCGTCTATTCTGCCCCAGGGCACAAATGGTTCTGTGTTGACAGTGGACGTAACTGCTCCCTTGGGTCTCAAGTGGGACGTACCCGACGCTACCAACTCCGTTCCTGTTGGTGTGGTTAGCTGGTTCACCACAAGCGATGCAGTCAAGCTTCCCGCTGGCTGGCTTGTTTGCGACGGTTCTTCCTACTCGAACGCTGCTGAGATTGCCCCGGGTATTCCCAACCCTTACTACGATCTGTTTGACGTCATCGGAACAACCTTTGGTGGCACAGGTAGCACTTACCTGGTTCCCGACCTGCGCGGTCTGTTTGTTCGTGGTTGGAACGGTGCCGCTGGCGCTCTTGATCCAGGTCGTACTTTTGCGTCGATCCAAACCTCCGCAGTTCAAACACACATCCACCCGCTGCCAAGCCTGTCCCACAACCACGTCATCACCGTCAACGACCCCGGCCACAACCACTCTGCTGCTTCTGCTACGGTGGTTGGTGGCAACCCTGGCTGGTACCCCGGTAATAACAACTTCGGTACTCAAACACCCGTTGGTGGCCCCGATAACGCAGGTAAAGCCTTCACTGGCATTACCGCTACTTCCGACATCGGTCTTACTGCCACTTTCAATACACTTGACAACACTGCTCCCACTCCAACAAACGAAAGTCGCCCGGTCAATATCGCACTCTTACCGATTATCAAATACTCGGCGCTTTACGACTGATTTACTGGGGGGCCGAAAGGTCCCCTTTCTTTTTGACGGGTAAAACCAATTATCGATCACATAAGAAGGAATGGCGTTACCCCCTCGTCCGTCGTTTAATCCCAACAACCCCATTCCAAACAACCCTTTCTATTTCCCTCTGACCAATTCCCTCAATTCCGTACTCGGCCCCTTGGTCATAGGTTCGGGGTTGAACATTGACTTTGCAACCTCTACACTTTCTTCCACGGGGGGTGGTGGTGGTGCCGTTGCGCAAGTTACCGGAAGTGGTGCGGGCATCAACGTTACCCCTACAACTGGCAACGTAGTTGTCACCAACACTGGCGTTACTTCGCTCATTCCTGGCCCCGGCGTTACTCTTTCGGGATCCACTGGCGCCATTACAATTAGTGCCGCAGGTGGTTCAGGCACAGTTACTAACATTGCTACTGGCGCTGGACTCACAGGTGGACCGATTACCACCACCGGCACCATTGCACTGACAACAACAGCAGTAACTCCTGCTTCTTACACAAACTCGGACATTACCGTTGATGCCTACGGTCGCATCACTGCTGCGGCTAACGGCACAGCTCCTGTGACTGCTGTCACTGGCACAGCTCCGATTGGAGTTACCGCTGGATTAGCGCCCGTTGTAAGCATCGCTGCGGCTTCGACTACATCCTCTGGCGCTGTTCAGCTGAATGATACTCTCACTTCTACTTCAACTGCACTAGCGCTGACTGCGGCACAGGGCAAGGTTCTGCAGGATCAAATCACCGCACTGGCACTCACCGGAACCGTCGAACTGGCGGGTACTATCGATGCCAGCACCGCACTTGTGGCCTCGGTCACCTCTGTCGGCGTGACTGCGGGTTACACCGTGGGTGCCGTTCTTCCTGCTGCTTCTCTGACCACGCTCAACAGCTACGTCATCGCAACAACTTCTGGCACAATGACACCTCCCGGTGGTTCTTCCACCGTTGTGACCAAGGGCGACTGGTTCCTTGTCACTGAGACCTCACCTGGCGTTTACGCCTGGGAATTCCTGAATGTTGGTTTTGATGCCGTTCCCGCAACAACAACCACTGCTGGAATCGTTTGCCTATCGACAAACGCCCTGGCCCAAGCCGGTGTGGATGCTACAACTGCTCTGACTCCTGCTGCGGCTGCTTCGGCATACATTCCCAATGCCTGTATCACGGCAAAAGGTGATCTGATTACGGGAACAGCAGCTAACACTCCAACTGCTTTCACAGTTGGCACTAACGGCCAAGTTCTCGTTGCTTGTTCTACCGCAGCCACTGGACTCTGCTGGATTACTAGCTCTCTGGGACCCGCCACTCCTACTACTTTTGGCACCGTTGTCGGTTGCACAGATGTTAGCAATGCTGCGCTTGGTTGCAATGCTTTGCTTGCTAACACTTCTGGCACTGGCCACGTCGCCATTGGTCTTAATAGCCTGCGTAGCAATACCACGGGTGTTAACAACGTTGCGATTGGTAATGGTGCGTTCTGTTCAAACACGGGCGGAAGCGGCAACGTCGCCATCGGTACTGCGGCACTCTTTAATGCTGTAGACTCTTCCCGGATTGTTGCTATTGGCGAAAATGCGCTATGTGCGCAAACAACTGGCGGTCAGTACAACGTCGCTCTTGGTTGGGCTGCGCTCTGCAGCGCCACTGGTACTGTTGGCGGATCCAACGTCGCCCTTGGCGCCTTGGCCGGTAACAACATCACGACTGGCAGCAGCAACGTCATCATCGGTCCCAACGTTACCGTGCCTTACGGCAACCAGGACAATCAGCTCGCCATCGGCTACAACAGCGGCCAGTGCTGGCTGACGGGTGACAGCTCGAAAAATGTTAAATTCTGGGCAGGTATTCGTGCAAACAACGACAGCCTCGGTTCATCCGGTCAGGTTCTCACTTCGACTGGCTCGGGTGTTCAGTGGGCTTCCGCAGCTGGTGCCTCTGACTGGGTCGGCGTTGGTTCGATGACATTTGGCACTCCCCTTGCCTTGACAACTGTGCTTGGAGGGTTCGTTATTACAAATGCCTCTTACAACGGGGTTTGGAAGCAGCAAATTGGTCCTAAAAATTGGAACGTGATTTACCAGCTCCGGGCTACGGCTTCCCAGGGAGCGCAAAACCCTAGCGACTTTGTGTTTACTCTTCCCCCTGGCCTATCATTTGACACCTCCAGCTTACCTTTCCAAAACACTTTCACCGGAAGCATTCAAACAAGCAGCCATGCCAACCGGCAGTATTTCCTGCCTACCTCCGTCACCTCGCAGTTTAATGCGGGTAGTAACACGGGTTCACAGTTTGGTTCAGGTGTTATACCATGGTCCGGAAATCAGTTCCGCTTCTTCATCACTGATGCCAGCCAAGGCGGCCCCAGGGCATGGGGATCCAACTACTGGAACAATGTCGACACCTCGATCAATATCGGTTTCCAATTCCAAACTCCCTAAGTTACTTCGTAAACACTCAGCCAGCCCCCGAGAAATCGGGGGTTTTTTATTGCTCAGCAACTTGGCAAAGGGTAAAACCAGTTAACGTGTTCGACCCTAGGAAAATGGCTCTCCCGATCAAGCCAAACAACCCCGAAATCCCTATTCCCAATAATCCTTTCTCTGCTCCCCTCAATCCCTACCTTCAGGGCCCTTACTTCCCCTTTGTGGGCGGTCCAGGCGTAGACCTTAGCACTCCAGGTATCCCCACCATCACGAATGATGTGTCCGCTGTGCTGTCTGCGGGTTCTGGCATCTCCCTGAACACGGTCGATGGCATTACGACTATCGCAACGACTGGTGGTGGTGGTTTGGGTACTGTTACCTCAGTCACAGCAGGCACAGGGCTAACTGGCGGTACAATCACAACCAGCGGCACGATTGCCCTGGCAAACACGGCTGTGACCGCAGGTGCCTACACAAGTGCGAACATTACGATTGATGCTCAGGGTCGAATTACTGCCGCTGCGAATGGTAGTAGCGGTGGGGTAACCTCAATTACCGCTGGCACTGGGCTGTCGGGTGGCACTATTACGACTTCCGGTACAGTTGCTCTCGCAAACACTGCGGTTACGGCTGGTGCTTACACATACGCCTCTCTCACTGTCGATGCCCAGGGTCGTCTTACTGCGGCTGGCAACGGCACAGCTCCTGTGACTGCTGTCACTGGTACTGCTCCGATCAGCGTCACCGCTGGGGTGACACCCGATGTCAGCATCGCTGCTGCTTCGACCACAGCCTCTGGCGCTGTTCAACTATACAATAACACAGACAGCAACTCGACAACACTCGCTCTGACTGCGGCGCAAGGTAAGAACCTGCAGGAGCAAATCACTGCTTTGGCTGTCACTTCGAACATCACACTGGGTGGCACATACGATGCTAACACAGGTCTAGTCAGTAGCGTAACCACACAAGGCACAACTGCCGGGCTTGTTGTTGGTAGTGCTCTTCCCGCACCCGGTGTGCTCAACAACGAGATTTTCGTTATCGTTGAAGTTCAGGGCACCAACGGCCCTAACTCCCCGACTCTGGCCCACGTCGGTGATTGGTACCTGTCTAACGGAACCACCTGGCAGTTTCTCAATGTCGGAAACCAGCCGGCGGCAGCGACTACCACCACTGCAGGAGTTGTTTGCCTGTCCACCGATGCTCTTGCTCAAGCTGGCACAGATGCGACAACCGCACTGACACCGGCTGCTGGTGCCTCGGCTTACATTCCTAAGACCTGTGTGACTGCCAAAGGCGCCCTCATCACCGGTACCGCAGCCAGCACACCCACAACATTGACAGTCGGCACAGACGGCCAAGCTCTGCTTGCTTGCTCCACAGCGACCAATGGCATTTGCTGGGGATCCGTAAGTGCTGCTAAAGCCTGTCCGGGAACACTCGGAACGGTCTATGGATATGTGGGCGGAAACGCCAAAACCGACAGCAGCACCGGTATCGGTCTCTGTTCTATGTTATCGTCCACTCCGACAAACACCCCAACCAACTCGGCACTCGGTTTTGCCACTCTCTGTTCTATGACTTCTGGCGGCGGTAACGTCGCAGTGGGAAATAGCGCTCTTAGGTCGATGGCGACTGGTAATGGGAACACTGCGGTCGGTTACCAGGCTGGTCAAGCTGCGGTCGGAGATAACAACGTGATTGTAGGAGGTTCTTCAGGATCTCAGGTAGCAGGCAATCAAAACGCATTCTTTGGGGTATTCTCAGGATGCACTCAAACCAGCGGCGACTCCAACGTATCCATCGGCCCAAATACCGCACTGGCCAGCACTACTGGAAGTTGCCAACTTGCCATTGGTTTCTCCGCCACTGACTACTGGTTGACTGGTGACAGCACCAAGGCCATCAAACCCGGTGCCGGAATCATCGACTGTGCCGCTTCCACGGGTACAGCAGGCCAGGTCTTGATGTCAAACGGCACCAATGCCATTTGCTGGGGCACTGCTGGTGGCGGTGGCGGTGGCACCGTTACCTCGATCACAGCCGGAACCGGCTTGACCGGTGGCACGATAACCGCTTCGGGCACGATCGCACTCGACACTGCTTGTGTAATTCAACCTTCGGCCTTCCTGGCAAAAGGTGATTTGCTTTCGGCCTCGGCTTCTGCCACACCTCTAGCACTGACTGTTGGCACAAATGGGCAAGTATTGGCAGCAAACTCTGCCTGTGCATCTGGTTTGGAGTGGGTAGCTAGCGGTATTCCCTGCTCTTGCATCACAGCCAAAGGCGCTCTTGTCACTGGCACCGCTGCTGACACACTCTCAACATTGCCAGTTGGTGGGGATGGCTGCATTCTTGTCGCCTGCTCCACTGCCTCCAGGGGCATTTGTTGGGGGAATCCCGCTTGCGCCATGACCAACCCTTCCACAAGGGGGATTGTTGTTGGTTGCACCACGACAAATGCTACTTATTTAACGGCTCTTGGCTCCGCCGCCATTTTCAGTAACGCTGGAGGTACATACCTTACTGCCGTAGGCACTCGAGCACTTTACTGCAACACTACTGGCCGCTGTAACAGTGCCTTGGGTGTTGAAGCCCTTTTCTCCAACACGACTGGTCGTAACAATACCGCTTTAGGCATGTGTTCCCTGTTCAACAACAACACCGGTTGTGGAAACGTGATGGTTGGTGGTATGGACTCCACCGGAACTTATTCCCCAGTATTTGACCCTACCGTCGAAAACGATCGCGTAATGATTGGCTCGACCGCCACTACAAACGCATACGTGCAGGTAGCGTGGACTGTTACTTCGGACGCTCGTGACAAGACTAACGTCACGGCTCTACCCGTGGGTCTCGACTTCGTCAACCAACTCAATCCAGTGTCGTTCCAGTTCAAAGAATCACGCGAGTGCGACACTGCTACTGGACCGGTTCGCTACGGCTTCCTCGCTCAGGAAGTGCTGACTGCTGAGGGTGAGAACCCCGTGATCGTGGACACAGAAGTTCCCGAGCACTTGAAGGTCACAAACGACCACTTCAACGCTGTTCTTGTCAAGGCTATCCAGGAACTCTCCGCACAAAACAAAGCCCTCGAAGCCCGCATCGCTCAACTCGAAGCCAACGGGTAAAACCAACCAACGATACAACTCCGCACAAACCACGAATCAGCAATTTCAGGTGTAACAATGGCGATTTTCCGACCCAATCTTAACGCCCCAATTCCGAACAACCCTTTCTACAGCCCGCAAACAAATGCGCTTGCGAGCCTTACTGGCCCGCTGGTTGCGGGTGCTGGTATTAGCATCGATTATACAACTGGAACCATCAGTGCTACAGGTGGTGGTGGCGGTGGGTCAGGAACCGTCACCCTTGTCAATACTGGTACGGGTCTCACTGGCGGTCCGATCACAACTTCCGGCACAATC
>OFSF01000048.1_pt1 | contig 48321 bp, 46 predicted proteins | sample 1543271 | NCBI WGS metagenome assembly OFSF01 (sample SAMN07774227, study PRJEB24372) | wastewater metagenome | isolation source: Exp Tend VB 100WW | collected 2016-02
CAGTTTATTATAAATTGAGTCCTGTAAAGTTAAGGCTCTACTATAATCCTTAAATAATTCTTTATCAGTTATTGCTAGGCCTAAGCTTTTTGATATCTCAGCTACTGTTTTGTAACTATCAATGGTAGATATTACTGAACATTCGCTATGTTTAGTTTTTTCATGATTTAATTTTTCTTTTGTCATTTTAAATCAGAGTATATGTTTTTATTTATTGAGGAGTCCAAGATATAGTCACAAAACCACCAGGTCCAACAACAACTGGATATGATGTCATTGGGGTAACTGAAACTGGAAATTGACTTCCAGGATTTGCTAATCCTCCAGATCCACCAGCATTAAAAGTTCCTGCATTTCCGGCAGCTCCAGGATTTCCGGCACCTCCAGCAGCTCCAGCAGATCCAGCATTTCCTGGTGCCCCTGGATTTCCAGAAGTACTATTTCCTGCATTTCCTGAACCAGAACCACCACCTCCGCCACCACCTCCAGAACCACCACCAGCACCACCAGGTCCTCCTCCACCACCAGAACTTCCTCCATTTCCTCCTCCTGCTCCATTTCCTCCATTTCCACCAGAACTTCCTCCACTGCCTCCACTGCCACCTCCTCCACCTGGCCCGCCACCAGCAGCGCCACCACCAGACTTTGCCGGACCTCCTTCTCCAGCGCTTCCAGAATTTCCAGAAGCGCCAGAATTTCCTCCTCCACCACCTCCACCACCACCGTTTCCTCCTCCTCCACCAGGTCCTCCTGGTGAAAATGCACCACCACCAGGTCCTCCTCCACCTCCTCCACCACCGTTTCCTCCTCCACCACCGTTTCCTGGGTTTCCTCCAGTTCCAGCGGTTCCTGCTGCTCCACCACCTCCAGCATTACCGGGATTACCGGGATTTCCAGAAGTGCCAGCATTCCCACCACTACCATTATTACCAGGATTTCCAGGATTTCCAGTACCGGAATTTCCACCCAATCCCCCAGTAAAAACAACTCCCAATGCACTTGATGGGGCACCTGTAGACCCTGCATTTCCTACATTTCCTGCACCTCCAGGAGTTGCACCTGTACCAGAATTTCCAGATGACCCCAAACCACCTGCGCCACCGGAGGATGAATTTCCAGGATTTCCAGCAAAAGTATTTCCTACAGCTCCTGCGCCAGACCCAGGTTCTCCACTGAGTCCACCACCTCCAGAATTTCCAGGATTTCCATTAGGTCCATCATTACCACCATTTCCATAAGTAACTGCTCCACTAGTTGCAGGTGCACCACCTCCACCATTTTGCCCTGGACCCGATACTGGAGTTGGGTTGCCAGGCGACCCCACATCACCTGCATTTCCTGGATTTCTACCACCTCCTCCACCTCCTCCACCTCCTCCTCCAGAGCCACCTCCAGTTGCTCCACCACCAGCACGACCAGGTTGGCCTGGATTTCCTCCACCACTGTTACCAGGATTTCCTACTCCTGCGTTTCCTGCTGCTCCCGCACCACCAGTATTTCCAGAATTCCCTGCAGATCCGGCATTTCCTGCTGTTCCAGGATTTCCAACACTTCCGCTCGAACCTTGACCTGCAACAGTTACTGATAGTAATCTTGCTGGTGCAGTCCAATTTCCGGGAGAGTTAAAAGTTATGCTGTCTCCAGCTTGCATTCCTGATTTAGAAATTTTGTTTCTTATTGGCATGAGATTTTATTAGTAATTGAACCAACCAGTAATTACATATTTTGACTTATTACCGTGAACCAAGTTTCCACGGTGAGCATGAGTAAAAGAAGCAGGCCAAATAAGCATGGTATTTTCTTTAGGAGGAATTCGTATTCTCTGATATAAAAATTCTGTTTCTCCTGCAGAATTATCATCTAACGTGTTTAAATATATTATATAAACCAATCCACGGGATTCCATACTCGGACCATTACCTTGTTCACTATGCCATATATGATATCCCCCTCCAGGAGATGTTTTTTGCATCTTTATTGAAGTAGACATTAAATTTGAATCTTTTAAAATATCAAATTCAGAAGAATATTCATCAAAACAATTTTGTAGTCCTTCCCAAAAAATTTTTATTGAGGACATTTCATTAAAATTTGATAATTCTCCAGAATGATTTCTCACATTTAAAAAAAGAAAATCATCTTGTTTTGATGTTTTATTTGCACCCTCAGATTTTTGTCTATTTCCACAATGACCTTTTTCACCAATTCTTTCAAATTCAGAAATCATATGTTGACAATAATAATCTGGAAAAACTTCATCATACATACCAATAAAATCAGTGTAACGAGTGTTCATAATTAAGTATCAACTAAAGTTATATAGTGCTAAATTTCCATACCAACTTGTTCCATTATCAGTAGAATTAAATACCCACACATCAGTTTTTGAATCAGTGGTTGTTCTAGTTGGTATTGCATTATTGGGCCATTTAACCGATGCAGGCCAAGTAATTGTATAAGGTCCACCACTTCCATTAGTGAGTTGTAGTGCAAATCCAAGTGCTCCAACTGTAACTCCAGTTGTAAATGTAAAGGTTGTGGTTTGATTTAGTGTTGCAGTTACATAAGCACCATTTGCAAGATTAATATTACAAGAAGATCCAGTATTTCCTATAACATTAACTTTTTCTGAGTAATTGGATAAAACCGGTTTATATAATTCAAAATAACTTGCGGTAGTAGTTACAATTCCACTAGAGATTTCAATATTACCAAGAGTAGAAATACCAGAAACGCTTAGTTGTGTTACGGAAGAAATTCCACCTATAAATGAAGATGCAGTAATGATACCTGTTACATTAACACCAGAAGAACTTAATGTAAGTCCAGTACCAACATTAATAATATTTGTTGTTCCATTCAGTGTAATACTAGAAGACCCAACAGTAAGAATACCAGTAACTCGTGCATTTCCTTCTACTAATAATGCAGTGGTTCCAATACCAATCTTAACAGTACCTGATGCATTGGTAATCGTTGCAATACCAGTTATATTAATACCACTTGCATTCACATTAAGAACTGATGACCCAGAAGAGACAACAGTAAACTGTCCAGACCCAGGAGAGAAGAATCCAGTTTGATTATCACCAACAAAAAACATTGATGGGGATACTGCAGAGCCTGGAGAAAAAGATACATTCGTCAAAGAAGTAATAATACCAACATTAAAAGGTGCAGCATCTACCCAGAATGCATCAGTACCATATCCAACAACACTCTCATCATAATAAATGAAAGTTCTTCCATAATCTGGACTGTACCATAAGTCACCAGAACCGGGTAATAACGGTGCCGTAGTACTAATACTAATAGAACCACCTCCTCCACCACCCTCAAAGAAAATGGTTGCAATACCAGTAGATGAGTTGTATTGTGCAGTAGAAACTCCTGAACCTTTAAAATTAATAAAGGTAACTGCATAACCAACAACACCACCAATAGTACCAATACCAATACCAGTGGATGGGTTAGAAGTTAGGTTGAGAAAGTTACCATCACCAAAATAAGTTACGATACCTGAAGTAGCAGTAATAATACCAGAAGAAATCTTTACTGTTCCTAATGTACTGATACCAGTAACATTGAGATTGGTGCTCCTTAAATTAGTACTATTAAAAGTCGTAATGGTTCCTGCAGTACCAGTCAGGTTTGTTATGGTTCCACTTGTAGAACTCAATGTGGTAATGGTTCCCACACCAGCATTTACATTTCCACTAAATGTAGTTGCGGTAATAACACCAGTGACTCTTGCATCACCAACAACAAAGAGAGCAGATGTTGGATTTGTGGACCCAATACCAAGATTACCAGAAACATAAGTCCCACCAGTGACCTGAAGTCTCTGTGATGCTGTTCCTGTAGAAGTACCAGAACCAATCAGTACTGGTCCATTAGTGAATGTAGAGATTCCACCAACAGAAAGATTATTATAAACTGTAAAATTAGTAACTGCGATTCCAGTTGCATTCAGTGTTGCAATCGTTGCAATACCAGTTACATTTAGATTGGTATTCGTTAGATTAGTAATATTACTGGTTACAATTGTACCAATACCAGTTACATTCAGATTGGTACTGGTTAGATTGGTAACAATACCAGTTGTAATCGTTGCAATACCACTTACATAAACATCAGTTACACCAATACCACCATTGACGTGAAGAAGATATTGTGGTGCTGTGGTACCGATACCTACTTTATTAGTATATGCATCTGCAAGAATCAGGTTAGTATCTACTTCTAACCCATTTTTTATGACGAAATTCTTATTAATCGCAGCCATCGGTGGAGAACGCCAACCTGTGAGTTATTATTATTTAGTAAATTATCTTCTTACTGCCCGACCAAACTCAATGGAATTACTTTCCTTTTTCTTTCTATTTCTATCATCACTATTACGATTGTTCCATTCGGGAAGCATATCAAATTCTATTCCCCACCGATTTCTATACTTTGATGGTTCATTTGGATATTTATTTTTTAAAGTCAAATCATCAATATATTCAATTCTAAGAAAATCAAGTTTTGGTGTACTATAACAACCCAAATAGTAATCTGGAATTACAAATCTTTCATTCATAGTAATGGTTGTTCTCATATCCCAACTAGTAAAAGTTCTTGTATAGAGTCTTTGAATATATTGATATCTTGCCTGACTTGCAGCCTGAGTTCCATCTGCTAATAAAATTTGGCTATCAAGAGGAACTATAATTTGAAGTAAAATTCCAATCTCAAATCCACTTGCCCAAACTCTACCTTCATCACAAGTATAAACTTCTCTTCCTGCTGCTTCATTTGCATCTCTTGACTTGTCTCCACAGGAACCATTTCCACCATATTCATCTAATTTTGCATCCTTGTAAAATATTGGATTGAGACCATCACGATCACCAATTCTTGCTAGATTATCATATTCTGGTCGTCTGTTTGAACCATCTTTGGTGTAAGAAACCGGACCAAAATCTGGTAGTTCAAAACTCCACTCCAAATAAGAAACTGATGCTATACTATCAGATTCACTACCACCACGGTGTGGACCCCAAAAAGGAAGAACACCAGGATTTGAGTTTACATTGAAATTACTACCTCTTCCAAATCTACCATCATCTATTTGAATATGTCCATAGGAAGCTTGACCACCCTCCGTTCCTGTACATGTTTCTCCAATGTTCCAGTTAGTAGTGTTGATGTTGTTGCGGTAAGCACAAGCTTGATCATTAGATCTAAATCTTCCAAGTTTATATCCAGGAGCCGAAAGGTTGTTCCAAGAAACACTTACAAAATTGGGTGGTGCTGGTATTAATGGATTTGGAAGAGGATCAGTTGCAGAAAAAAGTTTTATAGTTGCATAGGCATCTCCAATCCTAACTCCATTTTCTGATTTTAAAAGAGTCAATTCTCCACCATCATAATATCCAGAACCACCACCACCACCACATCTATTTCCGCCACTTGCATTTCCACCTTTTGCTCCACTACCTCCTCCACCACCAGCTCCAGATTGAGTTCTTCCACCATTAATTCTTCCAGAATTTCCAGATTTAAATCCACGAGTTATAACAGCACTTCCGACAGCTTCAGGTAAACCAGTAGCATTCGCCTTATACCTACTCAATCCGTAATCACTGCATCTATCAATTCCTGCATTTGTAAAATTTGGACTTCCTAATAGACATTGCATTGCTCTTGATCCATCGGCACCAAAAGAACGACCAGCAGAATTCATATCGTATAGAAAACTATCTACAGTTTCATTTGGATCATTTGATGGACCACCATCACCACCTTTACCCCCATTTCTTCCAAATCCATTTTCTGCTCTACTTGATCCTGGACCTGAACCATCACCACCAGCAGATTGAGTTCCAGAACCACCCCCACCACCAGCAACGAAAATTAATCTAGAACCTCTATAAAAAAATGCAGCACCACCACCAACACCACCCTCAATGTTTCCAGTTAATGTTCCTCCAGTAGGACCAAAAAAACCATTAAAAGATCCTAATTTAAGAACATATTCTACATTCTTTTTTAATGTTATTTTAAAAACACCATATCCACCTTGTCCTGCCTGCACAGAATTGCGACTTTCTCCACTTGCTCCTGCAATTTCAATTCGAACAGTAATATCTTTTTCTGGAGAGTAGATGGAATAACTAATTCCTGGTGGTGCTGCCCCTCTTTGTGGATCAAAGGAACCTCTATTAAAATAAAGATCACCTGATAATCCAATCAAATTTGCTGTTTGAGTTTTTAAATCAAATTGTTCTGATGCAATTAAAGTTGGTCTTGATTGATCACTAGTATCAATTCTCTCAACAACCAGAAGTGCTCTCGGAAGTTCTGTGGTGTAATTTACAGAACTGGAAGTAACCGTAAGAGGAATAGTGTCTGGGTGAGAAACAATACAGTCAATCGTATATGTCCCAGCAGTTCTTCTAATCTGCAGTGTAGAACTATTCGAACCAATAGTATCACCATCGTTACCTAAATTTGAACCATTCAATCTCCACTGATAGATTAATCCACCACTTAATGATACATCAGAGACCAGGGCAGTGATATTAAATGTTGTGAAATTTTCTGATGATGCATCAGTAACTGCAACTGGTTGTGAAATAATAGAGAGAGATGAGGTTACAGATAGGGTTGCTATAGTTGAAGATATTGGGTCATTTATTGCATTTCCAGTAGAACGACCAGTTCCTGCAGTAATCGGAGACGTTCCATATGCAGAAGGAATATAGTCTGCAGTGAGATAAAATTGCCTCTTATTATCAGTTGGACTTATGACTGGATTTAATGTTAAAGTTGTTGTTGCAGTTCCTGTTATAATTGTGGTATTTGAAAGTGCTCTAACTGATCCACCAGCAACTTCATACCACCGATAAGTCACAATTCCACTATTTGCCGCAGGATTTGCAGGTGTTTGTGTTGGAAAAGTTGCTGTTGCAATTCCAGTAAATGTTGCTATTCCTACAACATCAATCTTTACATCTTGAGGATTTTGAGTAAACGATATAATTGGTCCGTTCAGTTCTAAAGTTGTTTGCTTCATTTTACTTTATTTTAGTTGGCAAAGTTTTGTCCGACAACCACTCCATAAAATCCTACACTGGTAATGTTACTACCATCAAAGGTCTTGAAACTGTAAATATCAGAACGACTTGCTGTTGGAGTTACAATCGGAAGAACACCACCACCAGGCCAATAAACAGGAATTACAGATCCAATAGAATCCCTAAAGGTATCAATACCAACAGTGCGACTTCCTGTAGAATCCTGATCTATTTTAATCGTAAATTCAGTGGATGCAAAAGGAGGGTTGAGTATATTAAACTGATTAATATTACTTGTTGCAGTACAAATAAATGACTGTGCCTTGGAAAGGTCTATGGTTACCTGATTTGCAACAACCAATAAGTACTCTACATTTTCACTATATGTTTTTAATCTTGTGTGACCTTCTATGTCCAAGTGAGATCTTGGTATTGTGGTTCCAATACCAACAGATCCAATACCAGTGACTACAAATATGTTTCCATTTGTTGGAACACCTAATGAACTTGCAGTCCCAACTTGTAAAGGTGTAATTGGATTTGTCGTTCCAATACCAATTGATGATGCTCTAATAACACCAGATGATAAATTATTAATTTCATATGCACTTCTTGTTGTAAGAGCACCTCCAACAAATACATTGCCCGTGGTTACAAATCCAATAAATGTAGAAGTTCCATTTACGTGAAGTGATGTTGATGATGTTCCAATTGCACCCAGTTCTAAATTAAATCTTGGAACAGAAGTACCGATACCAACATTATTGAGTGCAGTATTGTAAATACCTCCCGTAATATTAGTCCATCCAAGTGCAGCAGCATTTAAATTTGTGAGACCAGACCCATCACCAAAAACAGATGTTGCAGTTAATACACCAATAATATTTGTATTACCAACAATGTTCATACTACCAATTACGTGAAGTTTATATCCATTTGCAGTGGTTCCAATTCCAACACCACCAGTTGCATTCACAGAGAAGAGTGAAGAACCTGCACCAATTCTAAATGTATCGGTTCCTGCACTGGTGGTCGCAATTCCAACACGATCAAAAATCATATGATTTTCGGTCTCAGAAATGCTTATATTTCCAAAACGATACCACTCATTTTCTAAAGTATAAATCCAACCAACATATCCACCCCGATTTGGATCTGCATAATATGCAACATCTCCAGGATTTCCTGAAACTGTTGGTTGTGTGACTCCAACAGTATATTTACGTGATACTGTTGCATCTCCCTGAAGGAAAATACTATTTGCCTCAATTCCACCAGGTGCATTTGAGGTAATCTTTTGATTGAAGATTACCGGACCATCAAATTCAGAAATCAGTGACCCATCAGTTCCACCCTCAACACGAATAGAACGGGAAACTGAAATTTCAAGAGGAGTCAGGGCATCAAATCCGACACTCACTGCAGATAAAATATCTTCTCCGGTCACAGTCGGAATTGGAGAATCAAAGACCTGTTCTTGTCCTGTTGCAGAATTTACTTTTTTATTTCCCACATAGAATGCACCACGATCATTCATTCCTGTAAATACGACCAGACCACCATTCACTTTGGTGGATTGTGAGAGCAGTTCTTCTTGATCTGATAGAACTCTATCTTGACGATCTGGGAATGCTGTAGAATAGTTTCCTGGACCAAATCCAACATACTCAAAGGTATGTCCCGATGCACGAATAATAGAGTGTCTTCTTAATTCAATCGGACGAAGTTTAATTTTACGAACAACAGAACCATTATCGTGAGTAGATGCATTCGTTCCATAAATCCCTCTAAAAACATAAACAGGGTTTCCTGTGACTGTTGTTTTGATTCTCATTATTTCAGAATCAATCAGCAAATAATCTCCAATATTTAAATCTAAACTAGTGATATTTTGTATGTTAAAGTTATCAACCGTTGCAGTGTTGATTGCAGAAGAAAGAGTTGTTGTAATCCCTGCATATTGTGGTTCTAATCTTCCGGCAATATTCTCATCTTCCGGAGTAACTGTTCCCCCCTGTGATCCAAATGCCTTGATATAGATTGTTTTTGTTCCTGTAGTGGCTGGAGATGTGGTTCCGATTCCAACAAAAGTTTCGAATTGAACCAGACTATTGACCTTTTTAACCAGAAAATCTGAATTAAAGAGAGAAGAGTTTGCTCCACCGATGGTAATTTTATTTCCAACTGATAATCCGTGATTCTGAATCGTGGTAATCGTTGAGATTCCAGTCGTATTATCATAAGTAAGTGTAGTAATATCAATTGATTTCCCTGCATTAATTGCTCGTGAATATGCAGTTACAGTAACTCCAATTCCAGTTGAAGATCCAGTCGTAAATGCCCTTGCAGATTCGACTTGAAGTTGTTTTATATTTCCGGTTGCAATACCAGTGATTTTATAAACAGTATTATAACCATCCAGAGCAGCAGGAACAACTCCGGCAACTGTGAGACATTCTCCAATATGATTATAAACTCCGGTTACAGTTACATATCCTTGCACGAATCCAGATGTTGTTGCGACTCCAACCACCGCAAGAGTATTTCCGATTCCATATGCACTACCACCATCAATAATCTTGACTGCAGTAATTGATCCTGATGCATTTACAGTGATTCTTGCAGTTGCATTTGCTCCTGTGGTCGATCCTGCAAATCCGACTAATCTTGCATTATAAAGATTTTCAACTCCTCCGGATCCTCCACCATAAGCAAGACCAGTGCTTGTAATACCAACAGTTATAATAGGATTAAATCCGTGATCGATTGTAGTATGAAAAGTATGTGCAATTCCAGTGCTAGAAGATACAATATCAGTGAGACCAATTCCTACACCAAAATCAACCAGACCTTTACTTAAACTTTCTTTTGTGATGCTGCTTTGTGGATCATCAACAACAACCTGACCAATTGGACTTGAGAGAGCAAATGATGCTGATGCCTTTGGATCTGAAACTGGATTATCACGATTCAGTTGTGGGTATAGATTTTGAATAGGTTGAGAGAATCTTGAACCAGTAAAAGGAGCAATAGATGGACTATTAGATGCATTTACGACTAATAAGTGATATACACCATCCTGCTCTCCGGGAATATAAGGTTCAATTTGTTGAGCTCTATAAACAATTAGAGTTTCATTATATTGTTTGCGAACAAATCTTGGAAGTGATGTTGTTCGAGTCGAAACATTATTTGTAAAAGTTCCAGGATTTGTAGATAGACCTACTGTAAACTGTTTAAGACTTGAGATTCCAACGACACTATAATTAAGATTAAATCCAGAATTGACTGTTCCGGCAGTATTTGTAGAACTTACAACATTTAGAACACTTACCTGACTTCCAATAGACAATTCGTGAGGAAGTTCTGTATTAAAATATGCATATGTTCCATCCCAACTTGCATTTGAAATAATGCGGAAGTTTCTTAATTGATTTTCATTTGAGATTGAGACTGTTGTTGGACTAAATGGTATCGCAACTTCTGCGTTTGATGAACCAATTGTAGTGGAGGATTCTTGAATAATAAATCCGTCCAGTGGTGGTCTTGCAGATGTAACACCAGCAGATGCAGGAATTACATAACGAAGTCTATAAATGGTATCCAGAACACTTCTTGGATCTACTTTACGATAGAGATATGATCTGGGTGTAGATGCTCCAAGAGCAGTAGTTCCTAATGAAACAATCGTGGAGTAAATACTGTTTTGTGTGGATGCCCCAGAAACATTTATATACCAGTTACTTTGAGAAGTATCATACTGAATCGGATGCCCAAAACTACCAGGAGTTTTATCAACAACTCGACTTTCGATTGTAAGAATTCCACCCTTATTATTTACTGAAATCGATGTATCATTAATTGCATCATTTGGTGTTTTTGCAAGTTTAATTTGTGTGGTTGAAGTTATTCCAGTTCCGGAAGTAATTGCATAATATATAATGTTTGAAATAATTCCATCGGGTGTATTTCCAGTAAAACTCTTTACACGAACCGATTCTCCTTCAATAAAAGTATGAGGTTGTGTAAGTGTAAAGACATTTGAAGTAATACTGCTCACACCTGTAGCAGACTGTGCAACCTGAAATGTTTTGATTGCAATAGTCTCATTTACAGACCCTTGAGTGTCCGGCATTACAATATTTGCCGAATACTCTTGAGAAGATCCAGAACTCGAAATCAATACATTTAGAGTATCATCTGTTTTTGCACCGACTCGATATCCTTGAAGAACATTTTGTGGTGGAGTTGAGGCATTTGTTTCATTATAAAGATATAAACGACTTGTACTTGCAACTCCAACAGTTTTTGCAACATCGATTCCAATAAATTCAATCGTTCCTTCGAGAGTTTCAATTTCTCTTGGTGGAATTACGTGAGTAATATACCCTACATCATCTCTTGAAAATGCATTTCTCTTAAATCCAGTTGCAATAAGTGATTTTGATCCAAAGTTAGAGTTGGAGTTATTGATTGACTGATCTCCACCACTTTCTGCATTAAAGTGAGAGTTAAATCCAATTGCAAAAATAGATACGTTTTGAATATATGCATCATTAATGGTTCGAATATGAAAACTCTCATATGCCGGTTTATAAAGTGCTCTTGAATTGATACTTAAATTCTCATTTCCAGGAGTAGTGCTGTCTGTATATTGTCCTGTAGTTGGATTATAAAGAACGAATGCACGATCATCTTTTTGTAGACTGATTCCTGTAAATTGTGCAAGAACCATCGACTTAAATCCTGTTGCCTTATCACCATCCGACAGAACTCCACACATTCCATAAACAGAACGCAAGGAAACATTAAAAATATATGGAGATGCAGAAGCAACAGTATCAGTTTTGAGAAATAAAGATGCTCCAGTCACCGAAGGAAGAGCATTTACTGGTGCATTTTGAACCTGATAAGTAATCTGATTTGTTGCAGGAACACTTGTAACAACAAACTCTCCATTATAATCGTTATCTGATACACTATTGATTCTAAATGCAGTATCAACATCCAATCCGGTTAGAGAGTCTAATGTTGCAGTAATGGTTGTGGTCGGAGTGATACCATTTCCGGCACGAATACTTGTAATTCCAATATTACCTCCTGTTGGGCCTACAATACGATATTCACCAATCTTTGGTTGAATATCAAGACCGGAAGAAGGATAATCTGGTTGAATCTGACGACCTGATGCTTGTCCATATGCAAGACCAACCTTCTCATAATACATTTCCAGATCTGTGCGATCTGTAGAGTAAGTTTGGAAAGTATCAGCAATACTTACATCATTTACACCATCTGCATACTCAAAACAAGCAAGTTTATGATGTGAAAAATTAGGAACAAATAAGTTGTCTGTGTAATCTGTGTAACACTGTCCGTTTGGATCTGCATCAAACAGTGAGAACTGCCAAAAATAACAAGTACCAGTAACACGAAAGATACAAGACCTTTCAATATTATCATTTGTTGGATTTGGAACATACTTTGGGCGTATTTTTGTTTTACGAAGGTCTAATCCGACAAGTGAAGTACCACGAGGTATGATTACTCCACCGTGAATACTATTCAGTTTATAAAGTTGATTATCGGGAGAAGATAAATCAAATGTCGTTGTTAAATCAAAAGGGGGGAAATCATTAGAGGTTTGTCCATCACGAAGCCTATAATTATTTGCACCATCCGGAATCCAACCAGGACGATTATCAATAATATGATCTCCTGGATAAACAAGAATCGTGGTCTTATCAAATCTATCATTATCCAGACCAATTTGATATGAAAATCTTGCGGATTCAACCAGTGCTCGTTGAATTGTTTTAAATGGACGTGTTAAACTATTTCCTTGATTTTCAATACTATCAGTTGAGTCAAGACTACTCGGGTCAACGTATAAAATTGTACCACGTACTGACTTAAGAAAATTATCTAATCTGGAGAGACCCATTTTTTATTACTTATAGTTTCCGTTATAAGTTATTTATCATACAACAAAACCTCCGGTGAAGGAGGTTTTGGATTTACAAAAAGAAAGTTTAATATCTGGATATTTTAATGATAAGAGCACATATCATTACAGAATAACTTAAAAGAAATGCGTGAAAATAATCCACGAGTAAAAATTCTTGCTTACTCTTTTATGTATGATTTTTGTGAGTAATATTACTCACTTTGTTTTGATTTACTGATAAGATATTCAACAGTACTTGCAACATCATTCATCGCATCACGAAGATTTAAACTTTGTCCCGATTCCATATCAAAAGTGGATGGGTCTGTAAGTGTCCATCTCCACTGATTCATATCTTTATTATACCAGAGATTTATGATCATTCTTATAGAATTCCAGGTTAACCCAATTCAGAAGAGCATTTACTTCTGCCCTCTTTTCTTCAGTAAAATCATTACCTTTACTGAATAAGTAGAAATCCAGTGCTTCGAGAGCAAGTTGTCTGTCTTTTTGTGATAGTAATGACATTTTGTGTTTTATCAGGGGCCTGTATATACTAATTTATCTTCTTCTAATGTGCTACGAACATATTGCAATACATTCATAAACTCATCTACAGTATCACAGGACACTTTCCTCTCACCACCTTCGTTAGAATACAAATATACTGTTCTTTTGAGGGTGTCTACAACGCATCTTGTCAGATACTCTTCTTGCATTTGAGTCATTTTGATTGCTTATGTATCATAGGGCACTGGAGAGGTTTTGTCAACCTCAATTATTAAGATCATTTATTATGGAGGAATTTAAAGCAACATTAGAACTTAAATTATTAGATACTTTATTCAAGGACCAAAGTGTTAATTGTGAAGTATTTTTTAATCCCTTAATTGTATTTGCACCATTGAGATAAGTTGCAATACCAGAAGAATATGTTGCATATTGAGATCTCAAAGAAGAAATGCTAGCAGCAATTCCAGAATATGCCGCACATCCTGTTCCTTGAAGTGCAAAAACAAATGCAGAAGCACCAGCACCTACAGCATATCTTGTTTCCTTTCCACTACCTAAATTTGATGCTGTAAGATTTACATATCCACCACCATCTAATGGATTGTCAGTAGTAGAATTAAGAGTAGATGGTTCCATATTTGGATAAACAAATGCCTGTAAGGTATCATATCTCAATACTCCATAAGCAATTAAATCTGTAGATCCAATGCCACTAGTAACAGTATTAATACCAATATCTTCTGCATATGTAACAGCAATACCAGTTACCAAACTTCCATATAATGTAGTTACGATTGCTGTGCTTGAAGAATAGCAAGTTGATCCGAGACCAACATTACCACCAAGACTTATTATATCTGATTGTATTTGAGTTATTGGGGCAAGAGCATTAAATGCCAATAGATCCTTTGACGCACTGGAAGATCTTAATACTTCAAGAGAATCAGATTGTATCCTGATCATTTCTGGAATTGGTTCAAGAATTGCTAGTTCTTGAGTGGAATTAGAATCTCCTAAACTTTCACTTATAGTTAATGTCGTAGAAATAAAGCTCATTTAATTACCTCTCAAATTCAACCAATCTTGTCCTGGATAATCTTTAACAGACGTTCCCTCATATTCAACAATTAATTTTTCCATATCTTTTCTTTCTGCATAAACAGTAAAATAACAATTTGTGAGTTCACTTTCTCTATTTCTAACTATAATTTGTTGACCTAAGATAATTTTTTCTACATAAAGTTCTTGATAAGTCCCATATGGAGTTAAGTTTACACTTATTGATTCTGGATGAATCAAATCTTTCCAGTATTCTGGAAGTTCAATCACATTCGTATTTTCCAGTTTTCCACGAAAAAAAACACCAATTTCTGGACCCTCCAAAGAAACGTGACGTAAACGATGTCCTTCTTTGGATGGATGTGGAATATCAAATGGTTTTGCTGGTAATGACATTGCAGATATAATTCCAGCATCAAGTCTTGTAATAGTAGTGCCTGTAATCACACCATTTACAACAACTGCACCATTACATGTTATCAAATCATTAACAATAATCTTTCCACTATGAATAGTGTTTTTTGACTTAATGTTAAAGAGTGGAATTTCACCAGTGCTATGTGCTAAGTTTATAACTTGAGTTGAAGAACCGGGAGAATAAAATCCAACAAAATCTCCAGGTGCATGAAACAGAACTATCCCCAAATCTGTGTCTGTGAATGAAGTATCTGTGGGTAAATCAGTTGACCATTCTGGTGGTTTTCCTCCTACTGCAGGATTAATTTCTGCTGAACTCAGATCATAATCGTAATTTCCAGACGAACTTCCAGGTCCTGTAAAGGTTCCATAATCTCTAAAAATAAATGGTCCAGGCATTATGCATCAACCTCCACAACTAATCTATTTACATCCTTTCTTGTTGCGTATATATGAAAAAAGCAATCAATTGGTATTCCACCACTCGACTGAAGATGAACTTGATCTTCATCAATTCTTTTGACTATTATATCTTGATGAGAACCAACCGGAGTAAGACTTACAGAAATCGTTGTCCAATCAATTAGGTCTTTCCAATAATTTGGAAATTGAATGCTTTTTCTGTTCGTAATTCGACCTCTAAAGTATACTCCGTTTTCAGGACCTTCCAGACAAGCATGAACTAATTTTTTACCACTTTCACTGGGATGATCAATAACAAAATTTTTGGTCTTTGCCATCAAGACATCAGTGTAAATAATTTTTGCTTTAATTAATTCAACCGTTAGTAATTTATCAACTTTTAAAAAATCTTTTATTCTTGCATATGTGCTAACAAGTAGTGCATATACCGGTAAAAGTTTTGCGTCTGCATTTTTGCAAGGAGCAACCATCAAAGATGCTTCCGGAACTTTAAACTCTGTTGCACTTCCGACAATTTGTGGTCCTTCTACAAAAGCAGAACCTCTAATTTTTGTGGGACCAACTCCAAGTGCAATTGGAAGTCCTGCTCCACATACAAGTTGTGATCCTACCGCAACATCATCTTTACAATCTGCCATTTGTTTTACCTCTTAATTAAATATAAAATTTTTAGAATGGACAAGATTCTTTGGATTGAAAATCCTTTCCACCGACCTTACTATCCTTCACTGCAACTGCATCAGTAATTTCACGAATCATTGATGCGTATATTTTCATACCACTATTTGCTGCCATTTCTACATTTCCTGGACTTGCTAGTTTTAGAAAAGTCTTGGCATTTACCAAAACTTTTTTTCCGTCCATTGTTATGTTTTCACCCGCAGTCATTGTAATATTTCCTTTACTCCCTCCTTCACCCACAGCAACCATTTCAATATCAGTTCCATGTAATCTAATTTTACCATTTTCTGCTTTAATCACAATATTTCCATTTTTTGCAGAAATCACCAAAGAATCTTCTGCTTCTTTTGAAATATCTCCTCCCTGAATTACAATTCTATTAGGAGCCATGATTTGAGTGCATCCTCTTCTGGGACCGTCTTTATCCAGAACAATCTCATGAGGTATTTTATCAAGACAAGAACCCTGAATTAAAACATCGGCAATTACATCACCCGATTTATGAAGATGACCAAAAGAAATTGATCCATGATCATTGGAGACTTTATTTGCTGTAAATGTTCCTTTACCACCGGGTCTAGCGTTAACAGTATTTTTTGCAGTTGCCATCAGATATAAAAATTAAATAAGGTTTGTGGGAGTTCCGGGAATATTAAGTCCTGGATTATTGCTATTAATATTGGTACCGGACTTCTCAATTGCACTTGGAGGAGTCGTGATTTCTGCCGTAATGCTCTCTTGAAGAGTATCATAAACACGAATCGGTGTTCCAACTGTCTTATAGTATCCTGCATAACGAATACCATTTTCGTAGAAAACAGCACCATAGTATGTTCTTCCATCTATGTATCCAGTTTGTGTGAGACCAACAAGATCGGTCACCTGAATGAGTCTTTGCCTATCTCTAGTAAGAGCAGGGTCAGCTGGATCTCTTACAACTCTGAATACTGGTCGGAAAGAAGCATTGACTCCTGTATCTGTTAGCATAGTGATTGATGGATACTCTGGGAAACAGGTACCATTATCTAAAATTTTAACTCTAGAGATTCTTCCAAAAGAATCACAATCATAATCTAAAATTACACCATTATCCGGAACAATTTGAAGTTTATCTACTCCACAATTATAGTTGATTCCAGAGTTTTCGACAAGTACTTCATCAATTATCAGACAAACAGGATATCCTGGTGCTGGTTGAAGTGGTGTTCCTGGTGGTGTTCCTGGTGGTGGTGTTCCTGGTGGTAGTGCTTCACATAATCCAGTGATTTTATTTCGTATTTGACCAAGAGGACAAGGATTTTCGGGTAGTTTGGGAACACATTTTTTAGTTATTGGATCATATTCTTGTTCTGGAGGACAATCAATCGGTGGTTTAATACATTTTTTAGTTATTGGATCATATACTTCACCTTTACTTTTATCACACAAATCAATACATTGACCAGTTTTTAAATCCAGTGTTTTACCTTCTGGACATTGTGTTGGTGGAGTTTCACATATTCCAGTGTCTGGATTTCTTTTTTGTCCAACAGGACAGGAATAACTATTTCCTGGATCTTCTACAAATACTTTTTTTATAACTCCTTTTCCTTTAACCAATTTAGGGCAAGGTGGTGGAATTAGAATTGCAGAAACACCAATAGGATTTGTTATCCAGGGAAGAGGAGCAACTTTATTTACTGCTGTGTTTTTAATAATCTCTACAAAAGTATAAACAGGATTTTCCTTAAATCCAGTCCCTGGTAGTCTAGAATTTACGAGTTCTAATTGTACTACTTTTTTTCCTTTTGTTGCATTAAAGAAAAATGTTTTTTTGTCCTCAAATACCTTTGCTCTTCCTACCTCTATTCCATCGACTCGAACGATTACTAAATCATCTGCTAATACAGTTAAAATATATTTACCATCTTCGGGGAAATCAACATTCTGCCAAGCTAATCCCCAAGTTTTTCCTTGAATTTCTTCTGTTGGAGTCAGAGTATTTTGAAATAATGGAGAAATCGTACCAGGAACATAACTTGCAAGAGTAGGACCATCATAAGTCACATCACCATTAACTGATCCAGCACCAAAAAGTGGCAGAACTTTTGCAGGAGTTCCTGTGGTATTAACAGGTGCCGCATTTGGTATTGCAGTAGGAGCATAAAATGCAATACCTTCACTTATATAACCAAGTGCAGGTAGTGTTGGTATTTCATTTGTATCTGTAGTATAAAAATGTTCTCCTGGAATCGGACCACTTCCACCCACACCAGGAGGTCTATAAAATCTAAAAACTTCAATTCGATCTGGTCCAGGTTGTGAATATACATAACCAACAGTTCCCTCATCAGAGTATCCATTTGTAATAATAATACTTTTTTCACTACCACTAATTGTGTATAAGTGATCTCCACCAGAAAATAAACGGTAAAGTGGAACTGTACCGGGAACATTTGTGGTTCCTATTTTAAACATTTTCCACGCAGTTCCCTGAAGAATAGGATTTAGAAGAATCTCACCTGGTGGATCAACAGAAAAAAAGTGAGTTGCTCCAGGCGGATCTGGTTTAATACCATCAAAATCTGTAGTATAAAACCGGAGCATATCAACCAATACTATGCTACTAATAGAAGGTCCTGAAAATGGAACAGATACTTCCCAATCTCTGGTACTAAAGATTTTAATTGGAATATCAAATGCTCTTTCGATTGGTGCATTAAAAACTTCAACTGCAACTTCATGAGTTCCTTTTTCTAAAAGAACCTTTTCTAATCTTGGATTGGATACAGTAAATGGATCTAACTTTGATACTTCCTTTCCATCAATTAAAACTCTTCCACTATTATCGGCAGTTCCACGAACTCCATAAAATCCACGATATGGAAGTTCAACAGTCCAGGTGTTTATAAAATTAACTCCTGCATTATCAGTATTATCAGTATCAAATGGTGGAACTGGTGAGATTGCATATCGATTCATAAACTTGGACCAAGCAGTTCCTGCAGATACCTCACCTGTGGTGCGTACAACTGGATACCATTGGTCTTTTGATGTAGCAGATGAATTTGTTAGTGCAGATGTAGTATTAACCCCAAATGCATCTAAAATATATTTGTTATCGAGACTGAATGGATTGTTATAACTTCCAGGTTTACTTGGATCTATTGAATTATAATCTGCTTGACTTGATGTTGTAAAAACTGGTTTACCGTTCTGTATCCCATAATACCAAACATTACTTTGATTGTTTAAGTTTATTGCACTAACTTTATCCCCAGGTTTTAGTTGTGAAATGGGTGATTTTGACGTAGAAGATGAATTATTAGAAGGAAATCTTGTTGACCAAATTGGATTTGGAGGACATCTTCCAGTTTGAACTGGTATTGGTTCTTTTGGAACAGGAAGTGGTGGTGCATCAATAGTTACCGAAATTCCCATTGGATTAACATTAAAAGGTAATGGAGATACAACTCCTCCAGTTACAGATGCAGATGTAGTCTCAATATTGACTGCAAGAATCATTGAGTTTCCTGAAGCAATTGTTCCAACATCAAGTTGTTCTAATTCTGCACGAATTGTATAGTTTCCTTTTTCGAACGTATAAGTATTATCTAAATCTGGATTTCTTTTTCCTGGGGCATAAAAACCTTCTTTACGAATTAAAGTTTCTGTGTTTGTGGTTGAATCTGTAATATAAAGAGAAACATTATCATCCACAGCAATTTGAATTCTATAATTACCAGTGATTGGAAAGTTTATATTATTCCAAATAATAGTATGAGTTCCTGCGTATGAAAATGATACTGCTGCATTAGAAATATTGGTGGCAGTGGCATTAAATGCATCAAGAATATATCTGTTATCGAGACTGAATGGATCGTTATAACTTCCAGGTTTACTTGTATCTATTGAATTGTAATCTGATTGACTTGATGTTGTAAAAACTGGTCCATTTTGAGTTAATCCATAATGCCAAACTTGATTGTTTATAGTAACACTGGCACTAATTGTTGGTAATAAAGTGGGTGAAGTATCAAAAGGACATACACCATAACGATCAATTAATCCAGATGTTAATGATGCTGTTGGATTTGTTCTCCAAAGAGTACGATTTGCCTTTGAGATATAATCAACGGTATTAAAAATATTTTGATTTTGAATTGTAGATGGTGCCGATGCTGCTACTGTTACTGTTGGTGCTACCGGCAGGAGTGGTGTTGGTATTGGTGTTGATGTAGTGATTGGTTGAGTAATTCTTCTAAAAAATCCTCCTGAAGTTGTGAGAGTAAAGGAAGTAACTCCTTCAGATTTAATGAGAGTATAGTTATTATTATCAGGATCTTCTGGTCTATAAACATCAATTATTGCAAAGGCATTCAAGGATTCCTGAAATAATATACCAAGAAATCCACTTCCTTCTCCTTCTGCACCTCTACCAGTCAAACTTCCAATGTGAGATATATACGGAACCCAAGATTGATTTGATCCATAAAATGCAGTATTTTGATTCAATTCAACATTACCATCATTAACCATTCCGGCAGCCATTCCAATAAAAAGATCGGATTGTTTATACTCTGGATTTGGGACAATCGTAATCGGACCATAAAGTCTTCCTCCCTTCAAAAATACTTCTCCTCCAAAATCACCACCCAGAGGTCTTGCTCCAGGACCTACGGTTTTTGCCTTGCCCAAATACTCCAACTCCTCACTCCACGAAACAATACCAACTTCAGGAATATTGAGTGATGGCCCACCACCCTTAAATAATGTTCCAAAATTACAATAAACTTCTTCATCAGCACGATATTGTGTTAAATCAAGATAAACTCCAGGTTCAATTGTGGTTCTAATTGTATTTGTAGTTGTATCAACCAATACTGTAGGTGATGCAGGTGCAAAAGGCACTACAGGTGCAACAGGTTTAGCAGCTTCTAAAATTGGAAGATTTAATAAATCAATACGAATATTGTGTGAACCTTTTGTTAATTGTTTATTTGTTGGTTTTACAGCATCATTAAAACTTCCAAGATCAAATAATTTTTGATTATCCACATATAATGTTGCTACATTATCACATAATCCCCTAAAGATATATTCTCCATCGTGTGGGAAATTTATATCCCAATTAAAAACAAAAAGTTTTCCTGCCTCATCAGTTCCACTTACATTTGATGGTGGAACAGGTGAAATTGCATATACATTCATAAATTCATTCCACCTAGAATCTGTTACGACATATGCAACGTCATATTTTTTACCTGGAGCAGTAATTGATTTTGGTGGAGTTGATTTTGTCGTCCAAAATGGATTACTCAATTTTGAAAGTGATTTTTGATATGCAATAATCTCATTACGAATGGGATCTCCACCAATTTTTGTATAAGATGAAGGTTCCCAAGGTCCTAAATCTTCACCATTAGGTCCCCAATTTCTACCATATCCAACAGCAGTATCTGGACAAATTTCATAATCTTCAAAATCATCTTCATCGTCAAAAGTTTCATATGTTTCTACAACTTCACCAAGTTCAGAAACTAAAACGGCACCACTTCCATACTGACATTCATCAATTGCTCTTACTAGAGGAGGATATCGATACCCAAATCCACCCGTAATTACATCAATAGCAAGAATTTTACCATCTATTCCTACAATTGCATTTGCCTGAGCACCAACGCCACCACCACCTATGAACTGAATTTTTGGTGGTCCATCACCACATTTTTTACGAGTTTGAATTCCAGTACAATCATTTTTATCAGAAACAAGAGATTCTGGAACAAGAGCATTGATTTGATTAATGTTTAAATACTTGACTGAATTTTTTGCATCTTTAAAAATAAAAGTAGTTCCAGGATTATTTTTTGCATGATCATTTGCCTCACAAACACTAACATCTACAACATATCCTAAAACAGGATCAATAAGTCCAACTTTAATATCATCTTTTGAAACATCTTTAAAGATCGTTTCAATTAAATCATTGATTCTTTTACTTTTACTATCATATGATAAACCAAGAGTGAGATTTCCAGTTTTTCCTCCTATGGTTTTTTTTCCAAGGTCTATGGACTTACTAATTGGAGTTGATGGTGAAGTAGAAGATTGTGTTGATGGTGAAGTAGACGATGAAATAGTATTAGAAGTCGAACCTTGGGGGAAAAATGCATTTAAAATTAGTTCAGAATCTTTCGATATTAAAGAGTTACTCTTACCGCCAGCATCAATATAGATGCCTGCCTGTTGTTTAATAATGTCAATACTATCATAACTAGGTAATTTTTGTTCTGTATAAAAATAACCTTTTTCGTTTGTTTTTGGATCTATTGATGTTCCAAAATAAAAAACTCTTCCATCTGGAATTTTAACGTTAACACCAGGCTTTAATGCACCTAAAACTTTTTCTACATCTTTAAAATCTTTAGGATTAAAATTTGCCATTATTTAGAATTCTTACTTTTTTCTTTCATACACTTATTTAGTTGATATTATATAAATTAAAATTTTTTATGCGTTAATAACGGCACCAGTTATTCCCAAATCACGTCTTGTTCCTTGAGGAAGTTGAACCCCTTGCTGATCTAGAGCAGGGTTACCAATATTAAGAAAATCGTTGGCTGCTGAGGTTGGTTGTGCATATGGAATTTCTGGTGGTGGAGTTATTGGTGGTGGATTTTGTGCTGCAGCTGCAGTAGTAGGAATATTTGGTTCTCCCGTTTCTTCGGCTCCACCAGAACCTTCGTGTATAGTATAATAATCAGATGCGGGACAATTTAATCCCAAATCACAACCAAAAATATTCACTTTTAAATTTGTAAAGCTCATTGCAGCAGTTAAACTTCCAGAAAGTCCACTCACAATTCCAGTGATGTCTGGAATTGATCCACTTATATCGGATAAAAGTTCTTGAATGTCCTCCAGAAAATCAGTTGCACTCTTGAGAGAATTATCAAGTCCCTCAACAATCGTTGGAAGATTGAGTGCAATCATTTGCCCTGTTAAAATTTCAACAGAGCAAATCGGAGTTACTGTGGTGTATCCATTTGCAATTATAGTTTTTAGATCTAATTTAGAACTTGATGCTTGATCGTTTAAAAATCCCTGAACCTGTCCACAGAGACCATTTGTAATTTTACTGAATAAACAACAAATCAATTCGGTAATTTTTTCTCGAATATCAAAAAACTTAAATCTTAAGTTTGGTGGTATTATATCAACTGCTTTTGCAAGAGCACAGTTTATGATTTTAAGAACGTATTCTAAAATCTTATCAAAAATAATTTTTAGATATTTTGCAATAGTGCAGGCAACATCTGCAATTAATTTTTGTATGTCACTAATAATATTTGAAACAGCATCAATATAACTTTGTGCTGTTTGTAGAACACTATCAATTTTCTTTGCAAGATCATCAATTATGGACTGAATTGCTTTTAATGCAGATCCAACCATATCACACGGATTTAAAAGGATAATTTTTTCTCGATATGCATTATTTCTTTGCACATCAGCAACAGACATAAGATGTGGATTATCTGGTTGCTCAATCGTTGCTCCTGGTTTCGTAGGAGAAGTTGGAGATTGAGATTCTGCTGCTTCTGCTTTTGTTGCAGCAATTGTTCTTTCTCTAACTAATGCTTCTGTTGCTTCTTTAGATAAACCTCTTGCTGCTGCTTCTGCTCTTGCAGATTGTTGGGCAGCAAACTCTCTTTTGGTTGGTGTTCTTGATGGATCTCTACCGTCAGGACCAAAAGTTACACCAGATTTAGGACTTGCTGATTTTGATCCAGGATTTTTTGTTACAAGTCCTTCAGTAGGAACCTTATATTCAATTGGATCTTTTCCTTTTGCGTATCCACTGGTTGCCGTAAAATTAGTTTTTGATGTTCCAATTTTAGTGCTCAGTGTTGTCTGGACATTATTACCGAGCACTCCCATAATTACAGGAACTTGTTGATCGGCACCATCTAAGAAGAAACCAAATACAAAGTTTCCTTGACGAAGTGCCGATGTTGCACTAGCATTTGCCTGACCTCCACCCGCAGTAATCGGATACATTACCTGTGCCCAGGGAAGTTGATCCGAATCTATTGATTCTTCTTCTTGATCGTGAAGACCGATGATACGAACTTTATATCTTCTTCCCCATCCAGGAACAGAATTTTTATCATCAAATTTAGTAGAAATAATATTATCTCTCCAATAAGAATCATCAGCAATCTGTCCGATCCACCAATTAAAGTTTTCCCCCAAAAATCCAGAGTTAAATAATGTTCCTTCTGTCATTTGATATTAATAACAATGGTTATTTCTTTATTACTATTTAACACAATAAAATTAATTATTTGTGAAAGATCCGGTTTTACCAAATGAATCACGAACCAAAGTTAATTCAGTATATCCACCTTCTGATTTTCTAATAGAGTGACAAAGATCACAGATTAAATACTTACCACCAAATTGTTTATTAAGTTCTTTATTATCTTTATTTGAAAGTTCTGGAGAATCTATGAAAATTATATCACCTGCATGTAAACTAAAATCAGCAATAATTGTGATTTGTGTTTTTGTACTAAATAACTGATTATATCTCATTACAGATTGATTTAAAATATTTTGTGGATCAAAATTTGGTTGATCTGATTTTTCAATTTGTTGTTTTGTATTTCCGGTTGGAAGTGTTCCACGATCAATTAACATATATTGAGTTCTTGTAAAATTCTTATTTTTTCCCTCTCTAATAAATTTTGAATTTAGTTTTGGAAGATTTTTTCCTGCAAGTTTAAGATTTTTTTCTGTTTCCTTAACATCTTTGATGATTACCTCATAATTACAATTGAAAGGGTCAAAAAGGACAGTTCTTGTTGAATAAGATCCCATTTGCAATTTTGATTGAATATCACCACTTACATCATCAACACTATGCTTTAATATTTTTGCTGAATATCCAGAGGGGAGATTTTCACCAGCACCATCTGGAGTTTCGTTATAAATGAAAGACTTCTTTTTTTCCTGATCCAATAGAGAATCGATTGATTTAAATTTAAATCCCTCTGAAGTCTCAAAGAAAAGATATCCTGCAGTATTTTGTTTTGCTCCTTGAATATTTGGAATCGATTTTTTTGCTAATGTTAAAATAGTATAAAAAGGTCTTTTATTATTTCCAATAAAACAAAAATTATTTTCTACTTCTTCAATATCAAGTTTCTTTTCTGTTCCCAGATATTTTTTATCTGTTAAAATTTTTTTAACGTGCTCTGAATTTTTTCCATCAAACCTTTCATTTACAGCTGCAGTTAAATTAATAATTCCTTCCTCAGAAACCAAATCAAGAGTTACCACAGATTTTTTAATGCTTTGTCCTACTGGAACAATTGAAGTTATGTATTGCTCAATATTAAGTTTTATATCATTACTATCTGATATTTTAATATTAACATATTCTGTTGTATAAAGAGGGAGACCATCAATTAATGATTGTGTAGATTTATCTTTTTTAATTGCTCTTCCAGTATCCACATATACAATGTTTGTACGAATTGTTGGTTCGAGAATACTTTCATAGTAAGAAAAATCTGTAATATAATCTACAATATCTACTTGACCACCATCAACATTTGACTCAATGATACATTGAGCAATGTTGACTTCTTTGACTTTTCTTAATACGGTTTGTTTTGATGTCATTTAATTAGGGTTTGTTATGCATTTGCAAATTGTCTATCATATGTTGTATTTACACTTGATGATGAAGAAGATGGAATCATTCCCCCTGAACCAGAATTTCCCATTAAAATTGGAATTGGAATCATTTCACGAGATATGACCACAGTTTGCTCTGCTCCACTTTCATAAGGTGCATAAGATTGAAGAACACTCATATCAGGTTTAGAGGATACAGATTGTGAAATTTGAGAATCATTTGGAGAAATATACCCAGAAAGTTGTTTAAGTTTTTCAATTATATATGGTGCCCTTGAGATGAGTTGTGATTTATTTTCAATATCAATTATATCTTGAACGAGACTTGTTCCAAATAAATCTACAGAGTCCTTATCAACTACCTTAAACATTTCTCCTTTATGAAGTTTTAATATCATATTGTCTCTACTAGCAAATCCAATTTTCCCATGAAATGCATAGAAATCTGGAGCTCCAAGACTATAACGTTTTGACACTGACCCGTCTTGGGGCGCCACTGTTCCATCGGGTTTATATCTCCCATGACCAACAAATGCATTGACACCAGAAATATCTGATTTTACTCCATAACCACTATTTGAACTATACGTCATATTTTTCAATGCTAAAGGAAAAGCAACTTTATTACCAGCGCCGTTTGCTCCACCAATTTGAAGATCTAGTTCTGTTTGTCTGTGTGCTGCTTGCCCTCTTTTAATATATCCTTTTATTTCTTCATCTTTAGCACCTGCTGGAATAAATTCTCCAGACCTTCCAACATAAACTGATTTTTTCCCAAGAAAATGTTTGACAACTTGAAATCCAGAATCAAATGGTCCAGAAGGATCTCCAGGTTTATTTGTTCCAATGTGAAAGTGCATCCCTTCAGAAGATCCCGAGTTTCCTTGAATAAATTTACCATCACCCATACTAAGAGATCCAGAAGATCCAGTTTTATATATTTTTCCTATTTTTGCTTTATTAATTGCTTTTTGTAACTTATCTCGATTTTCAAATTTTAGTCCTCTCCATTCACTAACAAAATTCTCAGGTGTTGCTCCTGTTTTCAACCTATACTTGATTAAAGCAATTCCCAATTTATCTTGTGTAGCCTCGTCGAATTTATCTTTTTTAGAAACACCAGTTTCACCATAACTTTTAGCATTTATCAATCCACGCATTGTAGGTCCAATGATTTGATATCTACCAGCCGCATGAATTGGAGGATTTTTTTTATCTTGATGGTCCATAATCTCACCAACAGTCATATCTGTTAGTTTTCTTTTAATCGGACTATTGGGACCTGAAGGTCCACTGTAACCAAGAATTTTGTATCCATCTGCAGCACCACCTTCATTATAGGCAAGATAACCTCCAGCAGAAGTACTTTCGTGCCCAGCAATCATATCCAACAATTCTTTATAATCACCAGCATCAGAACTACCACCGCCATAAGTTTCATCAGTGTCTGGTTCACCACTCTTTTTATCTTTACCCTCACCCTCATTAGGTTTCAATCCCAGTTGCTTCTTCAGGTCATTAATTGCGGCAGTGACTTTTGATGAGATACTTTCTTCTAATGATTTTTCAATTACTTTAGTCATATCTTCACCATTACTAAACATCCCTGCTTCTACCTTACCACCTTCAGCAAACCCTACTCCACCAGTTCTCATTATTTCAGAGCTAAAAGTTCTTTGCATCCAAGAATTAAGACCTGATGCTGCATTTTGATAGTCTAATTTAGATGGTTCTTGACCAAGTTGTGCCTTTAAAGGTAGTGCAAATAATCCACCAAATGCCTCTGCAGATGACAACTTTTCATAAGATGACTTCATATATCCATAAGTATTTATTTTTTTCCCTTTATCTTCTGATTTAACTTCTGGAAATATATTCTTAAGTTTTTTCTCTCCACCAATTGATTGTCCTGGGTTTACTTTTGATGGTGAAGTTCTGATAGTCCTTTTTGGTTTTTTTATTGTTCTTCCTATTTTACCACCTGTGGGTTTGTTTCCTCTTGTAATTCCACCACCTGCTTTTTTTTCAACTTTTTGATTTTTTTGTTGTGGTTTTTTACCACCAAAAAAAGCATCATACAATGCACCACCAGCCATGTCACCTAATAAACCACCAGCAAGACCACCTAAAAATGTTCCAGCAAAAGGAACAATAGAACCAAGCGCAGCACCAATACTACCAAGAAGTCCTGCACCAATTGCTTTAAATGCTGCTCTTCCAGGGTCTTCTTTGAGAGCAACTGATAAACCAAAATCAATTAGTGCTCCAATAATAGGAAGTCTTTTTAAAAGAGGTCTCGCAAATCCAAGAATCATCTTTGCCCCGCCTTTACCAGCAAGACCAACCAATCCTTTTCTTGCAAGATTTGTTACACCAGACCTTGCGTATTTTCCACCCAGTTTACCGACTCCTTCTTTTCCAAATTTTTTAAGAGCAGCATCTTTACCAAATCTTTCGGCATATCTTCTAGCAACTTTGGGGTCAACTCTTCCTGCTCCTTTACCTCCAACTCTTTGTCTTCCACCACCAGGACCTCCACCACCACCATCTCCACCAGACATTGCTGAAAGAGCAAGTGCTGCGGTGATTGTTGCGGTAATAATACCACTCACGGCACCAGTAAATTTATCAAATATCTGTAATGAAAATTCACCACCAACAGATTTAATAAATCCACGAGTCGCATCTATTGCCTTATATCCCCAATCAATAAATGTGACTACTTTATCTAATATATTTCCACCCAAATCTAACATAAACTCCATCACATTTCCAATTGTACTTACAACACCTACAAGTTTTGGAAGATGTGGTAAAAGTTTAATTGAGATATATCCAAGAAGAATTGAAAAAAGAAAGTTCTTAATTCTATCCAAAAACCCAAGTTTTGGTACCGAAGGCATCTTCAGTTTTCCTTCTTTCTTTTCTGGTTTTGCCTCTAACTTATTTTCTTGTTCTTCTGCTCCCTTTTTTTCTGTTGATTTTCTTTTCTTTTCAAGTTCTGATTGCTTTATAAGTGTAGAAGTCTGAATTAAATCACGAACCTTAAAGACTTGCTTTTTAATAATAAACAAATCACTTTTAAGTACACTAATACTTTCGTTCTGAAGACTTTTTGTAGATATTTTTTTTGTAGATATAGATGTTCCTGGTAAAAGTTTTGTTGGATTTATTTTTGCAGGAGATAACTTTGGAGTTTCCATATCTTACTTAACACCCAAAATCGCAAGAATCTGTCTTCTGTGTTCGGATTTTGGATGTGTTGAACTAATAGAAGGAATTTTAGGAGATGCACTAGAAGAACTTTTTAGATTAAAGGAACTTTTTTTGGGTATATCACCAAAAATAACATTTACTTTTGGTTTTGTAGTTGGCATTAACAATTGGTTTGCGTATTTCTTCTGTTCGTTTTTTCTATAAGTCAAATCATTTTGAGTTTGTTTTGAGTTAGCACCAATTTTTTTCATCATTCTTCCCTGAGCATCAGTAGCCATCCCTTGTTTTTGATAACTTTCCAATGAATTGGTTTCAGCAACTCTTTGATTTTGCATTGCAAGTTTTGCATCGTTATCTTTATATGCTCCTGGATTTATTGCTCTTCCAAATGCCTCAAATGGATTTGATGTTCCTGTTCCTGGTTGAGATCCTCTTGAATAATGTAATTTTCCATTTTTCATTGATTTATAACCAATAAAAGGTCTCCCTTTATCATCAGTCATTATTTGAGTTTTAGGTGCATCTTTAAATGATTGGTCTTTTAATCCAAATCCACCTTTGATTGCACCACCTTCATAAGGTTTAGAACCCAAAGCCGTTAATAAAGCTTCGTGGTTCTTTGACATGTATTCACTACCTGTTTCTCCACCCATTTTTATAATTTTATCAAATATCCCACCCAAACTTTTTTGGTGTCTTTTTTCTTTATCTAAATCTTTTCTTACAGATTCTATATAAGCATCTCTTTTTTCTGCAGGTGCCTTACTAGCTTTATCCACAGTATCAGCAATTCTTTTCGCATCTAGATAATTCATACCTTTATCTAAAAAATATTGCAACAAAAGTTCTAATCCTAATGTTTTAGCACCTTTAATAAATCCAGCAGCACGTCCAGGAGAAACATTCATATTTGTACTAATTCTTTGTAGTGGATTTTTGGTTAATCCTCCTCCACCTTGTCTTGCTAATGCCCCCCCACCAGCATAAGGGACAATCGCACGACTTGCAGGAATAGGTGCTCTTACTGCTTTCATCATATTAGCACTTGACTGGCCAGCAGCAGGAAGCATTCTATGTTCTGGTGCTATTCTAGAACCCAATTTAAATCCAGTGTCTCTTAACCCACGTTTATTACTTTTAATTGCATCATCTAGAGCACTAGTTGTATTATCTAAAGCACTTCCAATTTTAGTAGATGATTTTAGATTATTAACTCCTTTTAATTTTTCTATTATAGACTCGCGAATAGTCTTAAGGGCACCATCACTATGCCCATACCCTTGCTGTATATGAGTAAAATTTTCTGACCCACCAGCCATTTTTTCCCAATCAGGAAGTCCTCCTAATTTTTTGAAAGCTTTGAATAAATCTTCTTCTGTACCAAACAAATTGTTACGTGAGAATGATCGTGCATATCGTCTAAATTGATTATCAGATGGATCTGTTCCGACGCTATAATCTAAAGGAATATCACCAATTGGTCCACCACCTTCAGCATAAGTCTTACCACCCATCATTTTTGGACGATTAGTTCCTCCACCAGCAGCATTCATTCCCTCAAGAGTATCTACGCCGTACTTCCGTACAGCACCAGTAGACATCACAAATTCACCATCAGTAAGCATAGCAGGAACTTTATCTACACCTTTCTCACCACTCACAAACCCATTTGCCATTTCTTGAGGTTTTCCAGAACCCAATGCACCACCAAGAAGCATTCCCATGGGGCCAAACATAGCACCCATTCCGGCACCACCCATCATACCCTTAAAGTTTAATCCACCACCAGCAAACTTCGGAATTTTTACACTACCACCACCCGAATAACCTGGTGTTTTTTGCTCTTCTGGTTTATCTTCCCCAGCAACATTTTTAATCGCACTCTCAGCAAGCATTGTAGTGCCGACTGCTGCCAAAACCCCTAGACCTGCACCAAGTAATTTTCCATTTTTTCCACCAAGAAACTTTGCGACACCTGCTGCTTTACCAACACCTGCTTTTGCTAAAAGTGTTGCTGCTAATCCTGCGAGTTTAAGTGAACCTCCAATAATAACCTTGGATAAAAATCCAACAAACTTACCTAAACCAGTTCCAAACATTATATAAAGAGCAAGAAGTTTAGGCCAATTGTCTCCTAAAAATCTACCAATTGCATTAATTTTATCTTTATTTTTTTTATCACCAAACCAATCTAAAAGTTTTATTAATGCTCTTCCAACAAAAATAGCAACAAAAAAATCAATAATTCTTTGAAGTGCAGATTTTATAGGTGCAATAATCTTTTCTGCTGTTTGGATTGCAAATTTAAATCCCTTTTCTAATTTTGATTCTTTCTCACCTCTCTGTCCTGCTTCTCCAGCAATTCTAGACTTTTCTGCAGAACTTTTTGCAAGTTTATTTTGATTTGTAAGACTTTTAATTATTTCAGCAAGAGCATCAATAATTTCTTTTATATCACTTCCTCCAGTCATCTTATCAGCAGGAGGAAGTGCTAATTGCGATTTTCCTATAAGTGCCTTTTGTTTTCCTAAATTAACTCCAACTGAACTTCCTTTTTTAAAACTATCTGCAGTAATCTTTTTAATCTTAAATCTACCTTTCTTTCCTTTAATCTTTTTATATTCACTTGTAAGAATTTCTGCCTCTTCTGTAGGAATTTTAGTCTTTGCCATTCTGGCAGCAACCATCTTCTCCTTTAGAAGAGACGTATAGGTATCATAATCAATATCAAAAACATATTCAAGTCCCAGAAGTCTTAAAATTCTTTCGTCAATTTTCTCATCAACAAGGTCTTCTCCACCTTTTTTAGTGGAAAGTATTAATCCTCCTTTTGATGGTTTATTATCCATTTTGTTGTTGTTTGAGTTTTTCTTCTTCTAAATGTTGTTTTAATAATTCAACGTAGATATCTCTCTCCCACGGCATCATATTTTCAATTTCTGTAAGTGAATATTTATGATATTGCATTAGGGCAAAGTTAAGACGAAAATAATTCTCTAGGTCCATGTGGACCAGGGCTATGCGAAAAAACTTGCTAACCCTTCTAAGACTACTTCACTTTCAACTTCTGTTTTTGGATTTGTGACCTTAATTTTATGCGAAAGTTTGGGCATAGTTTCAAAGAATTTTTCAATATATTTAAACTGTGAAGAATTTAATTGCTCCAAAAAGTCAATTAGTTCTTTTTTTGTTACATCAGCAGCAATCCACACTTCTTCTTCGGTATAAATTTTATCAATACAAGAACTAATCAAATCAAAAGATTGATCCATTGCATTATTATTTTTAAAGTCAAAATTAGTTTTAATAAATTGCTCTAGAGATGGATACTTCATTTCCATCATAATTGTAGAATCAATTTTAATTTGATTGGTATGCTCTTCATTTTTTTGGACCTTAATTGAATCCAAATCAATCTTTACGAGAGTATTTGTTTCTTCATCATCAGGACAAATTACATTAACTTCAATTTCTTCTCCTACAGATTTACCACGAACATTTAAAAATAAGTATTCAATATCAAAAGTTGGAAGTGCTTCTACTTTAATATTTTTAGTAAGAATACAACTCTTAATTACAGTTTTAATTGCAGTAGTAATCTGTTTTGTATCTTCACTTTCTAGTGCAATCAACAGAACCTTTTCTTCTTTAACAAGAAAGGGTCTGTATTTAATTGTTTCACCAGTAGAAGGTAACTCAAGTTCATAGATTGGAGTCGTTGGTCTTGGTAAAGGCATAATGTCCTATAATAATTTCAGGTATGGTTATTTAGATTAGAATAATGGAGGTATAGTTGAACTCGTTCCGAATTGAGCATTCCCTAATGCCAGTGCTTCTGTATTTAAAATATCTTGTGCTTCAATTGCATCCAATTGTGCACCTGTAAGACCAAATGCTCCTGTAAGTGCTTGTGGACTATCTGCTGCTCCTTTTGAAGACCCGGATGAAGACCCTGACTCGTCTGTAGATTTATGATCTGTGTAATTTTCATGCCCAACATGATATCGAATATAACTGAAGGACACAGTACATTTCAATAATGAAGATGCCTCATAAGAAACTGGCATAGAAGTAATTGACAGTGGAAATGCATTTACAAAATTATAAATCAAAACATTTCCTTCGTGATTTTTACTTTTTTCACTTTTGGAAGTTCTTTCAAATTTAGTTACTTTAAGTCCCTTCTCGGCAATATAATACACTGGATATTTAACACGATAAAAATAAGTTGGATCTTTTGATGAACGTCTACCAGCACCTGGTGAAACACTTTCTCCAACAATATATTTAATCCAGGCTTCAAAAAATCTAATTGGAAGATAATTTTCAGCATCAACATAAAAAGTAAAATCAATTCTATCATCATATACTCTACGATAGGCAAATTTTTCAGTTACTCCAGTAAAATCAGTAGTATTCTCGTGAGTTGCTATTGATGAACCGGGCAAAGTTGCCTCGGAGCACAATAATCTTAACTTTTCTTCATTATATTTAACGCCATTATCACTTAAATATCTTGCAAACCCACCTTCACTGGTACCATACTTTGGTTTAGGTATATCAACAATAAAGTGAGACGTGAGAGCAGGGTGAAGTAAATTTGCCTTGATTTTAGATACATTAACTTTTTCAAGTGCAGACATTTATAAATATTTTAAGAGTATATATTATGTAGTGCAGGTATGATAGGAGTTAAGTATGCCTCGTGACTCAAAATATCATCAAGGACATTTTCATCCAAGAAATCCTGAAAAATATATTGGTGATTGTGGAAATATAGTATATCGTAGTAGTTGGGAACTTAAGTTTATGCAGTGGTGTGATAGGTCTCCTAATATTTTGAGATATGGGTCTGAAGAATTTTGTGTCCCTTATTATAATCCAGTAAAACAAAAAGTATGTAGATATTTCCCAGATTTTATAATAGAAGTTTTAGAAGATAATAAAACTAAAAAGTATGTAATAGAAATAAAACCAAAAAAACAAACTATTCCACCAGTGAAAGGAAATAAGCAAACAAAGACCTTTATTCACGAGGTCAATACTTATGTGGTAAATCAAGCAAAATGGACAGCAATTCAAGAATGGTGTGCTGATAGAATGTTAGAGTTTAAGGTGATTACAGAACAGGAACTTGGAATAAAATAATGGCACAAAAAGGATTTGGTCAGTACATAGACAACTCGTCTACAGCAAGAGTTAGAAAACTTAAAAAGGAAATTGAGAAACAAGGGAGTAATGACCCAGAAGATTTAATGCTCATAATTATGGAACTTTTTACAGAAGAAGTTTTATATCCAGAACCAGGAAAGTTTTATACTTTTTTCTACAATGCAAAAACACCAAAATTAGAATATGACCAGCACCCATTAATTGCTTGTACTTCATTGGAGAATTGGGGATTTAGGGGAATTAATTTTCATTGGAGAAAATATAGAAATTATACTTGGCCAGAAGTTTCAGGGAAACTTCATATTGTTAAATATAACGAACTTGATGAACTACTCGCAATACCTTATGCAAAATTTCGTCTAAATAAATAAAACCCTTATGTCTATGTTTAGAAGAGAGCAGACATATATTTTAAACACCTTCATTAGTATGGAGGTATTCTGATGGCAGATGGAATTCCTCAAGGTTGGAAACAGGTAACAGACCCAAACAAATTAAACCAGGACATGACCGAGAGACCTGTGCCAGGTCTATATAAAGCAACTGTTCCCGGTATAAAATCTGATAACGGAAGGTCAAATTCTCTTCCCGTAGTTACAAATAGTTCAAATGGAAACTTTCAAGTATATGAACAAACTATATTCGGTGATAAACCAATTTATTCTTATAATGCATCAAATAATAAAACAACAATTAATGATAATGAAAAATATAAAAGATATTTTTCAGGAGACGAGGGAAAAAAACAATATGACACCTTGAATAAAACTGTTAAGACACGAACTTTAGAAATTTCAGAAAAGAACGCAAAAGGTGATGGTGGAGGTGTATCACCAGAAGTTGCTAAAAAACAACTAGAAGATTTAAAAAAATCTGAGGGTTATAAATCCACAACAACCCCCACATCACAAGCAACGGATCCAGATAAAAAACCAGAAGAAGGGGCAGCAAGCAACGCAACAGCAGATCAATTCAAATTAATTGAGGATGCAGCAAAGGGATACGTGGGTAGAAAAGTAGGGGGATATCCACAAAGCTTAAAATATCCAGAAAAAATGGACATTAATCAAGATTGTATTCAATTTGCAGTTATGGAATATCAAGCAAGCAAATTGGGACTAGATTCAAATATTAATACTGGACTAAGAACAACAGCAAGAACAGCATTGACAACAATTACATTACCAATGCCTAGAGCAATATCAGATAGAAATTCTGTTGAATGGAGTAAATCTGAAATAACTGGTCTTGATAAAGCCCTTGGTGATGTAGCATTGAAAGGTATTATAGGTGGTACGGACGCAGCAACAGGTGCTGCTAAACAAAACATTGATGCAGCAACAACTGGTGGAGATAAGTTATTAGCGGCAATTATAGCAGCAAAAGCAACAGAGAGTGCTGTTGCTAAGACAAGTAATCTTCTTTCTAGAGTATATGGAGTAGAAATGAATCCAAATATGGAACTTCTTTTTAATGGACCTTCACTCAGAGATTTTTCATTTAGTTTTAAAATGACCCCAAGATCACCAGAAGAAGCAAAAATTGTGCGAGCTATTATAAGAACCTTTAAGCAGGCAATGTCAGTCAAAAGAAGTAATTCTGTTTTTCTTCTAAAATCACCACATACCTTTATGATTAAATATATAACATCAAATACAGAACATCCATATTTAAATCGTTTTAAAGAATGTGCTTTGACGAATTGTAGTGTTGATTATACTCCTGATGGGCAATATATGAGTTATGATAGTGGTGATCCCGATGAAAGATCTATGACTGCGTATGAACTTTCACTGAGTTTTAATGAACTTGAACCAATCTTTGATGATGATTATGACAAAATAGACCCATCAAAAGAATTTAAATCTATAGGTTACTAAAATGGCATCTTATTTCCGTCAGGTTCCTAACTTTGAATATGTAAGTCGGATTGCAGAATCCAAGAACATATCAGATTATATACAAGTCAAAAATTTCTTTAAAAAAGGAAGTCTTCGTCCTGATATTTTTCAGGAACTTGCATTTTTTGAGAAGTATCAAATTCGGGGAAATGATCGTCCTGATAATATTGCAGAAGATTTTTATGGAGATCCAACTCTTGATTGGGTGATTTTACTATCAAATAATATCATCAATATTCAATCAGAATGGCCTCTTCTACAAGATGATTTAGATCGTTATTTAGTTGAAAAATATGGTGATTATGATATTCTTTATAATGATATTCATCACTATGAAACTTCAGAAATTAAAAACAGTAAGGGAGTTACGATTGTTCCTTCGGGTCTTGAAGTAAGTTCTCCATATTCAGTAAGTTATTATGATTACTTTATAGATTCTCAGATAGAAACTGGTAATATTGCAACTCCAATCACAAACTATGATTATGAGATTAAACTAGAAGATGCAAAGAGAAATATTTTCTTACTCAAACCAAGATACTTGAATATTGTAGTTAATGATATGGACAATATTATGCCATACAAAAAAGGTAGCACTCAGTATGTGAATGCTACCTTGAAGAAAGGAGATAATATTAGACTTTACAGTTGATTATTCTTCTGCTAATTTTTGGAAATATGAGAGGGCATCGTCCTCATCTTCATCGGGTTCAACTTTAGATACTGGTGCCTTACTACGAGCATAAGATTTTTCCAGTTCTTCTACAACACGATTTTCTGTTACAGATGATTTTTCTTCATAAGAAGAATATGAGTCTTCTTGCTCTGCAACTTCACGAGAACGAGTTGGGGCAGTCTTGTTTCCAAGAACCATATTCATACGACGTTCAAGTTCTTCATAGGTCTTAAACTGGTCTGGAGCAGTCACAGCAGCAAGAGAATACTCTTTCTTCCAAAGTGCTTCCATTGCTTCATCATCGTCAAGAAGTGGAGAAACACGATCAAATTCAGATTTGTCGTAGTTCCAATAACCATCTTTCTTTACAATCTTCAGTTTGAAGTTTGCACCCAACCAGAAGTCAAAAGGATTGATTGGTGATTCATCTTCAAATTCAGGTTGCATTGCTTCCATAATCTTATCAAAGATTTTCTTACCATACTTAAATAGAAAGACTTTACCTTCGTTTGATGGATTCGCAGGGTCTTTTACTACATAAATGTTAGAATAGTAGTTAAGTTTACGTTTTTGCTTACGTACAGTTTCTTTATTTGCTTCAGTTCCAGTATTCCATAGTTCACGATTATATTCTCCAAGTGGGTCTTTACCACCAATAGTAGTCAGAGAATTTTCAATATACCACCCACCATTTCCTTGAAATGCGTGTGAATACATTTTTGCCCAAGGAAGTTCTTCACCATCAGGTGCTGGTAAGAAACGAAGAACAGCAAAACCATTACCAGTCTTGTCTACAACTGGTTTATAAAGTCTTTCATCAGCACCATTAGATGTGGTACTCATTTTTTCAACTTCCTTAACCAGTTTAGAGGTTAGAGAACCAAGTTTAGATTGCTTTTTTAGATTTTCAAATGACATTGTTACCTTTGTATTAATAGGATTTGGCTTGTCGATTTTGCTTAAGGGATCATCCAGCCCATACTTATTGTATATCTACTAATCTACTCTGTCAACCTGAAATTTCATCATTTCAATCAGACTTTTCATATTACTGAAAATAACACTCATATCTTGCCCTAATGGAAGTCCCATCATCGTTGCAGAATCTAAAATCCTATCTCTCATTTCCTTTGCCTCTGGGTCATCAGACAAATTTAAACGAGTAAAAAGTATTTGTTGTTTTTCTAAAAGTTGTTCTAATAGTTCTATATGATATAGTTTTTCTTTCTTTGTCATTTTTGGATAATCAAAAAGATTTCCATAGATTTCATTTTGAAGATCGTGAAGTTCTTCAAGTTCATCACAAACAATTTCTGATTCAAAAAAACTCATTGTCCCTCCATAATAACCTTTTTTAAGATTTTGCGGTAATTCAACACATCGATATTTAGAAAGGGATTGTACTTAGTAATTTTCATTGAGATTGATTTCCATACAGGATCATCAAGTTTTTTATCAAAATTAGTTTTATATCCAACTATTTTATCCAAAATTAACATTGTTTCCAGTGAAATATTAGATTGTAAGTGCTCTTTTAGAATTTGTGGATGTTGATTACTTTTAATAAGAAACATTTCGTCAAAGTTCTTAGAGGTAAAAACTGATTCTATTTCTTCTTTAAAAATATAAGAAAGTGATTGAGTTCTTTTTTTCCATTCAGTATATCTAACATCACCTTCTTTCATCATTTCACCAATCCAAAGTCTTCCTGGATCTGTACAAGAAATAAAGTTTGATACAAAAAACTCTACTACTTCGGCATCTGTTTTGCTTCTTGAGAACTTTTCAAACCAAAATCGATCTTTGCGTTTATAGAAAGACTGTACTGTTGCTCTGGATTTTCCACAATACTTGTGATAATCATAAGAATCCTTAGTAAAATGGTTCTTTAATGATAAGTAACATTTATAGGTATCAAACGGCATCATTCAAAAAGGTAATATAAGGATTTTTTTGCCGGGATTTTTTACACCCCAAAATTGAATTAAAATACTAATTTAGCACGAGAAGTCTTTTTAAGAAAATTAAGTTCCATTGCCTCAAACTTAATTTTATCTTTGAGTGGTTTTGAAATTAGCTTGGGCACAGACTCTAAATCAACACTATTCTGTTCGCAGAAATATACAATCGCATCAATATAGTTCATTTCTATATTAATTTGTACAAGTTCTTCTATCTGTTGCGCAAATTTAGTGGGACAAAAGAACTTACTCTCTATTGCCTTTTCTAATTCATTTTCCATCCGTTGACCCAATATTGTGAAATACAAATTCTTTGATATAACGAACTAATAACTTAATATAGTATCCTTTGTTCCTTTTGTCAAATATTTTTACGTCACCACCAGGAGTTACCATAATAGTGATGAGTTTTACAATCGGAATTTCAGTCAGTTCGTAGTATGCTGAACCATAAAACATCTCTTGAACAAAATAGTTTTCCAACCATTCTTCTGGTTTAATCTTTTCTGATGTTTTAAAGTCTATAACTGCAAGTTCTCCCTCATATTCTCCAATACAATCAACTCTTCCAGCAAGTCCAAGGTATTCTGAATATAAGGTTCTTTCAATCGCATGAATATTATTTATCTTATCCAGATATGGTTTTGCGTGAAAGAACATAAACTTTGAGAGTGGTTTATAATCATCCCAGTTTAGTTCTTTATTCTCCAAATAGTCCTGACAGACCTGGTGAAAATCAGTTCCTCTTGCTGTTGCTTTTTTTGTAATACGATTTGCTTCCTCAAGTCCAATTCTTTTTCTCCACTTAACAAAAATCTCACGATTATAGAAAGAAGTTACAGAAGTAATTGAAGGAACCCACTTACCACTTGGCAAGTTATACAAACGAATACTCTCTGTAGTCTTACAATCTAACTCAAGATCACCTAAAAAATTATGATGAATAAATGTCATAAACCAAGTTCCATTTTTGTAATAATGTATTCTTTAATAAGACCACTACGAATTACATCCGCAACTTCAAACTCAATAATATCAAACGAAGGCATTTGACGAAGAATTTTCATAAAATCAACTACTCCATTCTTTTCATTTTGACGAATCAAATCACTTTGAGAGGCATCACCACAGAAAAGAATTTTAGTATTTTCACCAACACGAGTAATAATAGAATCTAATTCGTGGAAATTTAAATTTTCGAGTTCATCAACAATAATAATACAATTATCAAGAGTTGTACCACGAATAAAAGAAGTACTCCAAAAACTAATAGTCTCTTGTGCCTTGAGATTTCCATAAAGCATCTCAAAGTCAGCATCACTCGGCATCTGGAACATATACTTTACCATATTCTTATAAGGAATTTGGTAAAGAGATGCCTTGTCATCGTGAGAACCAGGAAGAAAACCTATCTCACGAGTGGGTACAAGAGACCTGACGATGTAAATCTTTTCGTATGGTGTACACTCACTCAAAACATCTTGAAGTGCCTTGAAGAGGCATAGGAAGGTCTTTCCTGAACCAGCAACACCATGAGCAACTAAATGCTTACCTGCATCATAAGACTCAAATAGTTTTCTTTGATTATCAGTAAGTGGTTCAATATCTAAAAGTAGTTCTGCTCCAATTGGTTTTTTTCTTTTAGACAACTTAGACATTAACCCAACCGCAGGGGGTTGATTACCATTACTCCTTCTTTTTCTTGTCATATTTTTAGATAGGTTTTACTCTTGATCCGGGTACTTTTGATGCTCGGGTAAGCACTTCATTCCATCCTGGTTTAGTTTTTTTCAGTCTATCATAAACTTCACCCAACTCTACTGAACTTGCGCATCCAGATGGCCAGTCTCTTTTCCACTCTGGATTATTTTGATACCATTCAGTAATGTCATGAACACTCATTTCAATTACTTTAGTCTCACCAGTTTCTTTATGAATAATCGGATAAATTGCCAATTCATTTCTCCATTTTGTATGTGAATATTTATTCTAATTGATTATAATAGAAGGAGCATCGTAGTATTCAGTGAGTTCAGAACATTCAGGAGATTTCACCCATTCCAGTGCACCAGAAACACTTGGAAACTGCCAGATAAAAATACAACGAACTGCCTCTACAATATCCATATGTTCTTTTTGAGTTCCATGAGAAGATCGGAGGTTGATATAATGTATCCAAGAACGACAACTACCAGTCATATAAAGACGTGTAGGAGTTGCCAGAGGTAGTACAAACCTTGCGCATTCTTTTGCTACTCCTTGTTCCAAAAGATAGTTGTAGGTATCTTGTGCGTCAATAAACAAGTGACGTATCATCTTATTCATTGCGAATAGTTTTTCTTCATCAATATCATTAATAGAATTTTGACGATTTTTAGTATCTTGTCTACGAAGTTCTGGTAATGGTATTTCTTCTGCTAAAAGATTTGTATCAGCATAACGTTGTGAGAACTCTTGAAATGTAAAACTTCTATGACGTAGTATTTGAGCAGCAATACCACGATTTGTTTCAATCTCAAGTGTCATGTGTGCCTGCTCAAAGACACTCCAATGATTATGCTTGATACAATAACCAAGTAATTTAGAATAGCTTTCGTTGTTTTGATTAGCAGGATTTGAGACTCTGGCAATATAAGCCATTGTCTTTTCTGCGTTTGGGGTTATAGAAATAAGTTTAACGTTAGGTTTCATTTGAAAATCCAAATCCTTTTTGTTTTTTGATGCTTTTTTTACGAGCAAGATTGAGTAAGGCACTATCCAATGATTTTCTCATATAAAGAATTTCCTCTTCGGAGTATAATTCTGGAGTTTTGAGTGCCTCTTTAATAAGACGAATTGTTTCTTTATATCTCATCAGTCATCATCCTCAAAAATTTCATCATAATCGTTCAATTCTCCTATGCGTGAAGAAAGTTCTTTGTATTCATACGCAGAGGTATCAGCATACACTTCTTCTTTGAGTGATTGAGTTAGAAGTTCAAGATTTTTGATGATGATTTTAAGTTTATCTCGGTTCATAAATTTTAATATCTCAGTATGATTATAGACAAAAAAAGAGAGAACGTCAAGTTTCTCTCTTTAATAATTTATCAATATTTTTGTAAACAATATATTCCATTTTTTTCTAAAATTGCCGAACAAGTATCACACCAGTCTCCACAACACATATATGTAAGTTCATCAAAATTACGAATATTACCAGAATGTATATGACCACATACTACTCCAGAGTATTCTTGACTTTTTTGAGAACAGTAATATGCAATATCCGTTTCATATTGATTGATATAATTTTTTCCACGAATACTATTCTTTAAAAAATAAACCAAAGAGAATTTAAAAAATCTTTCTAACCAAAAACTCAAAGGGCTAATGATTTCATATCCTTTATTAAACATCAATTGTTTCCAAGAACCAGAAGAATATTCAGAATACTTATCTCCGTGAACACAAAGAAACTTATTTCCTTTAGCATCTATATGAACATATTCATCTACAATACTAAAATTATGATGTATAAATCCAGAATAACGACGAAGTTGAGATTCGTGATTTCCAAGTATATAAACTATTTCTGTTCCTTTTTTTGCAAGATTAAAAATCTGATGAATACATTCAGTATGTTCTCTTCTCCATCTTGTCCCGTAGTGTTCCATACAGGCAATATCAAATATGTCTCCGACCAATACTAATTTTTTCGTATCAAGTTGTTTTAAAAACTTTAGAAACTTATGAGTATCACATCGAGTCGTTCCTAAATGCACATCCGAAATGAATACAGTATCGAAATTCATCGTTCTATGTAAGAAAGAGTGTGGTTTGTTGAACACAAATGATCGATAATCATATCACAACCCAATTTTGGATTTGAATCACCACAAGTATATAAATCTACTGCTGCCTTACCTTCTTCAGGCCAGGTGTGAATACTAATATGACTTTCTGCAAGTAAACAAATAACTGTAACTCCTTGTGGATCAAATTTCTTAAATATTGTTTGTATTACTGTTGCCCCAGATAATATTGCCGCACTTTCTAATAATTTTATCAAAAATTGTTCATCATCCAAAAGAACAAAAGAGCAATCGTATAGATTTAGTAGATAGTGCTTTCCCATTAGACTACTGGATCCTCCTGTGCTTCTTTGATTAGAGAAGTGATAATACTTTCAGTCCCGTCAATAGTTTTCACAGCAAAAAGAGCAGACTTTTTATATTTATTTAACTTTTTATATTTTTTGAGAATTATATCTATTTCATCAACATTTACATTGACCTTTACCTTTCCATCGTTAAAACCTTCACTCATCTTTTTTTCTGGTTGTTTGTATCCCCACGACCTGGGACTTATTGTTCCATATCCATATTTAATCTTTTGAAGTGCTCCTGAACCATATTTATCATAATACATATCAAAAATATTTACCTGTTTACTCGCACGACAGAGATCAAGATATTCTTTACCTTCGGATACATACCAAACCAAATATGCATCAAGAGGAAAAGTTCTATCTTTTGTATCTTCTAATTTTGTTTTTTCGAGTAATATATCACAACCATACTGAGAAGGTAGAATTTCGGATTGTTTTGAATCTGATTCCATTTTTCCCTTCTTAATAGTGTTTTTGTTCACAATACTTTGGCTCATCAAGAACGTCCTCCCCACTTAATATCTGGATAGGCTTCAGACACAATTTCTTTTGTGATCTTATACTTATCGAAAAGTCTTTTGTCTTTCATAAGGCAAAGAACTTCTGCTTCTCTTGGATGTAATCCACGGAGAATATTGATAAACATTGACTCTCTACGAATTGTAGAGAGTGTATTATTACCACCTTTTACAAAATGATATAGATGTTGATATTCTCTTCTCAATGAAGTCTTACCTTCACCACTAAGATCTTGTGTAATTGCTGCCTCTCCACCATTTGCCTGTTTAACTAGGTTATCAGAAAGATTGCCAGAGTAAATATTCTGATCTTTAATATCACTATATGGCACCTCACCTTCTGGAAGAAGTGAAATTACAGTTTCATCAAAGTTCCAAATCAAAATAGACTTAAGGGAATCGTGCTCATAAGTTTTGAGCACTTCAACTTTTTTAACATTACTTCTTTGTTTTGAAACAAGTTCCAAAACTTCAAAAACAAAAGGATTAGGTGGAAGAGTTTCAGTATTCTTCGTCTTCGTCGTCATCGTCTGCGTCATAGTTATTTTCGAACCTCACGGCTAAAATTTCATCGGGAAATATATTCCCATTTTCGTCAAACATCTCTGGATGAGTATAAATTGGTTGAACTTGGTACGAATTTTCTCTTGCCAACCAACCAACAACTCCTCCTACAAAAAAGAACAAAATTGAAACCAATGTTCCGATTGTGAGTGCTACTGCTAACATTTTTTTTCTCCAAGAGTTACTTTTTCTGAATATCGAAATGAAAGTCAAAGTGAATGTGTATCTCTCTTCGAAGAAGAGAAATCATTTTACCAAACTTCAGTTGAAAAGTTTTTGGTGCTAATGATCTTCTCCTCCTATCTCTAATTAACAACTCAAACCCCCGATTCATCTGGGGTTCATCTTTATTTAGATTATTTTTTTCATTGTTCATCAAACTATCTTTTGTTCTCTTAGATACTTAATTGTATCAGTACATCCTCCAATATGATTTTCATCAACAATGACTTGAGGGAATGTAGATCCTTCTCCAAACTCTGAATAAAATGCCTCTCTATCAAAGTGCTCACCAAGTTTGTAGACAACATGCTCAAGGTTTGTTAATTGTAGCACCTGTTCTATTTTACTGCAATATGGGCAACCATCTTTGGAATAAACTGTAAAAGTCATAAGATAAAAAGTATAGGGATAATAATTGCTAGATTTGAGATAATAAATGCCCTTACGTATAATAAGGGCATAAAACTTTCAGATTCCATTAAGTTGACGTATTCATTCTTGGTTTATACTTATAAAGATTTGAATTCGTTTGTGGTTTCATCCATTTCATTATAACATCATATCGTTCTTCTGTAAAGAAATCTTGTTCGGCATACCACTCTTCCCAATTGATATGAGACTTAGAGTTATTACACCTTCTACAACAACATAATACGTTTGTAAGAAAGTCACTTCCACCTTTTGATTGCGGAACTATATGGTCTATTGTTAGATATTCTGTGCTTTCACAATAAGCACATTTATGTTTCCATTTATCTTTGATTGATTGTCTCCACATTCTCTTTGCATCTGATGAACTTGTTGCTTGTAAATTAAACAAGTAGTCCGAAGAAGAATTATAGAGTTCCATTTAGGAAAGCATCTGTCATTATTTATTATGAAAAACTCTTTGGAGTAAAATTTTTGGGGAGATTTTTTCTCCCCATTTTTGGAATTAACCTTCAGTTTTCAATTTGAGTATTTTATAAGGCATTCCCTCTCGGCATAATTTCTTCTGGAAATTGGAAATTTTCATGAGGTTGATCAGCAGGCGCCATCCATGCTCTAAGACCTTCATTAAGGAGGATATTTTTTGTGTAGAACGTCTCAAACTCTGGGTCCTCTGCCGCTCTAATCTCCTGACTCACAAAATCATAAGCACGAAGATTCAGAGCTAACCCAATAATACCAATAGAAGACACCCAAAGACCCATCACAGGCACAAACAACATAAAGAAGTGCAACCATCTCTTATTACTAAATGCAATACCAAAGATTTGAGACCAGAAACGATTTGCTGTGACCATAGAATAAGTCTCTTCCTCTTGAGTCGGTTCAAAAGCTTTGAAAGTGTTCGCACCATCTCCATCCTCAAACAAAGTATTTTCTACTGTGGCACCGTGAATAGCACACAACAATGCTCCACCAAGAATACCAGCAACACCCATCATGTGAAACGGATTGAGTGTCCAGTTATGAAAACCTTGTAGGAATAAAAGAAATCTAAAGATTGCTGCCACTCCAAAAGAGGGAGCAAAAAACCAACTGCTCTGCCCTAATGGATAGATGAGAAATACTGAAACGAATACAGCAATAGGACCAGAGAACGCAATAGCATTGTAAGGTCTGATGCCCACCAAACGACTGATTTCAAACTGACGTAGCATAAACCCGATCAGACTGAAGGCACCGTGGAGAGCAACAAAGGGCCAAAGTCCACCAAGTTGGAACCACCTGACAATATCCCCCTGAGCTTCAGGACCCCAGAGAAGCATAAGAGAATGACCCATAGAATCTGCTGGAGTAGAAACTGCCGAAGTAAGAAAGTTTGCACCCTCAAGATAGGAACTTGCCAACCCGTGAGTATACCAACTCGTAACGAAAGTTGTCCCAGTAAGCCAACCACCAATAGCAAGGTAAGCACAGGGAAAAAGAAGTAGTCCAGACCATCCAACAAATATGAAACGATCCCGCTTAAGCCAGTCATCGAGTACATCGAACCATCCTCGTTGTTGATTTGGAAATGAAAGTGTTGATGAAACCATTAACCCTCTATTAAGATTTGTAATATTTATGTTATCATATCATAACATAAAGGTCAATGAGTGTTTGTGCTATCAAAAAGCAGTTCTTACAATATCTAGCAATTCATTTACTGATACTACACTGTAACCAGAAACAGCAATGATTGCCTGATTTGTAGCAGGCACACACCACACAACAACTTTCATATTTCCAACAGTTGCCCATTGAGTATTACTATCTTCTCTAGACATATCCCTCGCAGCAAGCTCAAAGAATTTTGATCGTGCTTTTGAACGACAGAGAATTGGAGATGACACATTATCATAAGCCACTGCCATTGATGGAGGAACTGTGGTATAAGGGTATGAACCAGAAAAAACTTTGGGTGGTTCAGATGCAAAAGCAGGGGCAACAGACATAGCGACTGTGGCAGCTGCTGTAAGAATAGATTTAATCATTTTTTAGTAATCGATTATAAAAAAAGAGACCCTTTTGGGGTCTCCTCATTATATCATATATTCAGTTTTATATCAACCAATAGCAGGTGCAGTAAGAGCAACAGGAGTTAACTCAGCAGCAGCAAGATCTAAAGGAAAATTATGTGCATTTCTTTCGTGCATTACTTCCATTCCGATGCCAGCAGAATTTAAAATGTCTGCCCAAGTTTTAATAACATGACCTCGGTTATCGAGAATAGAATGATTTAGATTAATTCCATTTAGGTTGAATGCCATGGTGGATACACCAAGAGCAGCAAACCAAATACCTACAACAGGCCAGGCAGCAAGGAAGAAATGAAGTGAACGAGAGTTGTTGAACGAAGCATACTGGAAGATAAGTCTTCCGAAGTATCCATGAGCGGCTACTATGTTATACGTTTCTTCTTCTTGACCGAACTTATATCCATAGTTCTGACTTTCGGTTTCTGTAGTCTCACGAACCAATGATGAGGTTACGAGGGAACCCCTATTATACCTTATTTTCATAAGGAGTGGACTATATCATCAACCTATTTTTATTAGGTTGTCGGGCACTTAAACCTGTTATTAAGGGGACTAAACCCCTCAGGTAGTCTCTGAACCTTTCTTAGATGTATCTAAGACTTGGATGCTGATTGCCGTATTACTAAACTTTTTTACAAGACCAACCATAAGCATTTTCTCTTTCACCTTTTAGAAGAGGTGTAACTCTCTTTAAGTTTTGATTAGGAACTATTTTTTGTAGTTCTTCTAAAACTTCTCCACCAGTTTCGCAGTTTATTATACAAACTGTTTCAACTTTGTTATAAGAGAAAATATACTTATCAGTAGAAGTAATAGCAACATTTTTGTTCCTATTTTTACCTCCCACTTTACCACCAACACTTCTCATTTTCATAGCATACTCAGACTTTACAGAACGAGCAGACATTTCTTTTTGATAATCAGAACTCCAAAAGTTTTTCTTGGATAATCTTAGTGCTTCGTGTGTTTTATAAGCACCTTCAACTCTAAGAAGTCTCCAACCTTCACCATCAAAACCACACATCAAGTTATATGCTGCTAAGTCATAAACTTGACCGTATACATCGTACCTTATTTTATGTGCGAGTATGTGGTCGTCAAAAGATAATGAAATAAAGTTTTCTGGATTATCAAGACCACCATCGTGTTTTGGGACAATATGGTGTTCTTCAAGATAAGTATTGGGAGGATATGTTTTTGATTTACATCCCTCAATAAAAGATAAGTACTGGTTAGTCATAAAGTTTATGTTACCAGAGTTATTTATACAAGTCAAGTAACATTTTAGTAACTTAGGGTTCCAGCAGTTCACCCGATTTTCACTTTCTGATTACTCAGAAAGGGCACAGTTCCCTATGCATTGCTGAGAATAGACTTCCTCCAAAGACACCAGCAACTCCAAGCATATGGAATGGGTGCATAAGGATATTATGTTCTGCTTGGAAGACTAGCATATAATTAAATGTGCCAGAGATACCAAGAGGCATCGCATCACTAAAAGAACCTTGACCAAAAGGATACACTAAGAATACAGCAGAGGCAGCAGCAACAGGTGCTGAATACGCAATACAGATCCAAGGACGCATACCTAATCGATAGCTAAGTTCCCATTCTCGTCCCATGTAAGCATAGATGCCAATGAGGAA
>OFSF01000052.1_pt1 | contig 47303 bp, 34 predicted proteins | sample 1543271 | NCBI WGS metagenome assembly OFSF01 (sample SAMN07774227, study PRJEB24372) | wastewater metagenome | isolation source: Exp Tend VB 100WW | collected 2016-02
CAGGCGCTCGCAGTCCGTTGAGTACGGCTGGCTGCGGGGTGTCAATACGGAATGCTGCCCATACGGCGTGTTTGAGACAAAAACGCCCGCCAAGCCCTGTCGCAGTGTGAAATACGACTAGAATTCAAAGCATCGCTGACGCAAAACAGCGTGTTGTATTGACCTACCGGCGGCTCACGCCGCGCAGGGCGCCCTGCGCATCGAACTGCAGGCGCACGGATTCGCGGTCACCGGCGACTTCGTCCGGCAGCCATACCAGCTTGCCGGCTTTGCGCACGATCACGTAGACGTGGCCGACTTCAGATGCGGGGTTCTGCAGCGCATTGCGCTGTTCCTGCAGCGCCTGCGCCACGCGCGGCACAGCCTCGAAATCGATGCTGGCCAGGGATGTGCTGCTGCGCTGCAGGCTGATGGTCGGCGCAAACTGCTGCGGGTTCACCGGATTGCCCTTGCGCCATTGGCCACGTTCAAAGTGATAGCTGTCGACGTGGCCCGGCTGTTGCGGATCGACCAGATCGAGGTTGATGCGGCCATCGTCGTAGAAGTGGATGCTGTGGAAGACCGTCAGCCGCTGGCCGGCCAGCGCTGGCATCTGCTCCAGTGCCTGACGGGCAGCCAGCAGGTAGTCCGCATCGAACAGACGGTTGTTGCGCTCGGGCGCTCCAGCGGTGCCCGCGGCGGGGAAGGGTGGTGGGGACGGCACAAGCGATGCGGATTGCTCGCGCGGCGACTGGGACGAGACGGAGGCAGGCAACCGGTCCGGCTGTACCGAATGCCCCAGCGTTTCGCTGATGGTCTGCAGGGCGCCGCCGGCAACGGCCACGCCCGCCAGAACCAGCAGCAGTACCAGGAACACGGTGCGGGTTGAGGGCGGCTGTTTCATACTCCCTCCAGGCGCACGTTGCTGTGGTCATCCGGGTCGTACAGCAGCGTCACATGCTCGCGCGGGATGTTGGCCAGTTCAATCAGCGGGATGAAGCGGCGCACGCGGGCCTGCTGCATCTTGCCTTCGCGGTCGATGTATTCCAGCTGGAACTCCACCTGCGGCTGTTCGTTGAGGTAGGTGCCGGTCTGACGCACCTTCAACACCCTGGCCTCCACGCCGATGCCGCGATACTTCAGCGCATCGCCGCGGGCATCGGCGTGCAGCATGCGGCCGAGCAGGCGCAGGCCCAGCGCATAGCCACACAGCACCAGCGGGCACACCAGCAGCGGGTGACCGAACGACAGGAAGGTCCAGCCCAGCCCCTCGCTCTGCAGCTGGTAGGCCCACACATAGGCAGCGGCAACGATGGCGATGCCGAGTGCTGCACCGATGCCGCGCCGCCACAGGCTGGCGACATTCAGTTCGGGCTGGGCACCGTCCAGCACGATGTTGGGGAATGCCCCGGGCGTCCGGCCCAGGCGTGCATCAATGTGCCTGCCGGCCTCGAAGCGATGCAGCTGGGGTTTGCTGTCGACCACCAGCATCTGTTCGCGGACCGGCGTACCGGACAGGTTCTTGAAGGACAACTGCAGTTTCCATTGCGCGAACCCACGCACCTGCACGCCGGTCTGTTCGGCCTGTTCGATCAGCGCACTGCGCGGTTCACCGTCGGCCAGGATCGACTGCACCCGGTGCAGTGCGCGTGGCGGCCCCAGCAACAGGTAGTGCAGGAAGGCGAACAGCAGCGTCAGCCACAGGACCATCGACAGTGCGAGCAGCAACAGTGCCAGCCACGGTGCGCTGCGGTCGACCAGCGCTACCGGCCACGAAGTGCCGAAATAGAGAATGCAGGGAAAAGGCAACGCGAAGAACAGCAGGAACGCGCCCCAGAACCAGAGATAGGCTTTCATGGGGGAAGGGGACCGCGGTGGAACAGGGCGCGTAGATTACTACGCTTCAGCGGAACTGCAGGGTAAGCAGGTAGTAGCGGCCGAGCGGATCGTCCAGCCCCGGCATCTGCCCGCCGTTGCCGACCAGATAGTTCACCGGTTGCGTGTCCAGCACGTTGTGCACGTCCAGCGCTGCAACGATGCGCGGCCCCAGCCGGCGTGCGAGGTGCAGGTTCCAGCGCAGCTGCCGTGGGTTCATGCAGTGGTTCCGGTCGACCTGCTTCTGCGGGCACTCCGCCCCCGGCAGCCAGGCACGCGTGCGCCCGATCTGGTTGCCGCGCAGCGCGATGTCCCAGTTGCTGTTCTGCCATTGCACGTTCAACACCGCAGCCAGCTCGGGTGTCACATGGCCACGCAGGTCCACGGCGGCCTCATGGTCACGGCGGCGAAGCAGTTCCTGCTGCTTCAGCGCATCGAGCGAAAACAACCATTGGCCGTTGCTGCCGCTGTCGATGCGGTACTCGCCACGCAGCACCCAGTTGCGGGAGGTGGTGCGGCCGATGTTGTCGAACGACAGGCGCAGGCTGCCCAGGTGGCCGTCTTCATCCAGTTCCCACGTGCTGCGGTTCCACACCGCATCGCTCGGCTGCAGGGCGAGGATCTCGTTGCGCAGTTCCACGATGTTGTGGGTCAGCGACAGCGAGAACGTGTCGTCGGGCGTCCACGTGGCTGCCAGCGAATGGCTGCGTGATCGTTCGGCCTTCAGTGCATCGTTCTCAACCACGTTGGCCGTGACGCTGCAGCCGCCACCACGCGTGGCGATCGCACATTCCGGAAGGGCACTGGACACCGGAAGCGTGATCGAGCCGAAGTAGCCGGGAGGCCGCCGTTGCTCGAACAGGCTCGGTGCACGATAGCCGCGCCCGCTGGCCAGCAGGAACGACCAGTGCGGCGTCGGGCTCCAGCGCAGCCCGGCACGAGGCGAGAACGCCATGAAGCCGCCGTCGCGGTCCCAGCGTGCAGCCAGGTCCGCGCGCAGCGTGGGGGCCAGCGGCAGGCCCAGCTCGGCGTAGACGCCACTGCTTTGTCGCGACAGGCGGCGTCGCTGCTGTGGCAGGCCCAGCGCAAGGTCGCCCTGGCTCAGCAGCGCGTCCGGACGCGAGGTCCAGCGTTCATGGCGCAGGTCGATGCCGGTGGCCAGCTGCGCATTGCCGCCGGGCATTGCCATCAGCTCACGCTGCACGCCCCACCAGCCCTGCCATTGTGCGGTGCTGCCGCGGTTGCGGATGGACGGAAACAGCGTGTCCGCCTCGGCCGCCGGCGGCGCGTCGAAACCGGGAGTGAACCTGCGCGCCTGCGTTGCTTCAAGCAGGCGTGTCGTGCGCACGGTGCCTGCAGTGGACAAGGTCACGTCGCTGCGCTGCGCGCTGATGCCCGCCTCCCAGCTGCGCCGGCCCTGGTCGCGGCCGATGCCGAAGGTAAGGTCGGCATCGGTGGCGCGGACGCTGGGGCGCACGTTGCCGGCCTCACGCAGCACACTGTTGAAGGTGATTCCGCGCGAGACCACCGCAACGGCGGTCGGGCCCAGATCGAAGCGCTGGCGGTTGTGACTGGCCCGCGCCTCGACATAGGCATAGCGTCCCTCACCACGTTCATGCCGGTAGTGCAGGAAGGCCGACGCGGTATCCGAGGCGGGCTGCAGCGACCGCGGCCGCGCGCTGTCAAACCAGCAGCCATCCTCGCGCCGCTTCAGGGGCGGCTCGCAGCGCCGGGCGGGCACGTACCAGTTGCCGAAGATCGCGCCGATCGGATACAGCGAGGTTTCCGCGTGCCAGTCACGCTGGTCACCGGCGACATGTTCGACACGGTGCAGATCGAGTCCGGCAAACCAGCGGTCCCCGTTGCCACGCGCGCCGCCCGTGGCGGCCTGCAGGCGGTACTGGCCCGCATCGCCGCGGCTGCTCAGGCCGGTCTGCAGCATGGCTTCGGGCCCGTCGGCCTGGTCACGCAGGATGATGTTGACCACGCCGGACATGGCGTCGGCCCCATAGATGGCCGAGGCACCACCGCGTACCAGTTCGATGCGGTCGACGAAGCTCAGCGGAATGCCGCCGAGGTCGGTGAGCCCACCCTGTTCCAGCGACACCATCGGATAGCGCGGCAGGCGCCGGCCGTTGACCAGGAACAGCGTCGCCCGCGGGCCCATGCCGTCGAGGCTGGTGGTGGCCGCTGCGCCCACCGGCAGGTACTGCGAATCGCCGCCGCGCGAGGTGCTCATGGCCGGATGGCCGTTCATGCCGGGCAGGTGCCGCAGCAGGTCGAACAGATTGCCGTAGCCGCTGCGCAGGATATCGTCGCGATCGATGGTGGTGACCGGCAGTGTGGTCTGCACCGAAGAGCGCGGCAGCCGGCTGCCGGTGACATGGATGGGCGCCAGTTCCACCTGGTGTGGCGTGTCGGCGGACTTGGGAGCCGGGCGCGGCAGGCGCGGGGCTGCGACCGCTTTCGGCGGCGTGGCAGGGGGCTCGGGATGGACGCGCCGCACGACAAAGGCACCGGATGAAGTGCGCAGGATGTTCACCGGCAGGCCGGCGACCAGCTGCTTCAGGGAGGCCCCGGTATCACGTTGGCCACGGCTGCCGCCGGTGCGCAGATCATCCAGTTCACGTGCGTCGAACAGCAGGGCGGTGCCACTCTGCCGGGCCCATTGCTGCAGTGCCGGCACCAGTGAGCCGGCGCCCACGTCGATCTCCAGCGTGCCGGCGGGCTCGCCGGCATCGGCCATCGGTAGTGCGGCAACACCCAGTGCAAGGCATAGCAGGACGCGGAGCAGCCCCCACTGCAGCGCACCCGGACCTGCCTTCACTGCCGGTCTCCTCAGTAGGTGCGGCGCAGTTCCAGCGCGCCATCCGGACGCGTCTGGCCAGCCACGGACCAACCCAGTTCCAGCGCCGACAGCAGCTCCTGTGCATCACCGGCGCGGAAGGTGCCGCTTACCGCCAGGTCGGTGATCTCCGGATCGACGATCACCAGTGGCGTGCGGCCATAACGGTTCATGCGCTCGACCACGATCGACAGTGGCGTGGCATCGAACACCAGTTGCCCGCGCAGCCAGCCTTCAGCGGCTGCGTTGGACGAGAGGGCAGGGCCCGGCTGGATACGGCCGGAGGGCAATACCTGCAGTTGTTGGCCGGGTGCCAGCGTGTGCTGCGCTGCGCCGTTGCTGACTTCCACGGCACCTTCGAGCAGCGCGACCTCGACCAGACCGTCGCGCAGGCGTTCCACCTGGAAGGTCGTGCCGATGTCGCGGATCGTACTGTCGCCGGCGTGCAGCTGCAGCGCCTTGTTCGACGGAGCGACCTGCAGTTGCAGCCGACCCCGCTCCAGCACCAGATCACGATGGCGCCAGCCGAAGCGGGCGCGGAGGGTGGTGCCGGCATCCAGCATGGCGACGCTGCCATCGGCCAGCGTCTGCTGCTGTGGCTGGTGCGAATCATTGGCGTAGACCTGTGGCGTCGGGTTGCCGTCGATGGCAACCATCCAGCCGATGCCGATCGCCATGCAGACACCGGCGGCAGCGGCCACGCCCGGCAACCAGCGCCGGCGCGGCGGACGCGCCGCCCGTGCCGCGGCGGTGCGCAGCCAGGGGTCAGCCGCAAGCTCCGCACCCTGCTGGAACAGGGTTTCGGCCTGCACCCAGGCTTTGACGTGGGCCGGATCTTCGGCCAGCCAGTCCTCGAACGTTTCGCGTTCGGCCGATGTGCAGTCCGGGGCTTCCAAGCGGGCTACCCAGGCGCTGGCGCGTTCAAACAGCTGTGCATCATCCCTGTGCGGGGTGCCACTCATTGGCCGTCCCTGTCGTTGTGCAGCGGATCCGATCCCAACTCCTGACGCAGGCCCTGCAGGGCCCGGGCGATATGTTTTTCCACGGTCTTGGCAGTAATTCCACAATGCCGCGCGATCTGCGTGTAGCTCATGCCGGTGATGCGGTTGAGCAGATAGACCTCGCGTGCGCGTTCGGGCAGCTTGAACAGGGCCTGCCGCAGCAGGGACAGCATCTGCCCTGACTCGGCCTGGCGCAATGGATCGGGCGAGGAACTGGACGGTTCGTCGCTGCCATCGTGTTCGGCCAGCGGCAGATGCGGCCGCGACTGCGGCGAGCGGCCGCGGTCTGCCAGGCGGTTGCGGGCGATACGATACAGCAGCAGGCGCAGTTCGTCCGGGCCCTGTGCGCGATAGCGGATCAGCCGCTCCATGCAGTCCTGCGCGATATCCTCCGCATCCTCAGGCCCGACCCCCCGCGTGCGCAGGAACGCGCACAGCGGTGCGCGCTCTTCGCGTACGAACGCGATGAAGGCATCCGCAGGTGCGGGCGGCTCCGGCGCGCGATGGATCAGGGGAGACGGGGTGGACAGGGCTGGCCTCGACTGTCGGTGGCGAATGCGTCATCGAGTTTTACGCGACGATGACCGGATGGGGAAGAGTGTGCATCGATCGAATCCTCATTGTGAATGTATTCATTTTTCAGGATCCGTTCCACTGGGGGAGATCGCCCCGCTGCGGCGTTGATCGTTCTACCCGCGTGTTGCGGGTGGAGAGAGAACGCATGAAGTATTCGAAGTTGAGCCTGGCCCTGGCCGGGCTGATGGGCGTTGCCGCCATATCCGTGGTGGATGACGTCATGGCAATGAGTTATCACGTGCAGGACGATCGCGTCTTCCTCAGCGGCGGCGTCACCGTCGCCGATGTGGTGGCGCTGCCCGCACTGCTGGCCAAGGCGCAGGCTGAAGGCCGTCCGATCCGCGAAGTCGTGCTGCGAACGTCCAACGGTGGCGCGCTGATTGCCGGCGAGTGGCTGCAGGCGGTGATCCGTACCCAGGGCCTGGACACCATCGTGTCCGGCCACTGCATTTCGTCCTGCTCGATCATGCAGTCCGGTGGCGTCAACCGTTACCTCGGCGGCGATCTGCCGATGGTCGACTCGGTGCAGATCCATGCCGCCAGCAGTGGTGGCAGGATCACCTATGCGCCGTCGCCGCGCATGACCCAGATCTACACAGGCAACTACGGCGGTGGCATGGATGCGGGCCTGTTGCACAAGGCCATGTATGAAGTGGTGCAGCCCAATGGCCTCCTGGTATTCCGCGACCCGGCGCGTACCACGGGTACGTCGGTTACCTTCGATCCGGATGGCAGTGGGAGCAAGCTGGAGTCATTCCCGGGCCAGGACATCCGCAGCAACAGCATCATCAACACGGCGGGCTATCGCGATCCGGGCGACACCCTTCGTGTCACCAGCAACGTCAGCGGCGACATCAACCCGGGCTACCTTCGTACCGCGCGCCAGCTGCAGGCCTTTGTCGACGACGATTTCGCGCGCTGGAACACCGACTGGGCCAGCACCTACATCAACTATGCGGTGAGCCTGTACAACTTCTCCACGCGGGGGGCGAACGGTATCGGCGCGCAGTCGTTGCAGCAGCTGCTCGCCGACCCCGACCTCCAGGATGAACTGCGCGGCCAGCTGCGGCTGGCCGATCTGGATGCCTCGACCCTGGCCAACTCCGCCGGCGTGATCCGTGTCAGCAATGGCGCCACCTGGCGCACCGCTGAAACCACCGGCGCCGATTTCATTCTGGTGGACAACGGCACCATCGCACTGGAGGGTGGTGCGCTGCGCACCCCCGAGCTGCGGGTGATGCCGGGCAGCATCGTGGTCGGCCACGGTGATATCGCATCGGTCGGCACCGACAGCGATGCGCTGCTGGATGGCACCGGCCCGTCCTACCGCGAAGATGGCTTCAACCGCCTGCGCGTGTTCGGCACGCTGATGCCGCGCGGTGGGGATCTGGTGACCCACGGCTATGTCAACATCATGCCCGGCGGCCAGGTGCTGTTTGATGTTACCGAAGCCGGTGGTACCGGCAGTGGCCGCCTGCGCGTCGGCAGCTTCTACGACGGCGGCACCGAGGAGGGCGCGCTGGTGATCGCGCAGGGCGCACACCTTGCGTTGAATGTGGCCCAGGGCTTCTATGCCGGTGCCTACCGCCGCGATCTGGTGGAAGGGCCGATCTACCAGGGGGGCTTCCAGGATGTCGTGCGGCTGGGGGACGCCGGATACAGTGCCAGCATCACTGCCGGTGAAGTGTTCCGCCCGCGCCACAATTCACTGCTCAGCTTCAACGTCAACCAGACCACCGACGGCCTGTGGCTGACCGCCAACCCCGGCTTTGACCAGCTGGGCCTGTTTGCCAACGGTACGTCCGGCGACGGCCTGGGCCGCGCGCTGGCGACCGCCTCCGATCGCCAGGACAAGGGACTGAGATCGCTGCTGGGCGCACTGCAGTTCGCCGACCGCGATGTAATCGCACAACAGGCCGGTGCTCTGCGCGGTGATGCGCACGCCAGCCTGCGACTGGCCGACACCGCGCTGGTGGGCAGCATCGGCAACGTCGTGCAGCAGCACCAGTCGGCCATGCGCAGCGGCGGTGATGCCGATGGCCTGGCCTCTCAGGTGGCGCAGTCGGTCTCCTCCCAGCCGGGCATGCGCCATGGCAGCCTGTTCAACCAGCTGGCGATGCACCTGGTCGAGCCGGCGTCGGGCAGCGTTGCGGGCAGGGCTGATGCTGGACGCAGCCATGGCATCTGGGCGCGTGGTTTCGCCAGCCATGGCCGCCTCGATGCCGACGGTGGCGTGGCCGGCCTGAGCCACACCATCGGTGGCATCGTGGTCGGTGCCGATACCCGCGTGGCCGATGACCGCGTGACCCTGGGCGTCAGCGTGGCCGCGGCAGACATGTCGACCAAGGCCAGCGATGGCTCTGGTTTCACTGGTGACGTGCGTGCGCTGGACGTGGGCGGCTACCTCGATGCGACGTACGCGCGCGGCTATCTGTCGGCGGCCGTGCGCTACACCGATCTGCGCCACGATACGCGTCGCAGCATCAACGGCATCGATGGCCTGCAGCAGCCGCTGCGCGCCAAGTACAGCAACGATGCGATCTCCGCACGGGTGGAACATGCGTTCTCCTTCACGACCGGCAAGGGCCTGGTGATCCAGCCGTTGCTGCCGGTGGTGGACTACGCGCGCACCTCGGCCACCCGCTTCAACGAAGGGCAGGGCGCCGGTGCGCTGGTTGGCCGCAGCGGCAGCCTGGAGAGCATCCGCGTGGGTGCGGGCCTGCAGCTGTTCAAGACCTTCGAAGGCAACAACGGCGAGCGCATCACCCCGCGCGCCCGGGTGGTCTGGCAGAAGGAACTGGGCGATTCGCAGGCCCGCTACAGCACCGGCTTCGCCGCGGCACCGGATCTGGTGTTCGGCGCCAGCAGCCAGGCGGTGGGCGAGCAGGTGCTGGCCTGGAACCTGGGTGTGACCAGCCGTGCCAGCGAGCGGCTGTCGATCATGGCCGATTACGTGGGTGAGCGCCGCGACGGGCAGATCCAGAACGGCGTGATGCTGGGCCTGGGCTACAAGTTCTAAGTGACGCCCGGCACCGGCGATGACGGCATCGCCGGTGCCATCCCAACGCGGGTGCTGCTGCGGTATGGTCGGTCTGCCATTCCACCCAGGCCCGTCCATGCAGATCGCCGTCTTCAGTGCCCGTCCCTACGACCGTCGTTTCCTTGATGAGGCGAACCAGCGCGATGCGGCTGGGGACGGCTTTGCGTTCGTGTACTTCGATGTGGCGCTGGACGTGCACACGGCCGCGCTGGCGCAGGATTGCGCAGCCGTATGCGTGTTCGTCAACGACCGCCTGGATGCGCCGGTGCTGCACGCCCTGCATGCGTTGGGCGTGCGCGCCGTACTGCTGCGCTGCGCCGGCTTCAACAATGTGGACCTGGCAGCCGCGAAAGCGCTGGATCTGTTCGTCGCACGCGTACCGGCCTATTCCCCGGAGGCGGTGGCCGAGCATGCGTTGGCGCTGGTGATGACCCTCAACCGGCAGACCCATCGCGCCTACAACCGCGTGCGCGAGGGCAACTTCATGCTGGATGGCCTGCTCGGGCGCACCTTGCATGGGCGCACGGTCGGCATTGTGGGTACCGGCAAGATCGGGCTGGCCACCGCGCGCATCTTCAACGGCATGGGCTGCACCGTGCTGGGGCACGATCCTTATCCGTCACCCGCGTTCGGCGGTATCGGCGAAATGGTCGGGCTGGATGAACTGCTGGCGCGTGCCGACATCGTGTCGCTGCATTGCCCGCTGACGCCTGAGACTCATCACCTGATCAATGATGCATCACTGGCGCGGATGAAGCCGGGCGCGATGCTGGTCAATACGTCGCGCGGCGCACTGGTCGATACCCATGCGGTGATCCGCGCGCTGAAGTCGCGCCGGCTGGGTCATCTGGCCATCGACGTGTACGAGCAGGAAAGCGCGTTGTTCTTCCAGGACCTGTCCGGCGAGATCATCGACGACGAGGCCTTCCAGCGCCTGATGACCTTCCCGAATGTGCTGGTGACCGGCCACCAGGGCTTCTTCACCGTGGAGGCGCTGCAGGAGATCTCGGCGATCACGCTGGGGAACCTGCAGGATTTCGCGGCCGGGCGGGTGTGCGCCAACCGGGTAGAGGCGGCGTAGGTACGCTGCGAGCGTGGACCCCATCCAGCCTGCCAGAGATATTCACTTTGGGTGAACATCATATGATGCTGTCGCGAGGGGGCTTGTGCCCTCGGTGGTACACGGGGCGCAAGGGACGGCGCGGCTGTTTTCCGGCCGGAACATGACGCCAGCACACGCCGATGGCTTGCCGGACGTCTGGTGATTGCCGACGCATTTGGACAAAGGGATGTTCCATGCGTAACTGGCAGCAGCAGTTGTTGTTGGGGGCAGTACTGGTTGGCGTCGCGTGGCCGGCCTGCGCAAGGAGTCCTCTGACTCCCCACACGGAGTACAACAAGCGGATCCGGACATGACCCACCCCCAGAAAACTGGTGCAGGCGAAAGTAGAGACGTCGGCAGCATTGGGCCCCGTGACAAACGAGGATTCAGGCATGAAGAAGTCGCGTTTCACCGAGGAGCAGATTGCCTATGCGCTGAAGCAGGCGGAGCTGGGAACGGCAGTAGGCGAGAGCTGCAGGAAAATGGGTATTGCCGAGGCCACTTTCTACGTATGGCGAAAAAAGTATGGTGGGCTTGGCCTTTCGGAATTGAAACGTTTAAGGCTGCTGGAAGGGGAAAACCGAAAGCTCAAGCAATTGGTTGCTGATCTCAGCCTGGACAAAGCCATGTTGCAGGAGGTGGTCACAGAAAAGCTCTGAGGCCTGCCCAGCGACGCACCTGGGTCGGCACGCATGAGTGTCTTGCTATCGTCGTGGACCAGTCGCTACGCGGGGAGCATGTGGCGGAGGCAATGACAAGATTGGCAGCCCAGCGAGGATCGCCGGGCGCAATCAAGGTGGACAACGGCAGCGAGTTCGCCGGAAGGTCATGGATTGTTGGGCTTATGAAAACAGGGGGAGCTGGATCTTTCCCGACGCGGCACGCCGACAGACAACGCGCTTGTAGAAAGCTTCAACGGTCGCCTTCGGCAGGAGTGCCTGAATGAGCATTGGTTCTTGTCACTGGCCGACGCATGGAGCAAGATCGAAGGGTGGCGGCGCTTCTATAACGAGGAACGTCCCCACAGTGCACTAGGATGGAAAACCCCGGAGGAATTCGCCCTGAAACACGGGTCCCATGCGAACTCCAGGGTGCCCTAGAACGCCGGATTTTCTACTTTGAAATGCACCGGGAATTGGCGGTGGGTCAGAACCACCACAAAGTCTAAAGTCTATGGTCTGTGCCCAACCCACAACCCAAGCGGCAGTGGTCAGGGGGCTGGCTGAACCAGCGTGCAACTTTTGAGCATCGGCATGCCGGAGACGTGCCCGTTGCCCAGGCAATCGAGCGTCACAGACTGCCCACTGCGCAAACCGGCCAGTTCGGCCTTGCGTGCCGGATCCAGCACCGGCACTGGCCGGTCGTGGATCCCTGTGCCCTCAAAGGCCAGGGAAGGTGGGCGGCGGTACAGGGCGGGCTCTTCGGCAACCACCCCAGTGACCCACAGCCGTTGGTCCTTGTAGCGCCTGTCGGCAGCGGCAGCGTCACGGGTGTAGGCCGTCAGCAGGACCATAGAGCCCACAGCAATCCCATGTGTTCAGGATCTGCCCGTTGGCGTCCGGCCGAGCATGCTGGCTCTGCATCCTCAGCCGGACATTTCGTCGGAGAGACTAACCGCCCGCCTCCAGCCCTAATGCGCTGACTGCGCCCCAAGGCATTGCGGAGACTCCCTTGCAGCTTCCCCCTTGCAGGCTTGCCTTAGCGACAATGCCGTATCCATTGTCTCCGAAGAAGATAGCGGCACCGCTATCTCCATATCCGCACGCCAACGACGATCCTTCGATGCGTATCCACGCGTTCGCGCAGGGAAGGTTTCCGGTTGGACCGCATGCGAGCTCGGGATTGTGCTTGATGCTCACGACAGTTCCGCAGGTGTATTGGCTGGTGACGCCTCTGAAGCACATGCTCTGGCCTTGAGTAGCGTTGGTCCACATGTACATGATGCGGCGCCTACTGTAATCCGAAGTGGAGGTGGCATACACCTCCCTGAGCGGTGTGTGTGACCCCACCGTATGCCACTGAACGTCGTGGCTCGCATCATTGATCTGGTCCACGAATGTCAGCGGCACGGTGTACTTCCCTGCGCCGGTTGCGTAGTTTCCGTAAATCAGATTGTCGGGGCAATGCGCCGCGGTGGTGATACCTCTTCGTCCGGTGGCCTTATGAATAACCGGAAATCCTGAGGTGCAGTAGCTATTATTGGATTGGAGGGGGGCGCCGCCAACAACATACTCCGCATTGACTGACTTCGGCATGTTGGGCCGGACTTCAATCTTGAGACCGGTGACTCTTTCAAGCTTCTTGATTGTATCCTTCAACTCTTCTGCTTGGCCGCTGTCTCCTTTTATGTCGATCAGCACCCGGTCTTCGCCTGGGAATCCAGTCGTCCCGGTGATGCCTGGTATGGCGCTATGAAGAAGAGGTCTGTGCTGAGCAAGCAGCGCGTAAAACTCGTCTTGGGTGTACTTGTGACCAACCTCGAACACCACACGGGTCGTCCCGCTCTCGGTGGTGATCGTTCGACCCGCGACTGGATCGGGCCCTTTGAGTTGCACCAGGATGTGTTGATCTGGCGCGTCTTTGATCGACAGTTCCGTTAGACGATCTGCGAACTCGATACGCAACGCTTCAATATCCGACATCACCTCACCTTGAACCGCTAGGCGCGTGATTGCGTCATCTATCGAGACAGAGGGGTGTTCACTCATATAGCTGTGAACCTGAATCTGCATCTCCTTGCCTTCCTGCGTGTCAGCGTTCGGCACTTGCGCCAAAGCACAGGTGGATACAAGAAGTGCTGCGGAGCATCCTAGAAGCTTCCGTTTCATGCGACATCTCCTGAGTTTGCAACAAGTCATCGAGGCTTGTGAACGCCTCGATCCGAGACACTAGCACTGTCTCCTCATACACAACGAGACTTGACGCACATGCGACCATGTTCTTGGCATCGGGGTAGGAGCCAAGTGTTTAACACCTCCAGCGCAAAGCACTGGGGTGTTGACCGTGGTCGCTCGTATGGGGTTGCGCTCATACCCGACGAACTGAAAAGGTAGACGTTCCGAAGCACAACGACGAGGGGGATCGCAGTGGCGTTCAAATTGGTCGATGTGGAAGACCTCGTGGCGCAAGCGAAGGCATCGGGTGTGAGCAGGATCAGCGTTGATGTCCCATTGCTCGCGTCATACGGCCAAGAAGCGTGCGTGTCGCAAACCCAGTGGATGACGGGTCCTCACTTCACCAAGACTATACGTGGTTGCACGTGGGCGCAGATGGAGTGCCTTTCTACGCTGGGTACGGTCGAGGCGCGTTTGCTTGACAGAAGAACGGTGGAACTGCCTGGGAATGGTTCGTCCGAGAACGGTTGGGCGGCGAGTACCGCGTGGTTGTCCTGGCGGTCGGAATGTCCGAAGCGCATGCTCAAAGCATCTTTGAGCAGATGCTAGAGGTGTACAAAAAAAGACTGCTTAATCAAACAAGCTTCCACCGTGGAATGGGCTACGCCGCGCTCAAAGAAGAGAACGACAAGAAGACGGCCATTCGCCCGTACTACGTTGTGGTCCGCAGCAAAAAGCCAGCTGCAGTCATCTTTGAAGTCGCTTTGACGGCTCAAAAATGCAGTACGACCTCAACCCCTACCGCATGGAAACGGGCCGATTTGGTGAAGTGTTGCGGGACGGACGTGTACCAGCCAATCAACGCATCGTTCATTACGTACATTGTGGAGTGGTACATGGGGCAGGGTGACATTGAGACGGCACGGGAGGCACTGGCCGAATTCAGGCGGCGCGCCCCTCGGCACAACAGCCACGAAAGAATTACGCGGTTGGATAAGCTTGTCGGACGCGGGCGCTTCTACCGGCGTCCAGGCTGGCTTGACCAGTAGCGCTATGCATCATTCCTTGGGCGGACGGCGCCGGCGGGTGGACTCAGGGTGCAGCCAGCCACTTGCCACCTCATCCACAATTCGGTAGGCGTTTTTCTGGCGTTCTACGTCGGAATTGATTGCGTTCTTTTCATTTGCTCTGAACTTTTCAAAGTCGGGCTCAATATCTTGACCTTCCCCGGTTCCAGCCCGCTTCTGTCCCAACTGCCGTGCGACAGCGGTGCAGCAGGAGCGGTCACCAAGATGTCCGCCGCCAAGTCACGCATCACGTCATGACGAGCTTGGAGTTGCACCAGCTGTGACCGAAGGTTGGCGATTTCGCGCTGGGCTTCTTGCAATCTCTGGATGTTGTCCAAGTCGTTTCGAGCCTTCATCCTCTTGAGCTTTTCGTCCTGCTGATCGTTCTTGATAGTCATCACAGCGGTTACGCCCGCGCTGCGTTGGGCTTCATCTGCAAGCAGGTTTTGAGTGTCGGCGCCGCTTGAAATAATCACGTCGCCATTTTGTTTGATGTAGCTCATGATGCCCCCTTGGATGCGGATGAGCTGATTTACTGCACCGGTAATCATGATTTGGCAAGGGGTGTAAAAGATAAGGCCGGTGAATGCACCGGCCCTTTCTAATTTGTCGCGTCCACCAACTTTTGTAAGTAATTTCAGAATGAGCAGTCATATCTCAATGATGTAGTAGTCAACGCCGCCGCTCTTGAGGGAGATCTGTCTCGGTTGAATGGCAAGTGGTACAAAACTGTGCGCCTGAGGGCCGTGTTTCATCCGACGAATGATCCCATCGCTCCGTGGTTTGGCGTCATGCGTGGCGTCAGCGTTGCAGATCCGGTCGTCCCCTTGGAAAGGGAAGACCCAGTGGTGATTCACGAGGGCGTGTCCTTTGAAGGTCAACGCTGATGTCCATTGGAGCGCCTTGTGCAGTGCGCGGTCGATGCTTGTTCGGCTTGCGGGTTCGGGAGCGTTGCCGGCGTTCGGCTCGATCGCCGCAGAAGTCTTGAGGGGCAGTAGATCCCCATGGCCTTGCAATCCGGCAATTGACCAAAGTGCCGGGCACCTACTAGAATGACTAGCTCCGCCGGAATAGCTCAGTTGGTAGAGCGGCGCATTCGTAATGCGTAGGTCGCAGGTTCGACTCCTGTTTCCGGCACCAGTTGTAATGAAAAGCCCCGGCCTTGGTCGGGGCTTTTTGTTTGCGCCCGCCGGTGATCATTGGATTACCACCTCACCGAAGGCTGCAAGCCTTCATCAACGCCTCGTCATCCCTGCGCCTCGTGCCAGCCACCACGCGAGCTGCCGGAGATAGCCACCTGCTGCTCCCGCCGATGCGCCGATCAGCAGGCGTGCGAGCACTCTGGTCCCGCGCGCGGCTCGCTCCCGCACCCAAGGCAGTACCGCCACCACCTGCGCACCCAGCAACAGCATCAGCACGTCCAGCCCAAGCGCATCCAACACCGGCAGCAACGGCGACAGCGCCGGATTGCAGGCCAGCACGATCACCAGCGCAGCCCCAAGCGTGGCCAATAGCCGGCGCCCGGCGGGCAGGGTGGTCCAGTGCAGCAGTCGGCTGATCAGGCGCATGGCATTCCTTGTGTCATGAGCGCGAACCTCAATCAGGTCCAAGCGCGCGCACCGGCTGCCGCAGCACGGTCTTCAACCGCGCCGCGTCGGTCTTGCGCGGATCGCTCAGGTAGATCTCGTGATGGGGGCCGGCGAAGGCGTAGCCCAGCGAAGGCATCAGTTCGTTGTGCAGATGGGCCAGGGCCGGACCCTCGTCATCGTAGGCGCCTACACGCAGGGTCTGCAGGCAGAGGCCTTCTTCAAGAACTTCGTGGCGAAGGCTGGCCGGAACGTCGCCCAGTTTCTCCGCCGCCTTGGCGATGGCAGCCTCCAACTGCGCTGGACTGATCCCGTCCGGCGTGCGGATCATCACCGTCCACTTCCACTCATCCTTGCGGCGAGCCACAAAGCTCGACGGATCCTCGGCGGTCCACAGGGCTTCCAGCGGTGGCACCACGTAGTCCTGGCCCCCGGCCTTCAGTGCGAACTTCAGTGCATAGCTCACCGCGTACAGCCACTGCACCGCCTCCAGATAGGCTGGCGCGATATTCGGATCGCCGTGGCCGTCGACCATCAGGTAGGGCAGGGGCGGCACCTGCACCGGAACGAACTGGCCTGCCGGTGGCTGGTACAGCGCCCGGTCGCGTTTCTTGAAGTCGATCTTGTCCATGCACCTTCCTCCTGTGCCGAGCATCCCACGCCTTGCTTTCGCAGGCATGCCTGAACATGTTCAGGCGACTTTGCCGAACACGGGCGGAGCAGCCGCCATCGCCCGATGCTAGGATGCCGCCCCCGGGTGTTCTGCCCGCCGCGGTTGCGCGGTGCGACAACGTGTCGCAGCCAGAAACGGGCCTTTCCTGCGCTCGATCATTGTCAATGCCTTTCTTAAATGGTGGGTGACGGCCTAAAATTGAAAGGCTGACTCGACCCCACCTCCCTGCCTGTCTTCCGGACCGGTGGGACCGGCTTTGGCCGGAACAGGCAGGACGGGGAACGGCATTCCCTCGCAATTGGATCGACCGATGATTCCGTTGAAAACCCTTGGGCGCTGGTTGCGCCCGGGCCTGCTGCTGTCGTTGCTGGTGATGCTCACCGGCTGCGATGCGGTGGCCATCCTCAGTCCGAAGGGCCAGATCGGCCAGGATGAGAAGACCCTGCTGATCACGGCCACCGTGCTCATGCTGCTGGTCGTCATCCCGGTCATCATCATGACCCTGACCTTCGCGTGGAAGTATCGCGCCTCCAACACCAAGGCCCGCTACGAGCCGAAGTGGTCCCACTCGACGGCGATCGAGGTGGTGGTGTGGTCCATTCCCTGCATGATCGTGCTGGTGCTGGCGGTCCTGACCTGGCGTTCGTCGCACGCGCTGGACCCGTACAAGCCGCTGGAATCGGACGTCAAGCCGGTCACCATCGAGGCGATCTCGCTGGACTGGAAGTGGCTGTTCATCTATCCGGAAGAGAAGGTGGCGGTCGTCAACGAAATCAAGTTCCCGGTCAACACGCCGCTGAACTTCAAGATCACGTCCGATTCGGTGATGAATGCGTTCTTCATCCCGCACCTGGGCAGCATGATCTACTCGATGGCTGCGATGGAGACCAAGCTCCATCTGATCGCCAACGAGACCGGTGAATTCCCGGGCATGTCCTCGCACTACAGCGGCGCGGGCTTCGCCAAGATGCACTTCACCGCCTACTCGGTCACCGATGCCGAATACCGCCAGTGGCTGGACCAGGTCCGCGCCGGCGAGCAGACCCTGGACAAGGCCTCGTTCAAGGCGCTGGGTGAAGCACGCAACGCCGAGTGGTATCCGGTCACCTACTTCGGCAAGACCGAAGAAGGCCTGTTCGACTGGGTCATCGCCAAGCACATGGGCGACAACAAGCATTACGGCATGAAGCACGAACACGCCGGTGCCGCCGCTGCCGATGCCGCCAGCCATGAAGCGCACGAGGGCCATGCCCCCAGTGACGCGCATGATTCCAAGGAATCGGGTGAAAACCTGGATGCCAACGAACACGAACACGCAGGCCACGCCGGCCATGCGGGCTCGGGAGAATGAACATGTTGGGTAAACTCTCAATTGAGTCGATCCCCCACGATCCGATCGTGCTGACCACGCTGGTCGGCGCGGTGCTGGGTGGCCTGGGCGTCATGGCCCTGATCACCAAGTTCAAGCTGTGGGGCTATCTGTGGAAGGAGTGGTTCACTTCGGTGGATCACAAGAAGATCGGCGTGATGTACCTCATCGTCGCCTTCGTCATGCTGCTGCGCGGTTTCTCCGACGCCATCATGATGCGTACCCAGCAGGCGCTCGCCGTCGGCGGGTCCGAGGGTTACCTGCCGCCGCACCACTACGACCAGATCTTCACCGCCCACGGCGTGATCATGATCTTCTTCGTGGCGATGCCGCTGATCACCGGCCTGATGAACCTGGCCGTGCCGCTGCAGATCGGTGCGCGCGACGTCGCGTTCCCGTTCGTCAACTCGCTCAGCTTCTGGCTGTTCGTGTCCGGTGCGGTGCTGATCATGCTGTCGCTGTGGATCGGTGAGTTCGCTGCCACCGGCTGGCTGGCGTTCCCGCCGTTGTCGGGCATCGAATACAGTCCAAGCGTCGGCATGGACTACTACATCTGGGGTCTACAGGTCGCAGGCCTGGGTACCACGCTGAGCGGTATCAACTTCTTCATTACCATCCTGAAGATGCGTACCCCCAGCATGAAGCTGATGCAGATGCCGGTGTTCACCTGGACCGCCCTGGTGACCAACGTGCTGATCGTTGCGGCCTTCCCGGTGCTGACCATCACCCTGGTGCTGCTGACCCTGGACCGCTACCTGGGTACGCACTTCTTCACCAATGACGGTGGCGGCAACGCCATGCTGTACATCAACCTGATCTGGATCTGGGGTCACCCGGAGGTGTACATCCTGGTCCTGCCGGCGTTCGGTGTGTTCTCCGAAGTCATCGCGACCTTCTCGCGCAAGGCGCTGTTCGGCTACAAGGGCATGGTCTACGCCACCGCCTGCATCGGCGTGCTGTCGTTCATCGTGTGGCTGCACCACTTCTTCACCATGGGCTCGGGTGCCAACGTCAATGCCTTCTTCGGCATCACGACGATGATCATCTCGATCCCGACCGGCGTGAAGATCTTCAACTGGCTGTTCACCATGTTCCGCGGTCGCGTGCAGTTCACCACGCCCGTGCTGTGGACCATCGGCTTCATGGTCACCTTCACCATCGGCGGCATGACCGGCGTGATGCTGGCGATCCCGGCCATCGACTTCGTGCTGCACAACAGCCTGTTCCTGATCGCCCACTTCCACAACGTCATCATCGGCGGCGTGGTGTTCGGCATGTTCGCCGGCATCACCTACTGGTGGCCGAAGATGTTCGGCTTCCGCCTCAATGAGTTCTGGGGCAAGTGCGCGTTCTGGTGCTGGTTCATCGGCTTCTACGTGACCTTCATGCCGATGTACGTGCTGGGCTTCATGGGCATGACCCGTCGTCTGCAGAGCACCGTCAACCCGGCCTACGAGCCGCTGCTGCTGGTCGCTGCCGCAGGTGCCTTCATCGTGGGTGCCGGCATCCTGTGCCAGATCATCCAGGTGGCCGTGTCGATCCGCGACCGCAAGAAGACCGCCGACCTGACCGGCGACCCGTGGGATGCCCGTACGCTGGAGTGGGAAACCTCTTCGCCGCCGGCCTTCTACAACTTCGGCAGCCTGCCGGAAGTCACCGAGCTGGACGATTTCTGGGAGCGCAAGCAGCGTGGTGAAGCCTGGCCGAAGCCGGCCAAGTACACCGACATCCACATGCCGCGCAACACCGGCACGGGCGTGGTCATCGGTGCCTTCAGCCTGGTGTTCGGCTTCGCGATGATCTGGCACATCTGGTGGCTGGCCATCGTCGGCTTCGTCGGCATGATCGCCACGTTCATCTACCGCACCTTCGACCAGGACGTGGACTACTGGGTCCCGGCCGCCGAGGTGGAACGCATCGAGAACGAACACCGCAAGCACCTGGAAAACCAGGGCCTGGTGAAGTCGGAGCTGAAGGCATGAGCACCAATACCTCGACCCTGAGCCACGGGCACGCCGCGCAAGCGGCGGCCCATGGCCATGACGACCACGAGCACCACGACACCGGCGGCAACACCGTCTTCGGTTTCTGGGTGTACCTGATGAGCGACTGCCTCATCTTCGCCTCGCTGTTCGCCACCTACGTGGTGCTGGCCGGCGGTACCGATGGTGGCCCGACCGCGAAGGACCTGTTCGAACTGCCGTTCGTGGCATGGGAAACCGCGCTGCTGCTGACCTCCTCGCTGACCTTCGGCCTGGGCATGATTGCCATGCACCGCAAGCAGATGGGCCAGATGTACCTGTGGCTGGGCATCACCTGGCTGCTGGGCTTCGGCTTCATGTGCATGGAAGTGTGGGAGTTCCAGCACCTGATCCATCAGGGCTACGGTCCGGACCGCAGTGCCTTCCTGTCGGCGTTCTTCGCCCTGGTCGGTACCCACGGCCTGCACGTCAGCGCCGGCCTGCTGTGGCTGCTGGTGATGTTCGTGCAGCTGAAGAAGTACGGCCTGACCCCGACCAACAAGACCCGCATGGCGTGCCTGAGCCTGTTCTGGCACTTCCTGGACCTGATCTGGATCGGCGTGTTCTCCGTCGTCTACCTCAATGGAGCCCTGTAATGGCACATGACAACCATGCACACGACCACGGCACCGGCGGCGAAAGCCATGGCACCGTGAAGTCGTACCTGATCGGCTTCGTGCTGGCGGTGGTGCTGACCGTCATCCCGTTCTGGATGGTGATGTCGGGCGACTTCTCGCGCACCGTCAACGGTGTGGTGATCGCGATCACCGCGGTGCTGCAGATGCTGGTCCACCTGGTGTTCTTCCTGCACCTGGACCGCTCTTCGGAAAGCCGCTGGAACGTCAACGCTGCGGCCTTCACCGTGGTGGTGATCGGCATCATCGTGGTCGGTACCCTGTGGGTCATGCACAACATGAACGTGCACATGATGCACTGACGTCCTCGCGACGTTGCCACGCAGAAAGGCCGCCCTCGGGCGGCCTTTTTGTTTGTCTGCGGATATGGGTAGTGCCGGCCGCTGGCCGGCAATCGCGGGAAGCCGGCCGGCTCTACCCCGCCATCCGGCGCAGGAACTCTTCGGCATCCATAGGCCGGCCCAGGTGATAGCCCTGCAGCTGGTCGCAGCCCAGTTCGCTCAGGTATTCGCGCTGCGCCTGCGTCTCCACGCCTTCGGCCACCACCTGCAGCTGCAGGGTGCGGCCCAGCGCGATGATCGACGACACGATGGCGGCATCCTCGTCGTTGCGTTCCAGGTCATGCACGAACGCGCGGTCGATCTTCAGTTCGGTGGCCGGCATCCGCTTCAGGTACAGCAGGCTGGAGTAGCCGGTGCCGAAATCGTCGATGGCGATATGCACGCCCATCGCCGTCAGGTCGTTGAGGATCGCCAGGCTGGCGTCGACATCCTTCATCGCCGTGGTCTCGGTGATCTCCAGGGTCAGCCGTGCCGGCTCGATCCGGTGCCGCTGCAGCACCTCGCGCACGCTCTCCAGCAGGGCCGGCGAGGCGAACTGCAGCGGCGACAGGTTCACCGCCATCGACCATTCCGTATGCCCGGCCTCGTGCCATGCACGCAGCTGTGCACAGGCACGGTCCAGTACCCAGTCGCCGATCGGCAGGATCAGGCCACTGCGCTCGGCGATGGGAATGAACACATCCGGCGCCAGCAGGCCCAGTTCCGGGTGCTGCCAGCGCAGCAGCGCCTCGGCGCCAGTGGCCGGTGCGCCAGCGGCCGGGAACTTCGGCTGGTAGTGCAGCAGCAGCTCGTCACGCGCGATCGCCTTGCGCAGGTCCTGCAGCAGGCGCAGCTGGCGGTTGGCACTGAGCTGCATCGACGGGGTGAAGAAGGTATAGCCGTTCCGGCCGGTTTCCTTGGTGTGGTACATCGCCGCGTCGGCGTGCGCCATCAGTTCGCGCTCGTTGCTGGCGTCATCCGGGTATAGGGCGATGCCGAGACTGGCGCTGACCTGCAGTTCGGCGGCATCCAGGGTGAATGGTTCGCCGGCGGCGGCGATGATGCGTTCGGCCACCACCACCGCATCGTCCGGGGTGTCGATGGCCAGCACGATCACGAACTCGTCGCCGCCGAGGCGCGCGAACGTGTCCTGCGGCCGCAGCAGGCCGCCGATGCGCTGTGCCACCGCCACCAGCAGGCGGTCGCCCAATTGGTGGCCGTAGGCATCGTTGACCGCCTTGAAGCCGTCCAGGTCGCAGAACATCACCGCCACTGCGCGGCCGCGGCGGCGCGCTTTTTCGATGGCCTGCTCGATGCGGTCCTGCAGCAGCATGCGGTTGGGCAGCTGGGTCAGCGGATCATGCAGGGCGGCCTGGATCAGCTTGTCGTTGGCGTGCGCCAGCGAATCGGCCAGCAGCCCGGTGCGAACGCGCATCTGCCGGTCGAACAGTGAGGCCACCAGGGCGATACCCAGGGTGGCTACAGTGGTGACGATCACCAGTACCGCCAGCCAGCGCGTGTCGATGCCGCCGCTGCCGACCGCGCCGCAGATGCTGCCTTCGGGGAAGCGTGCGGCGGCCATGCCGGTGTAATGCATGCCGACGATGGCCAGGCCCATCACCAGCGAGGCCAGTGCGCGCAGGCGCATGGTGTGGCGCTGCTCGGTACGCAGGCGGAAGGCGATCCACAGCGCCGCGCCGGCGGCACCGATGGCTACTGCAATGGAGGCGGCGAACCAGCCCGGGTGATAGTCGATACCTGGCTGCATGCGCATCGCGGCCATGCCGAGGTAGTGCATGGTGGCAATGCCCAGGCCCATCAGCACGGCGCCGGCCAGCAGTCGTCGCCAGGGCAGGCTGGGTCGTGACACCAGCCACAGCGCATAGGCCGAAGCGCCGATCGACACTGCAAGCGAATACAGGGTGATGCCGAGGTCGTAGCCGACCGGGATCGGCAGGTCGAAGGCCAGCATGCCGATGAAATGCATCGACCAGATACCCAGGCCCATCGCCGCCGCGCCGCCGGCCAGCCACCAGCGGGCCACGCGGCCCTCGGCCGTGGCCAGGCGGCCGGCCATGTCCAGCGCCGTGTACGAAGCAAGAATGGCCACCAGCAGGGAGATGGCGACCAGGCTCTGACTGTAACTGCCAGTCATGTTGAATCCAGAGGGGGAGGGAGGGGCGCCCGCAAGGCGCACGCCCGCGACAGCTATCGGCGCGGGTGGGCGGGACTTGAGCGGTCGCAGCACCTGCGACCCGGCTCGGCTATCCTGCCACGCCTGTTCCCGTTGCTGGAAATCATCCGATGGCAAAAGCCCGCACCGCCTACGTCTGCAGTGAATGCGGCGCCGAATTCAGCAAGTGGCAGGGCCAGTGCACCGAGTGCAACGCCTGGAACTCGCTGTCGGAAATCGTGCTGGAGAGCGCGGCGGCGGCCAAGGCGCCCGCGTCGCGCCGGGCCGGCTGGGCCGGCAAGATCGACCCGCCGAAGATCACCGCCCTGAAGGACGTGGAGCAGACCGAGCATCGCCGTGTCTCGACCGGCATCGGCGAGTTCGATCGCGTGCTGGGCGGTGGCCTGGTCGAGGGCGCGGTGGTACTGGTCGGTGGTGATCCGGGCATCGGCAAGTCGACCCTGCTGCTGCAGGCGGTGGCGAAGATGGCGGCCGAGCTGCCGGTGCTGTACGTCACCGGCGAGGAGTCGCTGGCCCAGGTGGCCGGCCGCGCACACCGGCTGGAATTGCCGCTGGATGGTGTCAACGCGCTGGCCGAGACCGGCGTCGAGTCGATCCTGCAGCATGCGTCCAAGGCCGGCCCACGGCTGATCGTGGCCGACTCCGTGCAGACCCTGTGGACCGAGAGCCTGACCGCCGCGCCCGGCTCGGTCAGCCAGGTGCGCGAGAGCGCGGCGCGGCTGGTGCGTTTCGCCAAGGAGACCGGCACCGCCGTGTTCCTGGTCGGCCACGTGACCAAGGAGGGCGGGATCGCCGGCCCGCGCGTGCTCGAACACATGGTCGATGCGGTGCTGTACTTCGAAGGCGAGAGTGGCAGCCGCTTCCGCCTGCTGCGCGCGTTCAAGAACCGCTTCGGTGCGGTCAACGAGCTGGGCGTGTTCGCGATGGGCGACAAGGGCCTGAAGGAAGTCTCCAATCCGTCGGCGATCTTCCTGTCCGGTGGCAGCACCCATCAGCCGGGCAGCTGCGTGATGGTCACCCGCGAGGGTACCCGGCCGCTGCTGGTGGAAGTGCAGGCACTGGTCGATGCGTCGCCGCTGTCGAACCCGCGTCGTGTCGCGGTCGGCCTGGAGCAGAACCGGCTGGCCATGCTGCTGGCGGTGCTGCATCGCCACGGCGGCGTGCTGGTCGGCGACCAGGACGTGTTCGTCAACGTGGTCGGTGGCATCCGCGTGCAGGAGACCGCTGCCGACCTGCCGGTGCTGCTGGCGGTGCTGTCCTCGCTGCAGGACCGGCCGCTGGCGGAAAAGACGATTGCGTTTGGCGAGGTTGGCCTGTCCGGCGAGATCCGACCGGTACCCAATGGCGAAGACCGCCTGCGCGAGGCCGCCACCCATGGTTTCAAGCGCGCCATCGTGCCCAAGGCCAATGCGCCCAAGGGCGGCTCGGTGAAGGGCATGGAAGTGATCGCGGTGGAGCGCCTGTCCGAGGCTATCGACGCGGCGTGATCGCGCCGGGCATGGCCCGGCGTCACCACCGCGCACGTGGAATACGGCGGCCGACACGGTAACGGTCAGCCTCCCTGTGCTAGTTTTTCCCGCTCGACGAAGACGCCCTCTGGCGTCTTTCCGTGCCCAGGAGTAAACGATTACATGCAGGACACCGCGCTCACCGCCCCCAACGCCGAAATCCGTCGCGCCGGGGTCGATCTAAATGGACTGATGACGGTGCTGGGCAAGCACCTGTATTCCACCCCGGTGGTGGCGCTGCGTGAGCTGGTGCAGAACGCGCACGACTCGATCATCCGCCGCCGCATCGAACAGCCCGGCATCGAAGTGCCATCGCGCATTTCGGTGCAGGTCGATGCCGCTGCCGGCGTGCTGCGCATCATCGATACCGGCGCCGGCCTGACCCGCCAGGAGATCCATGACTACCTGGCCACCGTCGGCGTCGGCTACACCCGCGGCCTGCGCCAGGGTGGCGAGGACGATGAGGGCCTGATCGGCATGTTCGGCCTCGGCTTCCTGTCGGCCTTCGTGCTGGCGCGCCGGGTCAGCGTGCGCACCACCTCGTACCAGACGCCGGAACTGGGCCATCTGTACGTGTCCAGCAACGCCGAGCAGTACACCGTCAGCGAAGTGCCGGCACGCGCGGTCGGCACCGAGGTGGAACTGGAGCTGCATCCGGACTTCCTGCCGCTGGCCAACGAGGCGCGCCTGCACGAAGTGCTGGGTCGCTACTGCGCGCTGCTGTCCGAGCCGATCTTCATCGGTGCTGCGGCCGAGGCGCTCAACCCCGAGCCGCCGCCGTGGCGCGGCCAGGGCGATGTGGCCTTGCATCCGGTGCAGGCGCGTCGCCAGGCGCTGCAGTTCGCGGCGCGTTTCGAACATGATTTCGAGCCGATCGTCACCGTGCCGCTGCGTGCCGATGGCAACAGCGATGCCACCGGCCTGCTGTGGGTGCAGGACGGCGCCACCTACGGCACCAGTGACAACCGCAACCTGTCGGTGTTCGTGCGCGGCATGCTGCTGGACGACGATGCGCGTGACCTGCTGCCGCCGTGGGCGGGCTTCATCGGCGGGGTGATCGAATCCTCGCGGCTCACGCCCACCGCCAGCCGCGAAGACCTGCAGCGCGATGACCAGTACCGCGCCGTGCAGCATGCGTTGCTGGCGGCGCTGATCGACGGCTTGGCCGACGTTGCGCGGCAGCAGCCAGAGGCGTGGCGACGCGTATTGAGCCGCCACAACGAGGCCCTGCTGGGCGCGGCGCTGTGCGATGACCGCCTGTTCGACCTGTTGCTGGAGCACGTGCGCGTGCCGACTTCGCAGGGTGACCTGCCGGCCAGTGCGCTGCCCGCACGCGGTGCCGTGCACGTGATCCTCGACAACGGCGGCGGCTTCGAGGAAATGCTGTTCCGTGCGATGGGCGTGCCGGTCGCGCATGGCCATCGCTATGCGGTGGTGCCATTCCTGCGCCGCTGGGCCCAGGCCAAGGGACTGCGTCTGGTCGAGCTCGGCACCGAGCAGGGCAACCGCGCGCTGTTCCGCAGCGATGACAGCCTCGACGAGGCGCAGCTGGCATGGCTGCGCGAGCAGCTGGGTGACGGCGAACAATTGCTGCCGGCACGCTTCAGTCCCGAGTCGCTGCCGGTGGTGGTGGTGCCCGACCGCGAAGCCGAGCTGAAGCAGCGCCTGGAAGACGATGAGAACGACAAGCGCGTTTCAATGGCGGCGCTGCGCCTGGCGCGTCAGTTCACCGCGCGCATCGAATCGCGTGCGCCATCGCGGCTGTACCTCAACCTCGACAACCCCGCGGTGCAGGCGCTGCTGCGCGCCCAGCGCGAGGGCCACCCGCAGGCCGAAGCCGCAGCGCGCCTGCTGCGCTCACTGAAGATCATCGTCGCCGCGCAGGGCCGTCCCCTGGCCCGCGCGACCGCCACGCCCGGCCCGGATCTCAACGGCGCCTTCACCGATATCGCCGGTGCCCTGCAGCAGATGCTGCGCTGAGCACTGCATCCTCTCATCCAGCCTTCGCTAGACAGGAGTACTTACCCCATGGACATCTGGAACTGGGTCGAAAAACTGCAGGGTGACCTGCGCCAGGCCGGCCAGGCGCAGAATGCGCACCTGCTGAACCGCCTCGCCGACGAGGTGAGCGAACTGCGTGTCGACCGCGTTGACGCGCTGCTGCCCGAAGCGCGTGCGCTGGGCAAGGCGCTGGACAATCCGTGGGTCGACGTTTACGTCGGCCACTGGGCGCTGCGCAACCGCGTCGGCAATCGTGTCGAAGGCGAGAGCGCGCTGGGCGAAGCCGTGGCGCTGTTCGAGCGTGCGCATCGCGAGGACACCCTGGAGTGCCCGCAGTCGATCTGCGTGACCCAGGATCTTGCCGCCTGCTACGGCAACATCGATGGCCCCGGCTGGGTGCCCGAGCGTATCGAGGTGTGCGATGAAACACTGGGTCGCATCGACCCGAGCTGGGCCTGCTTCCAGTGCCTGAGCTGCGAGAAGGCCGATGCACTGCTTGATGATGGCCGTGGCCAGGATGCACTGGATTACCTGCAGGTGCAGTCCGACGCGATCGAGGCCTGCGGCAAGGAAGTGTTCGACAGCTTCCCGGAGATGCAGATCAAGATCCTGCTGGGCATGGGCCGCGCCGAAGAAGCGCTGCTGCTGATCGAGAAGCGCGAGGCCGAAGTGGCCGCGTCCGGCGAGTACGAGCCGGCCAACTGCACGGTGCCGCGCCGCCTGTCCAAGGCGTGGGCGCTGGCCCAGCTGGACCGCGACGAAGAGGCCTTGCAGCAGCTGGTGCCGTGGAGCGAGCTGACGCCTACCTACTGGCGGCTGTGGGCGAACACCGCCGCAGCGCTGTGCCGGCGTGATCCCGCACGCAATACCTGGGACCTGGGTACGCGCTTCAACACCATCATCGAACACTTTGCCGAGGTTGGCTCGCACCGCCTGCTGATCGAAGTCGCTGCGTTGAGCCTGGAGCTGGCCCTGCAGCGTGGCGCACGCTGGGTGGCGATGCGCCAGCTGGAACTGGCGCGTACCCATCTGGCACAGCTGCGCCAGGACCGTGGGGCGGCTGCGCTGGTGGCCGGCCTGGCGGCACGCATCGATGCATTGCCGGATGTGGCGCCGCTGCCGGTGCCAGCCGCTGAACTACTGGTTTGGCTGAACGAGCAGGGAGAGCAGAATCAGTCGCGCGATCCCGAACGTGAGGCGCAGTGGCTGCTGCAGGCACAGGCGCAGCTGCCAGATGACGAGGCGCTGGCCGAGATGGCTGCCTCCGCGCTGAGCGCCTGTGGGGCGCAGACGGAAGCGCGCGCATTGCTGTGGCGCTTCGTGCGCGCACATGCGCAGGATGATGGCCCGGCCGCCTACACGCTGATGCGCTGGCTGACCGAGCAGGGCGACGATGCCGGCCTGCGCCAGTTGGCTGATCTCTATCGTGGCAGCGTGCCGGTGTTCGCGCACTGGTGCGAGGTGCAGCGCGCCCGTCGCGTGTCCGACTGGCCGGCACTGGAGCAGGCCGCGCAGGCGCTGCTGGCGGCCTCGCCGGGCTCGCATGGCGCACGCGGTACGCTGGCGCGGATGTACATGGAAACCGGTCGCTTCAGCGAGGCGCAGGCCTGCTATGCGCAGCTGGTGGAGCTGCTGGAAGAACCCAACGCCGCACACTGGGACCACATGAGCGCGGCCAGCGCGGCACGCGACTGGGATGCGGTGCGCCGCTCGGCGGCGGCGATCGGCATGGAGCTGTCCAGCCAGGACGGCGTGGTCGAGGAGCCGTGGGGCTGGGTGATCATCCGCAGCGAAGAGAACGGCGAGCCGATGGAGTACTACGCGCGCCGCAGTGGCCCGGTCACCGCGCGTATCGTCGAGAACGCACCGGCCAACCGCGCCCAGCAGGTGGGCGACTGGGTGGGTGAGCCCCAGGCGCTGACGGAAATCGCAGCACGCTGCGCTCTCAATCCAGCTCTTGCATTAATTGCCGCATCATGACCTTCCCCGACATCACGCCCGACCTGAAAGCCGCGATGCCGGAGCTGCGCGGGCGGCTGCTGGCCAACCAGTCGCTGGCCGAGCTGACCTGGTTTCGTGTCGGCGGCCCGGCGCAGGTGCTGTTCACGCCTGCCGATGAAGCCGATCTCGCCTACTTCCTGAAGCGCCTGCCGCGGGAGCTGCCGGTCTATGTCGTCGGCGTCGGCTCCAACCTGATCGTGCGCGACGGCGGCATGCCCGGCGTGGTGATCCGGCTGGCGCCGCGCGCATTCGGCGAGACCAGTGCTGACGGTGATGTCGTCACCGCCGGTGCCGCGGCACTCGACAAGCGCGTCGCCGAGACGGCGGCTGCGGCAAATATCGGCGGCATGGAATTCTTCTTCGGCATCCCCGGTACGATCGGCGGTGCACTGCGCATGAATGCCGGCGCCAATGGCGGCGAGACCAAGGATGTGTTGGTGGAGGCGACCGGCGTCAGTCGCGACGGCACCAGGCACACGTTCGGCAATGCCGAGATGAAGTTCGTCTATCGCAACAGCGGCGTCGATGCGTCCGTTATCTTCACCTCGGCGCGCTTCCGCGGCCGGATCACCGATGCGGATGCGATCCGCGCCCGCATGAACGAGGTGCAGACCCATCGCGAGACCGCGCAGCCGATCCGCGAAAAGACCGGCGGCTCGACCTTCAAGAATCCGCCCGGCAACAGCGCCTGGAAGCTGATCGACGCCGCGGGTTGCCGCGGCCTCAAGGTCGGCGGCGCGCAGGTCTCGGAGATGCACTGCAATTTCCTGATCAACACCGGCAACGCCACCGGGCACGATATCGAGACGCTCGGCGAGACGGTGCGTGAACGGGTCAAGCAGACCAGCGGGATTGAGCTGCACTGGGAAATCAAGCGGATCGGGACAAGCTGATGACGGTGACCATTCTGTTCGGCGGCACCAACAAGGAGCGGCTGGTTTCGGTGGCGAGCGCGCAGGCGCTGCATCGCGCGCTGCCGGGCGCGGAACTCTGGTTCTGGGACGTCGACGACACCGTGCATGCGGTGACGTCCGAACAGCTGCTCGGCCACGCGCGGCCGTTCGAGGTTGATTTCAGGCCGCCCGGTCATGGCATCGCGCTCGACCAGGCGCTCGACAAGGCAAGCGCCGAGCAGCGCGTGCTGGTGCTCGGCCTGCACGGCGGCCGCGCCGAGAATGGCGAATTGCAGGCGATGTGCGAGATGCGCGGCGTCGCGTTCACCGGCTCCGGCTCGGCGTCGTCGCACCTGGCGTTCGACAAGCCGTCGGCGAAGCGTTTTGCCGCGATCGCAGGCATCAACGCGCCGCAGGGCATCAGCGTCGAGCAGATCGACGACGCCTTCGCGAAGCACGGCAAACTGATCGCAAAGCCCGCCAAGGACGGATCGAGCTACGGGCTGATCTTCGTCAACGCGCAGCAGGACCTCGTCGCGGTCCGCAACGCGGCCAAGCATGAAGACTATCTGATCGAGCCCTTCGTCTCGGGCGTGGAGGCGACCTGCGGCGTGCTCGAGCAATCCGACGGCTCAGTGTTCGCGCTGCCGCCGATCGAGATCGTGCCGGCGGAGGGAGGCTTCGACTACACAGCCAAATACCTTTTGAAGTCGACTCAGGAGATCTGTCCCGGCCGGTTCGCGCCCGAGGTCAGCGCCGCGATCATGGACCATGCGTTGCGGGCGCACCGCGCGCTGTCCTGCACCGGCTACTCGCGGAGCGACTTCATCGTGTCGGCTAATGGCCCGGTCTACCTCGAGACCAACACGCTGCCCGGGCTGACCGCGGCATCACTTTACCCTAAGGCCTTGAAAGCACAGGGGATCGGGTTTGCCGACTTCCTGGGCGACCAGATCGAGCTCGGCCGCCGCCGCGCCAGACGTTAAGGCCGGACGGGTGGGGAACCCGCACGACTCGGTACGATGGAACCCGGCGCTGTTGCAAAAATGCTGACGGGTTCGCGGCAAAGTACTCAAAGCGTTGATCAAAATTCACTCCAGGCCGAACTCATTTACCGTTTGTTTACCAGGAAGCCCGAAGGTTAACGCTGGCGGCGCATGTAGCGCTTGGCTGCCGGGGCGTGAGCTGTCGCGGATTACCGCTTCGAGGATCGCAACCAGGGAACAGGGGGCCACTCTAATCCCACCGGTCTAGCCGAGACGTGATTTGTGCCGGGATCCGCAGGGTTTGCGGGCACAACACGTGACGAGTTCGTGCAATGGATGGTGCAGGACGCCTCACCCGATCGGTGCGATCGCTGGGGCCCCAAGCTGACCTGAGAGCAGCCGCTATTGGAGCGGCAGTGCTGCTGCGCGAGTATGTCGGCGCCCATCTCGCTCGCCGCCGGCAGCGTCCCGCCAAGCGGCCGCAGTTGATCGATCGCGAGCCGCCGAACCGCTACATCCAGATGGTCGAGCACTATCTGCCGCGCCGCATCGGGCTGGTCGCGACGCTCGCGATCCTGTTCGGCAGCGTCGGCTTCGGCATCGTCCGGGGCGGCCATGTCGAGGAATTCACCACGGCGCTCAGCGACACCCGCAACGCGCTGGCGAATTCCGCGGGCTTCCGCATCACCACCGTCGGCATCAACGGCCGCAAGCAGCTGAGCCAGGACGAGGTGCTCGCGATCGGCGGCGTCAATGGCCGCTCCTCGCTGCTGTTCCTCGACGCCGATACCGTGCGCGCCAAGCTGAAGGCCAATCCCTGGATCGCGGATGCCACGATCCTGAAACTCTATCCGGGCCGGCTGCAGATCGACATCGTCGAGCGCACCGCCTTCGCGCTGTGGCAACAGAACGGCCGCCTGTCGGTGATCGCCTCCGACGGCGCCGTGCTCGAGCCCTACGTCACGCGCCGCTTCCTCAACCTGCCGCTGGTGGTAGGCAAGGGCGCCGACACGCGCGCCCAGGACTTCCTGGCGCTGCTCGACCGTTATCCGCAGGTGCGTGCGGTGACCAAGGCCGCGATCTTCGTCGGTGAGCGGCGCTGGAACCTGCGCCTCAAGGACGGCCTCGACGTCCGCCTGCCGGAGAACGATGTCGGCAACGCACTCGCCGCGCTCTCCAAGCTCGACAAGGACGACAAGCTGTTCTCGCGCGACATCGTCGCCGTCGACATGCGGCTGCCCGATCGGCTGATCGTGCAATTGTCCGAGGAAGCCGGCAAGGCGCGCGACGAACTGTTCAAGGACAAGAAGTCCAAGAAGAAGGCCGGTGACAGCGCATGACCGGCCTCGATCGCAATCTGACCCCGAAGACCCGTCCGATGCCGAAGCGCACCGCGATGGTGGCTTCGCTCGACGTCGGCTCCAGCAAGATCGCCTGCATGATCGCGCGGCTCAAGCCGTCGCCGCCGAACGAGGCGCTGCGCGGCCGCACCCATGCGGTCGAATTGATCGGCTACAGCCAGATCCAGTCGCGCGGCGTCAAGGCCGGCTCCGTCGTCGACCTCGCCGAATGCGAGAAGGCGGTGCGCCATGCCGTGGCGCTGGCCGAGCGCATGGCCAAGGTCCGTGTCGAATCCGTTCTGCTGTCGGTCTCCGGCGGCAGGCAGCATGGCCAGCTGGTCGAGGCCGCGGCCGATATCCGCGGCGGCTCGGTGACCGCTGACGACATCAGCCGCGTCACCTCCGCCGGCATGCGTCACGCCGCCGGCGCCGGCCGCACCGTGCTGCACGCGCTGCCGGTCGGCTACGCGCTCGACGGCGTCAAGGGCATCCGCGATCCCAGGGGCATGGTGGCGCGCCAGTTCGGCGTCGACATGAACGTGGTGACGTCGGATGCGACGGTCGCCAAGAACCTGATGCTGGTGGTCGAGCGCTGCCATCTCAACGTCGAAGCCATGGCGTCGAGCCCCTATGTCGCGGGTCTGTCGGTGCTGACCGACGACGAGGCCGACCTCGGTGCTGCCGTCGTCGAGATGGGCGCGGGCTCGACCACGATCGCGACCTATTCCGGCGGCCGCCTCGTGCACGCATCCGGATTTGCGCTCGGCGGGCAACACATCACGATGGATCTTGCGCGCGGCATCGGCGCGTGCATTGCGGATGCCGAGCGAATCAAGACTTTATACGGCACGGTGCTGACCGGCGGATCGGATTCGCGCGAGCTGATGTCCGTTCCCACTGCAGGCGATGATCGGGAGACCCCGCAAATCGTGTCTCGCGCCACGATCGCGAACATTGTCCGGCATCGCGCCGAGGAGATTTTCGAAATGATCCGTGACCGGCTCGCGGATTCCCCCTTTGCGGCAGAGCCGAGGGCGCGCGTCGTGCTGAGCGGCGGCGCGTCGCAGCTCACCGGCACCGTCGAGCTTGCTACCCGGATCCTGAACCGTCAGGTGCGCATCGGCCGCCCGCTCGGCTTCGGCCGGCTGCCGAACGAGGCGAAGGGCGCCTCGTTCTCTGTGCCGACGGGCCTCCTGGTTTATCCGCAATACGCTCACCTTGAACATGTCGAACCGCGGCGCACGCGGCAGCTTAGGACAGGGACGGACGGTTACTTCGGAAAGGTCGGACGATGGCTTCGCGAGGGCTTCTGATGACCGCCCCCCGGCTCACTGCATTTTCACCAGCTCCCGCGGCCAGCGGCCGGGACGAACCAACGCGCGCATAATCGAGAGAGGCAACCATGGCACTCAATCTGACACCCCCTGACATCAGCGAGCTGAAACCGCGGATCACCGTCTTCGGCGTCGGCGGCGCGGGTGGTAATGCCGTCAACAACATGATCACCGCCGGGTTGCAGGGCGTCGACTTCGTCGTCGCCAACACCGACGCGCAGGCGCTGACGATGTCGAAAGCGCAGCGCATCATCCAGATGGGTACCCAGGTCACCCAGGGCCTCGGCGCCGGTTCGCAGCCCGATGTCGGTGCAGCGGCCGCGCAGGAGGTGATGGACGAGCTTCGCGATCATCTCACCGGCGCGAACATGGTGTTCGTCACCGCCGGCATGGGCGGCGGCACCGGCACGGGCGCTGCGCCGGTGATCGCCAAGGCTGCCCGCGAGATGGGGATCCTCACCGTCGGCGTGGTGACCAAGCCGTTCCACTTCGAAGGCCAGCGCCGCATGCGCACCGCCGAGCACGGCATCTCCGAGCTCCACAAGGTGGTCGACACCCTGCTGATCATTCCGAACCAGAACCTGTTCCGGGTCGCCAATGAGAAGACCACCTTCGCCGACGCGTTCGCGATGGCCGACCAGGTGCTGTACTCGGGCGTCGCCTGCATCACCGACCTGATGGTCAAGGAAGGCCTGATCAATCTCGACTTCGCCGACGTCCGCGCCGTGATGCGGGAAATGGGCAAGGCGATGATGGGCACCGGCGAGGCCACCGGCGAGAAGCGCGCGCTGACCGCCGCCGAAGCTGCGATCGCCAACCCGCTGATCGACGATTCGTCGATGAAGGGCGCCCGCGGCCTGCTGATTTCGATCACCGGCGGCAAGGACCTCACTCTGTTCGAGGTCGACGAAGCCGCAACCCGCATCCGTGAAGAGGTCGATGCCGACGCCAACATCATCGTCGGCGCCACCTTCGACGAATCGCTCGACGGCATCATTCGTGTCTCGGTGGTCGCGACCGGCATCGAGCAGGCCGCGATTGCGTCCCGTGCCCAGGCCCCCGCGCAGCAACAGGGCGGTTCGCCGGAGAGCCGGCTCGCCGATCTGACCGCACGCCTGCGTGCCGACAACCAGCGTATGGCCGAGCGCGCCCAGAAGCTCGAGCCGCCGACCGGCGTGACGGTCGCTCCGATTGCTGCTGCGACCCAGGCGCGCCCGGCGGTGGAACGTGCCGCACTCGCGGCGATCGCCGCGGCGGTTGCCCCTGACAGCGCACCGGCCGCCCAGGCGCCGATGCAGCCAGCCTCCTACGGTGACGTCACGGTGCGGCCGATCGCTCAGAAGCCGACATTGTTCCCGGATCACGAAGCGGCCAGGGCCGAGCAGCACGAGCCGATGCCGCCCGAGACCTTCATCCCGCAGGCGGCGGAGCGGTCGCCGGTGCGGGCACCGCGGATGCCGAAGTTCGAGGATCTGCCGATGCCGGCGCAGGCCGAGATTCGCCAGGCCAGCGGTGACGGTGAGGCGGAGCATCCGCAGAAGACCCGGCTGTCGCTGCTGCAGCGGCTCGCCAATGTCGGCCTCGGCCGCCGCGACGAAGAGACCGAGCCGCCGATCGCTGCCCGCGCCTCCGGTCCGGCGATGCCGACGATGCCCCCGCTGCCCGAGCGCAAGCCGGCCCGCAGCGTTGCCCAGCAGATCTCGGCGAACGAGCAGCCGGTATCGGAGTATGCAAAGCGACCGGCCCCTCAGGGATTGGATGCTCACGGCCGTCAGGCGCCTGTTGCTCCGGCGCCACAGGGCGACGACCATCTTGATATCCCGGCCTTCCTGCGCCGGCAGGCAAACTGAAGTTTGTTACAACCTTGACGACGAAGAAGGCCTCGGCGGGGAACCGCCGGGGCCTTCTGCCTTAGACGGGCATGCAGTTGTGCTTGGCCAGCAAGCAACTGATTTTAAATCATTAATTATTCTTTCGGTGGTCAGATAGCCACTCGCCGAGGGCCGTTTTCGCTGCCGCAATTTGGTTAAGCTTGGGCGCGAATGCGGCAGAGATGGGGTAACAATCGGTAAAGAAGCGTGAGTTGGCGCGGTTTAGGAAATCACTATGGTCTGCCGTGACTTGGGGAGCTCAAGCGAGTCGGCCTTGGGGAAGTTTGGCCACTTGAATTGAGCGAAGTCGGGTAGTGGGCATTATCGAATGAAGTTCAGCCGTCAAACAACGCTTCGGTCGCAAGCCACCGTGACTGGCGTAGGCGTTCATTCCGGTCTTCCTGTTAGTCTCACGCTGGGACCTGCACCTGTCGATGCGGGTTTTATTTTTGTCCGCACCGGTCTCGATGGTGCAGACCGCGAAGTCACCGCCACTGCCGATGCTGTGATCGCGACCGAATTCGCGACGGTGCTGGGTGACCGCGAAGGGCCGCTGGTCTCGACCGCGGAGCACGTTCTGGCCGCGCTGCGCGGCATGGGCGTTGACAACGCCACGATCGAAATCGATGGGTCGGAAGTTCCGATCATGGACGGCAGCGCTGCGGCGTTTGTTGCGGCCATCGACCAGGCCGGCATTGTGACCCAGCCCGCCGTCCGCCGCTTCATCCAGGTGCTGAAGCCGGTGCAGGTCAAGATCGGCGATGCGATGGGCGAGCTTCGTCCGTTCGCCGGCGGGTTCCGCGCCGAAGTCGAGATCGACTTCGCCAACAAGGTGATCGGTCACCAGACCTACTCCTTCGATCTTTCGCCAGAAGGTTTCCGCCGCGACGTTGCGCGGGCCCGGACCTTCGGCTGCATGAATGACGTGGCACGGCTGTGGGGCGCTGGCTTCGCGCTCGGCGCATCCTTCGACAACACCGTGGTGTTCGACGAGGCCCGCCTGCTCAACGTCGAGGGGCTGCGCTACGCCAACGAGTGCGCCCGCCACAAGGTGCTCGACGTGATCGGCGATCTCGCGCTGGCCGGCCTTCCGCTGCTCGGCAGCTATCGTTCGGTGCGGGGCGGTCACAAGCTCAACAATGCGGTGCTGAAGGCGCTGCTCGCTGACCGCAGCGCCTGGCGCGTGGTCGAATCGGAGACGGCGCGGCGGCCGGTCCGCGGACATGTCGAGGCCGGTGCCGGCATGGCGGGCGGCCTCGTCGCCCCGGCCTACGGCCCGGACGTGTCCTGATCGCCCAAGTCCTGATCGCCCAAGTCCTGATCGCCCAAGTCCTGATCGCCTAGGCGGTCGGCCCAATTTCCGTAATAACCACAGCAGACTGTGAGCTTCGTCGGGTCGCCTTATTCCCGGCGGAATGGCTCCGTATTCGGTTGGTCCACGGTCATTTTTCGGTTAAACAGGCCGGCGGCTGCCTTGATACGGCGCCAACGGCACGAGAGATATGACACCCATGACCGCGGTTCATGGGTGAAGTGGGGTCGCCGTTAACCGCATCAAAGGCGTCAGGTTTTACAATTCATGTCGGCAATGCGTATGGCGCTCGAACCACGCTCTTCTTCTGACGTCTCCGGCCTGACCAAGGCCGCGCGCACGCTGCGTTTTGCTGCGGGCCTGATCGTGCTGGCCCTGCCGCTCTCAGGCTGCGGCACCGGCGCGCTGTGGGACAAGTTCATGGCCAAGGACGATACGTTCGTCGATGAGCCCGCGGACAAGCTCTACAATGAGGGCTTGTACATGATGAACGAGAAGAAGGACCTGAAGGCGGCCTCGAAGAAGTTCGAGGAAGTCGACCGTCAGCATCCCTATTCGGACTGGGCCCGCAAGTCGCTGCTGATGTCGGCCTATTCGTACTACCAGGCCGGCGACTACGACAGCTGCATCGGCTCGGCGACCCGTTACGTCACGCTGCATCCCGGCAGCCCCGACGCGTCCTACGCCCAGTACCTGATCGCGGCATCGCATTTCGACCAGATCCCGGACATCTCGCGTGACCAGAGCCGCACCGAGAAGGCGATCGCGGCGCTCGAAGAGGTGGTGCGGAAATATCCGACCTCCGAATACGCCACCCAGGCCAAGAACAAGATCCAGGCTGCGCGCGACCAACTCGCCGGCAAGGAGATGGCGGTCGGACGCTATTACATCGAGAAGCGCGACTTCACCGCCGCGATCAACCGCTTCAAGACCGTGGTCACCCAGTATCAGACCACCCGTCACGTCGAAGAGGCGCTCTACCGGCTCACCGAGGCCTATATGGCGATCGGTATCGCCGGCGAGGCGCAGACCGCAGCCGCGGTTCTCGGCCACAATTTTCCGGACAGCCGCTGGTACAAGGACGCGTATAATCTAGTAAAGTCCGGCGGTCTCGAGCCGAGCGAGAATCAGGGATCCTGGATCAGCAGGACCTTCAAGAAGATAGGTCTCGGCTAGGAATTGTCCTCGCATGCTGGCCCGTCTGTCGATCCGTGACATCGTCCTGATCGAGCGGCTCGATATCGAATTTTCCCGTGGCCTGGCGGTGCTGACCGGTGAAACCGGCGCCGGCAAATCGATCCTGCTCGATGCCTTTGCGTTGGCGCTTGGCGGCCGCGGCGATGCCGGCCTGGTGCGCCATGGCGCCGAGCAGGGGCAGGTCACCGCGATGTTCGATGTCCCCAAGGGGCATCCGGCGGCCAAAATCCTCGCCGAGAACGGCCTCGACGACACCGGTGAGATGATCCTGCGCCGCGTGCAGCTCGCCGATGGCCGCACCCGCGCCTTCATCAACGATCAGGCGATCAGCGTGCAGACCCTGAAGGCGGTCGGCGCCGTTCTGGTCGAAATCCACGGCCAGCACGATGAGCGCGCGCTGGTCGACGCCTCCACCCACCGCCAGCTGCTCGACGCCTTCGCCGGCCACGAGAAGGACGTCGTGACGCTGGAAGCGCTATGGGATATCAGGCGGACCGCCGGTGCCGCGCTCGATGAGCACCGCGCCGGGATGGAGCGCGCCGCGCGTGAGGCCGACTATCTGCGCCATGCCTCGCAGGAATTGAAGACGCTGGCGCCGAAGGAGGGCGAGGAGACCGAACTCGCCAACCGCCGCACCACCATGATGCAGGGTGAGAAGGTCGCGACCGATCTGCGCGAGGCGCAGGAGGCTATCGGCGGACCGCATTCGCCGGTGTCGGCGCTGTCGGCCGCGGTGCGCCGGCTGGAGCGGCGCGCCGCCAATGCGCCCGGACTGATCGAGCCGGCCGTGAAAGCAATCGACATCGCGATCAATGCGCTGGAGGAAGCCGATCAGCATCTGCACGCTGCGCTGGCGGCGACTGATTTCGATCCGGCCGAGCTCGAGCGGATCGAGGAGCGGCTGTTCGCGCTGCGCGCCGCCTCGCGCAAATACTCGACGCCGGTGGATCTGCTGGCCGCGCTGGCGGCGCAATACGCCAATGACGTCGCGCTGATCGATGCCGGCGCCGATCAGCTCAAAAAGCTGGAGGCGGCCGCCACTGAGGCCGACAAGCGTTATGCTGCTGCGGCCGCAAAACTATCGGCGGCGCGCAGCAAGGCGGCCGAGAAGCTCAACAAGGCGGTCAATGCCGAGCTCGCGCCGCTCAAGCTCGAGCGCGCGAAATTCATGACCCAGGTCGAGGCCAATGCCGCCGCGCCCGGGCCTGAGGGCATCGACCGCGTCGAGTTCTGGGTCCAGACCAATCCGGGCACCAAGCCGGGACCGATGATGAAGGTCGCCTCCGGTGGCGAGCTGTCGCGCTTCCTGCTGGCGCTGAAGGTCGTGCTGGCCGATCGCGGCTCGGCGCCGACTTTGGTGTTCGACGAAATCGACACCGGTGTCGGCGGCGCGGTGGCGGACGCGATCGGCTCGCGGCTGTCGCGCCTCGCCGGCAAGGTACAGGTGATGGCGGTGACCCATGCGCCGCAGGTCGCGGCCCGCGCCAGCCAGCATCTGTTGATCTCCAAGGATGCGCTCGACAAGGGCAAGCGCGTAGCCACCCGCGTCAACGCGCTCGCTGCCGACCATCGCCGTGAAGAGATCGCGCGCATGCTGGCCGGCGCCGAGATCACCGCCGAGGCGAGGGCCGCGGCGGAACGGCTGCTCCGGGCGGCGAGCTAGTTCGCCGATGGCCACCAAGGCGAAGAAAGCGCTGGTCGACGTCGACAAGCTCACCAAGGCGCAAGCCAAGGTCGAGCACATGCGGCTTTCGCTCGAGATCGAGGGACACAACGAGCGCTACTATCAGAAGGACGCGCCGACCGTATCGGACGCGGCCTACGACGCCCTGCGGCGCCGCTTGGAAGCGGTCGAGGCGAAGTTTCCCGACCTCGTCACCACGGACTCACCGACGCAAACTGTCGGTGCTGCGCCGGCCCGCGGCTTTGCCAAGGTGCAGCACGTCGTTCCGATGCTGTCGCTCGGCAACGCATTTAGCGACGAAGATGTCACCGAGTTCGTCGAGCGCATTAGGCGCTTTCTCAAGCTCGATGCCGATCACATTCCGGCGCTGGTCGCCGAGCCGAAGATCGACGGTCTGTCGCTCTCGCTGCGCTATGAAAACGGCGAGCTGGTCCGCGCAGCGACCCGTGGTGACGGCTTCACTGGCGAGGATGTCACTGCCAATGTCCGGACCATCAAGGACATTCCGCACAGCCTGAAGGGCCGCAATTTCCCGGCCGCCTGCGAGATGCGCGGCGAAGTCTACATGCTCAAGAAGGACTTCCTCGAGCTGAACAAGAAGCAGGCTGCGGCCGACGACACGATCTTTGCCAATCCGCGCAATTCGGCGGCGGGTTCGCTGCGCCAGAAGGATGTCTCGATCACCGCGTCACGGCCGCTGAAATTCTTCGCCTATACGTGGGGCGAGATGAGCGAGCCGCCTGCCGACACCCAGCACGGCATGCTGGAGTGGATGCACAAGGCAGGCTTCGTGGTCAATCCATTGATCACGCTCTGCCACAGCGTCGACGATGTCTTGAAATTCTACAACAAGATCGGCGAGGAGCGGGCATCGCTCGGCTACGACATCGACGGCGTCGTCTACAAGGTCGACCGCCTCGACTGGCAGGAGCGGCTCGGCTTCGTGTCGCGCAGCCCGCGCTGGGCCATCGCACACAAATTCGCCGCCGAACAGGCAACGACTGTTCTCAAGGGGATCGATATCCAGGTGGGGCGCACCGGCGCGATGACGCCGGTCGCGCGGCTGGAGCCGGTCACGGTCGGTGGCGTCGTGGTGTCGAATGCGACGCTGCATAACGAAGATTACATCAAAGGGATCGGCAACGACGGAAATCCGATCCGGGACGGCGTCGATCTGCGTATCGACGACACCGTCGTGGTGCAGCGCGCCGGCGACGTCATCCCGCAGGTCGTCGGCGTCGTTCTGGACAAGCGGCCGAAGAGTGCAAAGCCGTACAAGTTTCCCGACACCTGCCCGGTATGCGGCAGCCATGCGATCCGCGAGGAAGGCGAGGCGGTGCGTCGCTGCACCGGCGCGCTGATCTGTCCGGCGCAGGCGGTCGAGCGGCTGAAGCATTTCGTGTCGCGTCTCGCCTTCGATATCGATGGTCTCGGCGAGAAGCAGATCCAGGAATTCTACGAGGATGGGCTGGTGAAGTCGCCGGTCGACATCTTCACCCTTCGCGAGCGGGACGCGCGTTCGACCTCGAAATTGATGGAGCGCGAAGGCTACGGCGAGACCTCGGTGCGCAACCTGTTCGACGCGATCGACGCGCGCCGCAATATCGAGCTGCACCGCTTGATCTTTGCGCTCGGCATTCGCCATGTCGGCGAGGGCAACGCCAAGCTGCTGGCGCGGCACTACCACACGATCGAGAATTTCCGTGAGGCGATGCTGGCCGCAGCCAAGGGCAGCCAGGACGAAGAGAACACCACCGAAGCCTACCAGGACCTCAACGACATCGACGGCATCGGCGAGATCGTTGCGGACGCAGTGGTCGAGTTCTTTGCCGAGCCGCGCAACGTCAAGGCGCTCGGCGAATTGCTGCGCCAGATCGAGGTGAAGCCTGCCGAGCAGCCGCGCAAGAGCTCGCCGGTCTCGGACAAGACCGTGGTGTTCACCGGGTCGCTGACCAAATTCACCCGTGACGAAGCCAAGGCGATGGCCGAGCGTCTCGGCGCCAAGGTTGCCGGCTCGGTGTCGAAAAAGACCGACTACGTCGTCGCCGGCGAGGAAGCCGGGTCGAAGTTGACCAAGGCGCGCGAGCTCGGCGTTGCGGTGCTGACCGAAGACGAGTGGCTGAAGCTGATCGAGGAGTAAGGCGCGGCTCTGCCGCACTTGCCGCTGTCGCGGGGGGATGACGAGGGAGGGCGTGGCGCGATTGCGCCAGTCACATCATCCCCTGCTCATCTTCCTCGGCCTGCGCGATCAACTCCTCGCTCACCACCACGTTGCGCCGCGGCACCACGAAGATCATGGTGCAGGCGCAGGCGATCGAGATCGCAAAGAGCGCCGATGTCAACGGCAATGTGGTGGTCGAATGGCCGCCGAGATAGGCGCCGAATTGCGAGATCAGCGAGCCGATGCCCTGTTGCAGGAAGCCCATGGCGCCGGAGGCGGTGCCGGCGGCTTCGGGCCGGATGCTGATGGCGCCGGCGGCCGAATTGGCCATCACGAAGGCATTGGCGATCATCACGATCATCTGGGTGCCGAACAGCCAGAGCGGCGCCTGGTTTACCCCAGTGAAACTCCAGATCAGGTTCAACAGGCTGCCGCCGAGCTGCAGCGCGAGGCCGAACCAGATCAGCCTCTCCAATGAGTGCCGCGGCGCGAAGCGCACGCACAAGAGATTGCCGACGAAGTAGCCGAACCCGGTCATCGCGAACCATGCGCCATACTCGGCGCTGCTGCGGCCCATCTGGGTGACCACGATGTAGGGGCCGCCGCCGGCGAAGGCGAAGATGATCTGCGACGCCAGCACCTGGCACAGGAGATAGCCGACGAACGCGCGGCTTCGGATCAGCTTGCCGAGGTCGTTGCGGAAGCTCGAGCTGTCGGCGCGGTCGCGGCGGGTTTCGGGCAGTGCCAGCGCGATGAAGATGGTCACGGTCAGCGACGCCGCGGTGATGAGATAGAGGATCGCGCGCCAGCCGAAAGCGGTCTCCAGCAGACCGCCGGTCAGCGGGCTCACCATCTGCGCGATCATCAGCGCGGCGACCACGAGGCTGATCATGGCGCCGACCCGCTCGCGCGGATAGAGATCGCGGATGATGGCGCGACTGATCACCATGCCGCTGGCGCCGCCGAGCGCCTGGAAGAAGCGCGCCGCGATCAGTTGCGGCAGGGTTTCGGCGAACAGCGAGCCGATGCCGGCCACGACCATCAGGCCGAGGCCCGCGAGCAGCACCGGCCGGCGGCCGAACTTGTCGGACAGCGGCCCCATGATCAGCTGCGACAGCGCGATGCCGACCATGTAGAGCGACACGGTCATCTGCGCGATGGAAATGTCGCGGCCGAAATCGGTCGCCAGCACCGGCAGCGCCGGCACCAGCATATAGAGCGAGATCGGCGCGACGCCCGTCATCACGACGAGCATCAGCAGCATGACCTTCGAGGTCGCGATGTTGTTGTCTTTGATGTTGTCTTGCGCCGCGCCGCGCGGCTTGCCCATCACGCCGTGCATTCAGGTCCGTTTCCGCATTGTGGAACGACTGTAGCGTGGCCGTTCGCGCGGAATACGGGTGTTTCGGCATACGCCCATGCATTTCGGGTGACGCCGCGGCGATGTTTCGTCCCGCGCAACAAGCACACCGTCGTCCCCGCGAAGGCCGGGACCCATAACCACAGGCGTGCATTGCTGAAGCGCGCTGTGGCCCCAGCGTCATGCAACGGCAGATAGCTGTGGCTATGGGTCCCGGCCTTCGCCGGGACGACGTCGAACATGTGGATGCTCGCGTGCCAGCTACCTCAGCGGCGCCGTAGCCTCGTCGAGCCACAGCTTGGTGGCGTTGTCGTCGAGATGCGGGCGCACCGTGCGTGCGACGCGGGCATGGTAATCGTTGAGCCAGTTCAACTCGCCTTCGCTCAGCATGCTCACCTCGATCAGGCGGCGATCGATCGGCGCCAAGGTCAGCGTCTCGAAGGCGTTGACCGGCTTCTCGGCGCCGGCAATGTCGGTGCCGATCACGAGTTCGAGGTTCTCGATCCGGATGCCGTAGGCGTCGGTCTTGTAGTAGCCGGGCTCGTTGGACAGGATCATGCCGCGCTTCAGCGGCGTGGTGCCGAGCTTGGAGATTCGCGCCGGCCCTTCATGGACGCTGAGATAGCTGCCGACGCCGTGGCCGGTGCCGTGCTCGAAATCGATCCCGGCCTGCCAGAGATATTGCCGCGCGAAGCTGTCCAGCTGCGCGCCGGTGGTGCCGTCGGGGAAGATCGCGCGAGCGATCGCGATATGGCCGCGCAGCACGCGGGTGAAGCGATCGCGCATCTCTGCGGTCGGGCTGCCGATCGCGATGGTGCGGGTGACGTCGGTGGTGCCGTCCTGATATTGCGCGCCGGAATCGATCAGCAGGAGATCGCCGGGCACGATGCGGCGGTTGGTCTTGCGCGTCACGCGATAATGCACGATGGCGCCGTTCGGCCCGGTGCCGGCGATGGTCGGGAACGAGACGTCCTTCAGCGCGCCGGTCTGGCGGCGGAACGTCTCCAAGGCCTCGACGGTGTCGATCTCGGTGAGGTGGCCTGCGGGCGCCTCGCGGTCGATCCAGGCAAGGAAGCGCGTCAGCGCCACGGCGTCGCGCTGGTGCGCGGTGCGGGTGCCTTCGATCTCGGTGAGGTTCTTGACCGCCTTGAGCAGGCTGACCGGATCGTTGCCGCGCACCGGCTTGCCGCCGGCGCCCGCGATCAGGCGGCTCAGGGCGTCCGCCGCGGTCGCGCCGTCGAGCGCGATCGAGGCGCCGCGCTTGGCAAGCTCGCTGAGCTTCGCGGTCAGCGCCGCCGGTTCCTCGACATCGGCGGATTGCTCGAGATGGTCGCGCGCAGAGTTGGACAGCTTGCGGTGATCGATGAACACCAGCGGCCGGCCTTCCTTCGGCACCAGCGCGTAGGACAGCGGCAGCGGCGTATGGGAGACGTCGGCGCCACGGATGTTGAAGGTCCAGGCCACCGCGTGGCTGTCGGAGAGCACCAGCGCATCGACGCCGAGCTTGTTGATCTCGAGCCGGATGCGCTTCAGCTTCTCGGCCTCGATCTCGCCGGAGAATTGCGCGCCGTGGATCGAAACCGGGCCGAGCGGCGGTGCCGGCCGCTCGTGCCAGATCGTATCGACCGGGTTGCCGTCGACGGCGACCAGCTCGGCACCGGCCTTGGTGCAGGCCGCCGTCAGCCGTTCAACTGCCGCAGAAGTGTGCAGCCACGGGTCAAATCCTAGGCGGTCGCCGGCCGATAGATGCCTCGTCAGCCAGTGCTCCGGCGGCGGCTCGACCAGCGGCTCGACCTGCCAGGCCTTGGCGTCGACTTGCTTGCCGGCCTGCAGCGTGTAGCGGCCGTCGACGAACAGGGCGGCTTCCTTGGCCAGCACGATCGCGAGCCCGGCCGATCCGGTGAAGCCGGTCAGCCAGGCGAGCCGTTCCTCCGACGCTGCGACGTACTCGTTCTGCTGCTGGTCGGCGCGTGGAACCACGAATCCGGTCAGCTTGTGCCGCGCCAGTTCCTCACGCAGCGCGCTTAGCCGTGCGGCCAGCGCAACGCCGCCTTCGGGTTCTTCGAAAGTCTGGAAATGGGCTTCGAACATCGCCTTTGCACTCTCTCCGGATGCAGCATGATCTTCGCGCCGACGCGCTGGGGCATGACCACATTTTCAGCATTACTTATGCTTGAATCATGGCATAGTGGAAGTGACCGGACGATGTCCACCGTCGCCGGTCAAGCGTACGGGGAGTGTCCAGGAGTGTCTCAACTCAACGGTGAGGAGATGCACGATGCCTGCATTCACGTTTGAGAAGATTTCGCCGCCGGTCCGCCGCGGCCCGATCGCACCGATCGAGCAGAAGCAACGTGGCGTCATCGTCCAGATGCTCGACCGTTTTGTCGAGGCGCGTGCGCGGCGCGCGGCCGCTCGGGACAAGGTCGGGACGACCAGCCGCGATTCAGTCACGCCGAAGTAGCCAGCCTGCAGAACGCGTTTATTGATCGAGGTCCGAGGCCTTGGCCACGGTCGCGTTGACCACCTTGGTGCCATCGAGCTCGCGCACGATCCGCTCATCGGGGCCGACGATACCGAGATCGAATTCGCACTCCGGCGTCAGCAGCGTCATGCGCTGGCCGACGATGACGACGACGGTCATGTCGAGCGTCTCGCCTGAGACCGCCCATTCTCTCAACTCGCTCCGAAACGGCTCCCTGCGCCAGGCGTCCGGGAATCCCGGATCGCACCGGACCTCGAGACCGTCTTCGGAGGTGGTGAGCACAAGTTTCGATCTCGAGGGCTTCCAGTGCTCCTCCAGCAGTTCGTTGACCAGCCAGACGCAACTGAACGAGCGGCATTCCACCGGCCGGTCCGGATAGATCCGGCAGCCGCGCCCCGGCTCGCAATGCGGACACCATGCGCTGGCCGGCTTCGCCAGCTCTTCGATCGCCATCACCTTGCAGCAGAGCGTGCAGTCGCCGCACTGTCTGCCGGGGGCGGTCATTTGACCCTGCGTAACAGCAGGCTGCTCCAGCCCTCGATCTTCAGATGCCGCAGCGGCACCAGCCCGCGGGCGCGGTAGGCGGCGATCACCGCCGGCGCCTGGTGGGTCAGCAGGCCCGATAGAATGACCTGCGCCGACGACGCGAGGTGCTGCGCCATCGGTCCCGCCAGCTGGCGCAGCGGGTTGGCGAGGATGTTGGCGAGCACCAGATCGAACGGCCCGTCCGCGGCAAAGCGCGGTGCGGCAAAGCCGGTGGCACGGATCACGTCCACCAGATGCCCTGCGCCGTTCAGCCAGGCGTTCTCCTCGGCGACCTTGACCGACGGCGGGTCGATGTCGCTCGCCAGCACCTTGCCGTGCAGCGCCTTGGCGGCGGCAATCCCGAGCACGCCGGTGCCGGTGCCGAGATCGAGCACCCGGCGCGGCTGATAGGCCTTCAGCACGTGGTCGAGCAGCAGCAGGCAGCCGCGCGTGGTGCCGTGATGACCGGTGCCGAAGGCCAGCGCCGCCTCGATCTCGATCCCGAGCTTGTTGGGGGGGATCCTGTGCCGGTCATGCTGACCGTGGACGACAAAACGGCCGGCCGCGACCGGGACCAGGTCCTCCAAGCTGGCCTTGACCCAGTCCTTTGCCTCGATGGTGTCAAAGACCAAAGTCGATGCGATGTCCGGCCGCACGACCTGGCCGACCAACTCGCGCAGCAAGGCCTGGTCGGGCGGTTCAGCAAAATGGACCGTGACGTCCCAGCGGCCATCCGGCCGCTCGAAGGCCGCAAATGCCGCCTGATCCTCGAAGAAGAGCTCGGAAAGCGCATCGACGACGCGCTTTGCGGTCGTCTCGTCTGACAGGGTGACGCTGGCGCGGTGTGTGGATGGGGTCATTGCAGGCCGTTAGCGCGATTTTTGCTAAAAGTTCAACCGGATTTCAATCGAGTTTCGCGAGAACTGATAGGGTCCCGATTCAAACAACCTTAGGTACCGCAGTATCCCTCGTCCCAGGGCATCACAACCAAGCGCAGGGCTGCAATGAGGGCTATTCTTGTTAGGCATTTGGACGACGACTCCGGCGCAACCGCCATCGAATACGGGCTGATCGCGACCGGCATCGCCCTCGCCATCATCGCTGCGGTGAATGGCATCGGCACGAATTTGAGCGGAACGTCCAGCACGATCGCAGGTTCGCTCGAGTAATTCGCAGGCGGCGTTCTCAAGCAAGCACCGGGCAGTGACGCCCGGTGTTTTTCTTTAACAGGTTGTCCACCGGGTTTTGCGCAGCTTATCGACAAGTCATCAAGCGCGTCGTCCCGCGGTTATCGGCCTCTGTTCCACAGGCTGTCCACCGGGATGTCCACCGGCTTTGCCGCCATGGGACACCAGATCTGACCACGGTCGATCCACAGCTTCTCGACAGATATGTCCACAGTCTGACGGCGCGGTCCGCGTCAGGCGAACAGCGCGCGATGGTCGGCCAGGATGGCCCGCGCGGCGTTGTGGCCGGGCGCGCCGGTGACCCCGCCGCCCGGATGGGCGCCGGAACCGCAATGGTAGAG
>OFSF01000055.1_pt1 | contig 47013 bp, 39 predicted proteins | sample 1543271 | NCBI WGS metagenome assembly OFSF01 (sample SAMN07774227, study PRJEB24372) | wastewater metagenome | isolation source: Exp Tend VB 100WW | collected 2016-02
CCGAGGTGGTCGTGCTGGGCGTGATGGCGGGTGACCATGTGCCATTGGCCCTGCTCTCGGTAGATGGACGCCCAGCGGAAGCGTATGCGCCCGGCCAAAGACTCGGACCCTGCACGGTACTGGCCAGCATCAGTGCCAGCGCAGTGGAACTGAACCAGGCCGGGCAATCGCGCAGCCTGCCGGTGCCCGCGCTGCCAGCGGTGCCGACCGATGGCATCGTGCCCGCCAGCTCCCTGTAGAGCCGAGCCCACGCTCGGCTGCGTCTGGAAGAACAGTCGAGCAAGGCTCGACTCTACAAAATCCAGTGGAGCATGGCTCGACTCTACAAAATCCTGCCGAGCGCGGGCCCGGCTCCACGGCTGCGCAGGCTCAACGCGCCGGACGCTGCGGTTCCACCGAACGACCAAAGGCATCGCCCATGCGCTGTCGTGTGCCTTCCAGGTTGTACTGCATCAGCTGGTTGCCCGGCTGCCGCATCAGGCGTTCGGCTTCAGGCAGTGCCGGTGACTTCGCCGATTTCGGCGCCGGGGCCAGTTTGCGTTGCAGGCACTCCCAGGCGGGGATGCGCTCGCCGTTGACCTGTACTTCGATGCACGGCGCGGCATCGTCCTGCTTCTTCGCCTCTCCGGCCCAGGCCGATGGCAACGCCAGCAACAAGGCAAGGGCGAGGGCAGGGCGAAGGCCCGCCTCCAACGACTCACTCATCTTGAATCTCCTGCGAAAACCGACGCTCAGCAATGAAGACGTATGGCGAAGACAGTGTCCGCCTGCAACTGTTCCGGCGCTGTCAAAAGATGACAGTGCTGTCACAAAACTATTGGCGGCTTTGACGCGACGTACACGTCCTGTTGGTAGACCCACGCGCCGCTCCCTGGCCACTCCCTTCGATACGACGCGATGCCTTCGATGACTCCTGTTCCGTGCCGAGCCGTCCGCCTTCCGCTGCGCCTGCATCCGCTGGTGCTGGCTCTGGCCGCGATGCCGCTGCCATTGTTCGCGCAGGACGCGGCGCCTGCGCCCAGCGTGAACATCAATGAATACATCGTGCGCGGCAACACCGTGCTCGATCCGCGCCAGATCGAACGTGCGGTGGAGCCGTTCCTCGGCCCGGGCAAGACCCTGGCCGATGTCGAGAAGGCGCGCGATGCCGTCAATGCGCTGTACCAGCAGGCAGGCTACCAGTCGGTCTACGTCGAGCTGCCCGAGCAGCAGGTCAGTGGCGGCGTCGTGCTGCTGAAGGTGCAGCAGACGCCGATCGGGCAGCTGCGGGTCGTAGGCACGAAGCACGAATCGCCCGAACGCATCCGCGAACGCGTGCCGGCACTTGCCGAGGGCAAGGTGCCGGACTTCGACCAGGCGCAGAAGGAACTGACCGCGCTGAATGAAGGTGGACGTCGGCAGGTGATGCCGCTGGTGCGCGAGGGCCAGGTGCCGGGCACGATGGATGTGGACCTGCAGGTCGAAGAGAAGTCGCCGTGGCGTGCCAGCGCGTCACTCAACAACGACCACAGCGCCGACACCGAGAAGCTGCGCCTGAGTGCATCGCTGGCCTACGACAACCTGTGGAAGCGCGGGCACAGCGCCAACATCGGCGTGTACCTGGCGCCGGAAGATACCAAGCAGGCCAAGGTGTTCTCGGCCTCGTACATGATGCCGTTCGAGGGCACGCCGTGGAGCCTGGAAGCGTCCGGCTACAAGTCCGACAGCCGCGTGCTGAACGCGGGTGGGCAGGTGGGTACCGGCACCGGAACCAATGTAATCGGCAACGGCCATTCGATCGGTCTCAAGCTCAACTATCGACTGGCCGGCAGCAGCCAGTGGTGGCGCCAGCTCAGCCTCGGCGTGGACTTCAAGGACACCGAGGAAGACACGCAGATGGGCAAGGAGAGCCTGAAGACGCCGCTGAAGTACGCGCCGATCACCCTGGCGTTTGTCGGTGTGCGCCAGGGCGAGCAGGATCAGTTGAGCATCAATACCCAGCTGGTGGCCGGTACCCGCCGCCTGTTCGGCTATGGCAGCGATGCCATCGGATTCGGGCAGAAGCGCTACTGGGCGGACCCCAGTTTCATCGCGTTCAAGGCCGATGTGGCCAACACCCACACCTTCGGCAGCGATTGGCAGTGGTACGCGCGCGGCTCGCTGCAGGTGACCGACGCACCGCTGGTGTCGGCCGAGCAGTTCGCCGCCGGTGGCATGTACACCGTGCGCGGCTATCTGTCGGCCGAGGCGATCGGCGACTACGGCGGCCTGGCCAGCCTGGAATGGCGTACCCCGGCGTGGTCGCTGTGGAGCGGCACGGATCTGCGCGTCTACAGCTTTGCCGACGCCGCCTACCTGCGCCTGCGCCAGCCGCTGCCCGAGCAGCGTGACAAGTACAACCTGGCCTCGGTCGGCCTGGGCGCGCAGCTGCGCCTGGGTGAGCACCTGCAGCTGCGCCTGGACTACGCCTGGCCTTATGCCGATGGCCCGGTCACGCGCAAGGACGACCCGCGCCTGCATTTCAACATCAGCACCAGTTACTGACCCTTCCCTTGAACATGCGTTCTCCGGAGACCCTTCGCATGGACCGTTTGCTTTCCCGAGTGTTGTTGCTGCTGGCCGCGCTGGTTGCGCTGCCTGCTGCTGCGGCCGATGCCAATTGGTGGCAGGCCGAATGGAAGTACCGCAAGCCGATTACCGTCGATGCCGGCCCGCAGGGTGCGGGCCTGGCCGGTGACCCGGGCCGTACGCCGCTGCTGCTGCGCCTGCATACCGGCAACTTCGGTTTTGACGGCACCCAGGATGCGGGCAATGACCTGCGCTTCGTCTCGGGTGATGGCCGCACCGTGCTGGCCCACCAGATCGAGCAGTTCGATCCCAAGCTGGGCCTGGCCCTGGTCTGGGTGGACGTGCCGGCAGTCAGCGCCGCGGCGCCGCAGACGATCTGGATGTACTACGGCAACGAGAAGGCCCCGGCCAGCGGCAACGGCCAGCAGGTGTTCGACCCGGACTACACGCTGGTCTACCACTTCGCCGAAGCCAATGCGCCGGCACGCGACACCACCGCCTACGGCAACAATGCCGGTGCTGTGGTGCCGCCGTCCGAAGGTTCGGTGATCGGCCGTGGCGTGCAGTTGGGCGCAGGCCCGCTGCCGTTGCCGGCCAGCGCCTCGCTGGCACAGGAAGCGGGCGCGCCGCTGACCCTCTCGGCCTGGATCAAGCCGGGAAGCAACAATGCGGCGCAGGCAATCTATGCCCGTCGCGATGGCGCCTCCGAGCTGGTGGTCGGTATCGAGAACCGGGTGCCGTTCGTGCAACTCAATGGCCAGCGCAGCACGCCGGCACAGCCGATTCCGGAAGGGCAGTGGGCGCACGTGGCACTGACCGCGGAGAAGGGCGCGCTGCAGCTGTACCTCAACGGCCGTGTAGTGGCCCAGCTGAGCGGCGAGCTGCCGGCGCTGGCCACCGCGCCGGTGGTGGGCGCCGATGCCCCGGATGCTGCACAGCCGCTGGCCAACTTCGAAGGTGCGCTGGATGAGTTGCGCGTCTCGCGGGTGGCACGTCCGGCGGCGCTGCTGCTGGCCGATGCCACTGCGCAGGGTGCCGACTCGCGCCTGATCAGCTACGGCGCCGATGAGCAGTCGGCCGGCCAGAGCCACTTCGGCTTCATCCTCAAGGCGATGCCGTTCGATGCCTGGGTGGTGGTCGCCATCCTCGGCCTGATGATGCTGATGTCATGGGCGATCATGATCGCCAAGAGCCGCCACTTCGGCCGCACCAGCAAAGCCAACGCGGTATTCACCGAAAGCTTCGGCAAGCTGTCCGGCGTGCCGCTGCGCACTCTGTCCGAGATGGACCGCCAGGGCAAGGCGCCGACCGCGATGCACGACGGCTCGCTGTGGCGCATCTACCAGGTGGCCATCGATGAAATGCAGCAGCGCCACCAGCGCGACGGCAACAGTGGCTACCTGAGCGGCGCCACCATCGCCGCGATCCGTGCCTCGATGGATGCGGTGATGGTGCGCGAGCAGGAAGCGATGGCACGGCGCATGAACTGGCTGTCGACCACCATCGAAGGTGCGCCCTACGTGGGCCTGTTCGGCACCGTGATCGGCATCATGCTGGTGTTCGTGGTGGCGGCGATGGCCGGCGCGGTGGACATCAACTCGGTGGCGCCGGGCATGGCTGCAGCGCTGCTGTGTACCGCAGCCGGCCTCGGCGTCGCGATCCCGGCGCTGTTCGGCTACAACTACCTGGGCGCACGCGCCGAGGCGATCGGCGCCGACATGGCGGTGTTCATCGACGAGTTCGCCGCGCGCCTGGCCGAAGAGCAGGACGGGCGCGGCCCGGCCGCGGTCCAGGGCTGAGGGGCGCGCCATGGGCCAGAAGGCGAAGTTCGGCATCAAGAAGCGCGAGAAGGGCATCAACGTGACGCCCTTCGTCGACGTGCTGCTGGTGGTGCTGGTGATCTTCATCCTGACCAGCAACGCCTCCATCCCCGGCATCGAGGTCAATCTGCCGAAGGCCAGCAACAGCGTGGCCCTGGAAAAGCCGAAGACCAAGGCGATCACCATCGACCCCAGTGGCCAGGTGTTCCTGGATGCCTACCCGGTGACGATGGCCGAGCTGGAAGACCGCCTGCGTACCGAGCGCGCGACCACACCGGATTTTCCGGTGATCGTACGCGGTGATGCGCAGGTGCAGTACGCCCGCGTGGTCGAGGTACTGGACCTGCTGCGGCGGCTGGAGCTGGCACAGGTCGGCCTGGTCACCGGCAAGGCGCAGGGCTGAGGCATGACGGCCCATCAACCCCCTCGGCCGGAGCCCGGCATGCGCGGTCGCCAGTTGCTGGTGACCGTCGCGCTGGTGCTGGCCGCGTTGCTGGTGCTCGGCATCGCGGTGTGGTGGCTGCTGTTCAAGGACACCGCCAGCACCCGTCGGCCGGTGGTGCAACCGCCGATGCTGGCGCTGCCACCGCCGCCTCCGCCGCCACCCCCGCCGCCGGAAAAGCCGCCGGAGCCGGAAACGCCGCCGGAAGAGACGATGCCCGAGCCGGAGCCGCTGGATCAGCCGACGCCCGCTGAAGAGCCGACGCCGACCCCGGACAACGCTGACCCGGTGACGATGAATGCCGACGCGCAGGCCGGTGGTGACAACTTCGGTATCCAGTCCGGCAGTGGTGGCGGTTCGTCCGGCGTTGGCCGTGGTGGCGCCGGCAACGCTACCTACGGCCGCTACCTCGGCTACCTGATGCAGCAGGCGATCTCGCGCGACGACAAGGTCAAGCGCCTGGCGTTCCAGCTGCAGGTGAATGTGTGGCTGGCCACGGACGGTCGGCTGGAGAAGGTCGAGCTGGTGCGTGGCAGTGGCAACGAGGAGGCCGACGCGGCCGTGCTCGACGCGCTGCGACGCATCGGCAAGGTCGACCAGGCACCGCCGCCGTCACTCGATTTCCCCGCCCGCGTCCTGATCCAGGGCCGCCGGCCCGGGGCCTGATTCCAGACTTCCATGATTCCCCTTCTTTCGATGAGAACCGTGATGAACGACCACGTCCGCGCACGAACCGACTCCCGCCGCCCGCGGCCGGCCCGACGGGCGCTGCTGTGCTGCGCCGTGCTGCTCAGCCTGGCTGCACCGGCCGGTGCGATGGCCGCCGAAACCACCATGGTCAAGCTGATCAAGGGCCTGATCGCCAGTGGTGCACTGAAGCCCGAAGACGGCCAGGCGTTGTTGGTGCAGGCCGAAGCCGAAGCGGTGGCCGCACAACGCACCGCAGCCAGCGGCAGCACGGCCGCCAGCGGTGGCGTGGCCCTGGAAGCCGGCGACGTGCGCGTGCCCTACGTGCCGCAGAGCGTACGCGACGGCATTCGTGACGAGGTGCGCCAGGACGTGATGGCGCAGGCCAAGGCGGAAGGCTGGGCGGCACCCAACGAAGTGGCCGAATGGACCAAGCGCATCAAGGTCACCGGTGACATGCGTGTACGCAGCGAGTCGCGCTTCTACTCCGAGCGCAACAGCGACATCGTGAGCAACTGGGCGTCGATCAATTCCGGCAACGGCTTCGATACGAACACCAACACCAACCTGCAGCTGCCACCGCTGCTCAACACCCGCCAGGACCGCCGCAACCTGTGGCGCATCCGTGCCCGTCTCGGCATCGAAGCGACCATCGGCCAGCACACTACCGCCGGCGTACGCCTGGCCAGTGGCAGCAGCAATGGCCCGGTGTCGACCACCGAACAGCTGGGGGGTGGCCTGAGCAAGAAGGACGTGTGGCTGGACCAGGCCTGGCTGGCCTACAGCCCGGCCGACTGGGTGTCCGTACGCGGTGGCCGCTTCGGCAACCCGTTCTGGACCAGTGACACGCTGTTCTCCAACGACCTCAACTTCGACGGCCTGGCCGCTAATCTGAAGTACGACCTCGATGGCGGCGACGTCGGTCTGTTCGCCAATCTGGCGGTGGTGCCGTTGGAATACACCTCCGACAGCTCGCCCAGCCAGAGCCGGGTCAAGACCCCGAACGAGAACAAGTGGCTGTCCGGTGCGCAGGTGGGTGTGAACTGGCGCTTCAACGACGACAATGCGCTGCGCGCCGCGCTGGGCTACTACGATTTCAAGAACATCAGTGGTCGCCTGTCCTCACCGTGTGCGCTGTATGCGGGCGCGGTGGGCTGCGACACCGACTGGTCGCGCCCGGTGTTCATGCAGAAGGGCAACACCCTGATGCTGATCCGCGACATCGCCCGCAATCCGCTGGATCCGGCCAACACGCCAACCCCGCAGTATGTCGGCCTGGCGTCGGAATTCCGCCTGGCCACATTGAACCTGCGCTGGGATACGCAGCTGGCGCAGGACATCGGCATGCGCCTGGAAGGCGACTTCATCCGCAACCTGGCTTACGACAAGCAGGCGATGTTCCGCCGAGCCAACAGCGGCATCGTCAACAACTACGGCGCCGGCGGTACTGCCAGCATCGATACCTTCCGCAGCGGCGACACCGCCTGGATGCTGCAGGCCACCTTCGGTGCTACCGAGCTGAAGGAGAAGGGCCAGTGGCAGGCACTGCTGGGCTATAAGCATATCGAGGCCGACGCGCTGCCCGACGCCTACAACGACCCGAACTTCCACCTGGGTGGCACCAATGCCCGCGGCTACTACGTGGGCGGTGCCTACGCGCTCGACGCGCGCAGCTGGATCAGCGGCAAGTGGATGGCGGCCAAGGACGTGTCCGGCGCGCCGCTGTCGATCGACGTGTTCCAGCTGGAGTTCAACACCGGCTTCTAAGCGGATGGCGTGATGGGCATCACGCGAAGCGTGGCGGGGGCGCAGCGATGCACCCGTCTAAGGAAAGGAGACCACGCGTTGCACAAAGGAGGAATGGATGAGCCGTCGCAAGCTGTTCGAAAGTACCGAACCGTCCAGCCAGATGCTGGGTGTTGGACCGGCCTATGTTTCAGTGGAGGGCCTGCGCCAGCACCTGGCCGAGTTCCTGCTGTACGCAGGCCGGCCGGTGGTGATCATGCGCGGGCGCAGCGAAGTGGGCTACTTCCTGCCGGCGCGCTGCTGGCGCCAGCGTGACGATGATCCGCTGGCGGCGGCTGCCGCCGACCAGCTGCTGGATGCGGCCGGTTTCCAGGCCGAGGACATCCAGCAGGTGGAGCAGGAATTCAACGCCATGCGCCAGCGCACCGTGCTGCATTCGCGGCGCTGAGCCTTCCGTAGAGCCGGGCCCATGCTCGGCTTTTCGGGCGGTTGCACGCGACGTTGGCAACAGCCCCTGTCGTTGTCTTCGCCTCTACAGTAGATCCACGCCATGCGTGGATGGCACACGCCCGGCCGCAGCTACAACGCCAGCACCTGTCCCGGTTCCAGCGCCTGCAGAAATGCGTCGTCATGCGACACCACCACCAACGTGCCCGGGAACACCCGCAGCACCTGCAGCAAGTGCATCCGCAGCGTCATGTCCAGGTTGTTGGTGGGTTCGTCCAGAACCAGCAGCGTCGGGGGTTTGGCCGCCATCAATGCCAATGAAAGCCGCGCCCGTTCGCCACCGGACAATGCGGACACGTGCGTCTGCGCCGTGGCGTCGCCGCGGAACAGGAAGTCGGCCAGGTGCAGCCGGCACTGGGTCTGGCTCCACTCCGGCATTTGGGCAGACAGCGCCTGGAGAGGCGTGACCTGCATCGGCAGGTCCCGGTAGTGCTGGTCAAGCAGGGCGATCTGAGCAGCTGGCGGCAGCAACCAGTCACCATCACGGTGGATGCTTGGGTCGCCGCACAGCGCGCGGGCCAGCGTGGACTTGCCGCTGCCGTTGTCACCGGTGATCGCCAGGCGATCGCCGACATCCAGGCGCAGATGCAGTCCACCCAGCACCGTTTCCGTGGCATGCGCCACGCTGGCGTCGGTCAGCTGCACCACCACTCCCTCACGTCGCCAGCCGGCCGGCAACGCGAAGGCAGGCTCGATGATGGTCTCGCGCTGCAGGTCATTGCGACGAGCCTCGATGTCTTCCTGCTGCTCACGGATCTGCAGTTGCTTGCTGCCGGCGGTGGTATTGCCACGGCCGAGCTTGGTGGCTGAACGGACGCCGCCCCACTTGCGCTGTTCGACCTTGCGCACGCCGCGTTCCCGCGAGCTCGCGGCGCGCTGCTGTTCGCGCATCAACGCCTCATGGGCCTGGCCGCGCTCCTGATCCAGCTGGCGCAGCTGCCGGTCGCTGGCCTCGCGTCGCTGCTGCAGGTCCGCCTGATAGTCGCGGTAGCGACCGCCGAAGTGGCTCACGCGCCCGCCACGTATGTGCCAGAGCTCATTACAGAGCGCATCGATCAGGGCTTCATCGTGGGTGGCCACCAACAGTGCGTCGTGGAACTGGCGCAGGCGCGCGATCAGCGAGCGGCGTGCACTGCGGTCCAGGTGATTGCTGGGTTCATCCAGTAGCAGTACATCGGGGTCGGCATCAAGCGCGCGGGCGAGCGAATGGCGCATCTGCTCGCCGCCGCTGCGAGAGGAGTCATCCAGTACGTGCTGCGGCACGTAGGCGATGCGTGCGCCATCGCGGCGGATGATGGTCCCGCCACTGGGCACCAGAGTACCGGCCAATATCTGCAGCAGGCAGCTCTTGCCGCTGCCGTTGTCGCCGATCAGGGCGATGCGGGCACCTGAGGGCAGGTGCAGGTTGACGTCGGCCAGCAGGGCGCGGCCGTTGAAATCCAGATCCAAAGCATGGGCACGTAACATCGCGTGCGGTCCTCCTGTTGCTGCGCGCTCACTGCATCCGAACGCGGACGCGCAGCTTGGAACAGGGGCGAGGCCGGAACAAGCGAGGAACCGGCCAAGATCCGCCGCAGGTGGGCCAGACCTCCTTCAGCCGCGCTCACTGGTGATGCGCGCACCTTCGCGCATCACCAGCGTCACCGGGGTCTTTTCCACCACCTCCAGCAACCGCTGCCACTGCGCATCGCTCAGCTCGGCGCTGGCATGCAGCACGCGGTGCACGTGGAAGCGTCCATCCGCATCGCGTTCCGAACGCAGCTCGGCATGGAACTCGCCCAGCTCCCAGTCCTTGCGTTGCGCGTACATGCGCAGGGTGATGGCGGTGCAGGCGGCCAGCGAGGCCAGGTACAGATCGAAGGGCGCGAAGCCCTTGCCCTGACCGCCCAGCGAGGCGGGCTCGTCCGCGTCTACATCAAAGCTTCCATTGCTGATGTGGTGCAGGTAGTTGTCGCCGGTCGAAACAATGCGCGCGTAGGCCATCACATTCTCCATCTGTCTCTAGCGTCGAGCCACGCTCGACCAAACCCACTGTAGCGTCGAGCCATGCTCGACTGCTCCCAAAGGCGGCGCCAGCCAAGGCCAGCGCCGCCACCCAATCACTCGGTACGATCGTACGAGAACTGGATGCCTGCCGTACCACCGGTTTCAATGAAGAGGTTCATGAAAGCCGGCACCGTTTCTGAGCGGGCCCAGTCGCGCTGCAGCTCGCAGAACAACTGCGGCACGCTGATCAGCTGGCCCCCGGCCTGTTCGATGCGGCGCAACGCGGCATCATGCGCCGCCAGCGAAGTGCCGCCAACGGCATCGACCACCACGTACACCTCATAGCCTTCCTTCAACGCATCCAGGGCCGGGAAAGTCAGACAGGCTTCGGTCCACAGTGCGGTCATGATCAGCTTGCGGCGGCCGGTGGCCTCCACCGCCTTGCGGAACTCGACGTCTTCCCAGGAATTGATGGTGGTGCGGTCGTAGGTGGGGTAGTCGCCCAGCACCTTGCGCAGCTGCGGAATCGGCGGCTTGTTCAGGCCGGTCTTGACGTTGACCGTCGAATGCACGATCGGCAGACCGTAAGCCACAGCGGCCTTGGCGGTGCCGACGATGTTGTTGACCAGCAGCTGGCGGTCCATCGAGGCGATGGAGTTCACCTGCACCGGCTGGTAGTCGATGATGATGAAGGCGGAATTCTGCGGGGTCAGCAGGTGGTCGCTGGCCGGGTCGCGGATCGGTTCACTGGACATGGTGGGTCTCCGGTTGGGAGGGGGCCGGCGGCAGGCCGGCACCCCGGGGGCAGCTCAGCTGCGCTGCGAATCCAGCTGCTCGTGGTTCTTCTGCACGTCCTGCGCCTTCAGGTAGCTCTCGATCAACAGCTGGTAGTTCGGGAAGATCTTCGTGTAGACCTCGGCCCATTGCTGGGCATCGTCACGGTTCCAGCTGCGCTGGATCTCCGAGGCCACCGCGGCGGTGTCCATTGGCACCACGCCGGCCTGCACCACGCGGGCCAGGGTGATCTCTTCAGCCATCTTCGAATAGGTGCCCGAGGCATCGATCACCGCGAACACCTGGTAGCCATCGGCCACGGCGGCGATCGACGGGAAGGCCATGCACACGCTGGTGATGGTGCCGGCGATGATCAGCTGCTTGCGGCCGGTGGCCTTCACTGCAGCAACGAATTCCGGGTTGTCCCAAGCGTTGATCTCACCCTTGCGCGCCACGTACTGAGCATGCGGGGCCGCGTCGTGGATCTCCGGGATCAGCGGGCCGTTCGGGCCCTGCGGGACCGAGGCGGTGGTGATCACCGGCATCTTTGCCAGCGTGGCCATCTTCGCCAGCGCAGTGGCGTGGGCGCGCACGCTGGTGAATGGCATGTCACCGATGGTCTGGAACAGGCCGCTCTGGTGGTCGATCAGCAGCATCGCGGCGTTGTCCGGATCGATCACCGGGCGGGCACCGTTGAAGTTGGCGGGGGTACTCATGGTCAGTCTCCTGGGGAAGGTGGGCGATGGCCCATTGGCGCGGCGGGTCATCGCCCGCCGCGCGGAAGCGCTCAGTGCGCGATCTGGCCGAAGCGGCCGCTGTTGAAATCGTTGACCGCCTGGCTGATCTCGGCCTGGCTGTTCATCACGAACGGGCCGTAGCCCACCACCGGCTCGTCGATCGGCTCGCCGCTGAGCAGCAGCACAGTGGCGTCGCTGTCGGCGTCGACGAACACGTCCTCGCCGCTGCGATCGAAGGTGACCAGCTGCGCCTCGCCGACCGGCTGGCCGCCGTTGATCCGGACCGAGCCCTTCAGCACCACCACCGCCAGCGTGCGGCCATCGGCCACCGGCAGTTCGGCGTGGTGGCCCTGCTGCAGGCGGATGTCCCAGACATCCATCGGCGTGTGGGTACGTGCCGGACCGGCGTGGCGGTCGAAGCGGCCCGCGATGACACGCACGCGGCCGGCGCCCTCAGGCAGATCCACCGAGGGGATCTCTGCGTCAAGCAGGGTCTGGTAGCCCGGTGCGCCCATCTTGTCCCGCGCCGGCAGGTTGACCCAAAGCTGGACCATGTCCAGCGTGCCGCCGCGCTTGCTGAATTCCGGTGTGTGGAATTCCTCGTGGAGAATGCCGGAGGCCGCCGTCATCCACTGCACGTCACCCGGGCCGATGGTGCCGCCGGCACCGGTCGAATCGCGATGCGCGACCTCGCCCTCATAGACGATCGTGACCGTCTCGAAACCGCGATGCGGATGCTGGCCGACACCACGCGGCGTTTCGCTGGGCGCGAAGCGGTAGGGGCCGGCATAGTCCAGCAGCAGGAACGGGCTCAGGTGCTGGCCGTGGGTGTTGTAGGAAAACATCGAGCGGGCGGGGAATCCGTCGCCCACCCAGTGCGGGCGGGGGGCGCTGTAGGTACCGGTGACACGCTTCATGGCGATCTCCTGGCCGGGGCTGCCGGCCGCTGTTCTTCGTTGCAGGAGACGATATCGCCGCGACAATTGGGCCGGTAGACGCCAATATTTGCCGTCATAGTCCTATCTGGTGAACAATGGCGGCAGGCCGTGGGCCGCAGGAGATCGCCCCGTGTTCATCGCAGATATCCGCCGTTGTGACCTCAACGACCTGTTCTATTTCGCCATGGTGGTCGAGCACGGCGGCTTCTCGCAGGCCGGTCGGGCGCTGGCCATGCCGAAGTCGAAACTGAGCCGGCGCATCGCGCTGCTGGAAGAACGGTTGGGCGTGCGCCTGATCCAGCGCTCGACCCGGCGTTTCTCGGTCACCGAGGTCGGCCAGGACTACTACCGCCATTGCAAGGCAATGCTGGTCGAGGCGGAGGCGGCCGAAGAAGCGATTGCGATGTCACGCGCCGAGCCGCGCGGCACCATCCGCCTGGCGTGCCGGATCGCGATCCTGCACGCGCGCATCGGCCCGATGCTGGCCGACTTCCTGGCCCTGCATCCGCAGGTGACGATGCAGCTGGACGCCACCAACCGCCGCGTGGACGTGGTGGGCGAGGGTGTGGACGTGGCGATCCGGGTAAGGCCGCCGCCATTGGAAGACAGCGACCTGGTGGTGCGCGTGCTGGCACGCCGGGTCTGGTGCACCAGTGCCAGCCCGGCGCTGCTGCAACGGTTGGGTACGCCGCAGGTGCCGGCCGACCTGGCGATGATGCCGACCGTCGATCTGGCCTCGCCCAGTCAGCAGCATGTGTGGGAGTACATCGGGCCGGACGACGTGCAGGCCAGCGTGCATCACCGCCCGCGCCTGGTCAGCGATGACATGATCGCGCTGCGCGCAGCCGCGGTGGCCGGGGTCGGGCTGTTGATGCTGCCGCGGATGATGATCACCGATGAGCTGGACAGCGGCGCGCTGGTGCCGGTGCTGCCGGAGTGGGTGCCGAAGCACGGCATCGTGCATGCGGTGTTCCCTTCGCGGCGTGGGCTGCTGCCGGCAGTGCGTGCGTTGATCGATTACCTCGCCGAGCGTTTCGAGGCGTTGGACGAACCGTAGGCTCCGCATCCACGCATGGCGTGGATCTACTGGATCCGGCGCCGCCTGGGAGATCCACGCCATGTGTGGATGATCCTGGTGCCGCGCGACAGGCTTTCGCTTGCCGCCTGCGGCCGCGCAGCCCACAATCCATGTCCGGACCGTCGCCATCACGCCCATCATTCCCCGGTCCGGCCTTGGCACCTATGTCTCCCAATGCCCTGGCGCTGGTCGAGCTGCTGATCCGCGAGCGCCGTGCGTTGTCTCGCTTCATCGCGCGCTATCTCGACCCGGCCAGTACCGAGGACACCCTGCAGAACCTGTACCTGAAGGCCAGCAGCGTGCCCGGTGATCCACCGATCCTGGAGCCGCGCGGCTATCTGTACCGGATGGCCTATCACCATGCGCTCAACCGCAGCCAGGCCGACGCCCGCGAGCGGCGCGCGATGGCCGAGTACGCCGCCGACATGGCCGAGGCGGGCCACGACGGCGAGGCCCAGACACTGGACCAGGCACAGCTGCGCGAGATCACCCAGACCATCCTCGCGCTGCCAGCGCAGGTGCGTGAGTGCTTTGTGCTCAACCGCTACCTGGGCCTGAGCGAGCGTGAAATCGCCACTCGGCTCGGCATTTCCAAGAGCCTGGTCGGCAAGCATGTGCTGCGCGCGGCACTGTTGATCCAGCAGCACCAGCAGGGAATGCATCGATGAGCGGCGATTGCAGTGGGCAGATCGCGCCCGCCGTTGTCACAACAGGAAAGCGCACCCGTTCGTGGTGCGGCAGGCCACAACCATGACCACGTCCGAACCCTCGCCGCGTCAGGCCAGGCAGGCGTTGCGCTGGGTGATCCGGTGCAGTGCAGGCCCGCTGCCGGAACGCCAGCAACGAACCCTGCAGCGCTGGCTGCAGGCCGATCCACGCCATGCGCTGGCCTGGCGCCAGCAGACGGCGTTCTGGCGGGGGCTGGATGCCGCCGGGCCCGAGGTGCTGGCGGCGCTGCCCGAGCTCACCACCGATCGCGAGGGCCTGCGCCCGATCGCGCCGCGCCGCCTGCCATGGCTGCTGGCCAGTGCCGCCGCTGTGGTTCTGATGGTCGCGGCCGCACCGCAGGCGCTGTTGCTGGCACGCAGTGACCTGCGCAGCAGCGATACACCACGCGTGGTGCAGCTGGAAGACGGCAGCACCGCCGTGCTCGATGCGGGCACCGCATTGGCGGTTGCGTTCGATGGCCAGCAGCGGCACCTGCGCCTGCTGCGCGGCCAGGCCTGGTTCCAGGTGGCCCATGAGGCGCGACCGTTCCAGGTCGAGGCGGCGGGCGGCCTGGTCCGTGACATCGGTACCGCCTTCAGTGTGTCGATGCTGGATACCACGGTCACCACCCAGGTCAGCGAGGGTGTGGTCGACGTGCGTCCGGGCGATGGCAGCGTACAGCGCCTGCATGCGGGGCAGTCACGCGTGTTCCGTGACGGTCGCTGGCTGCAGCCTGTGCGGCTGGAAGATCCCGAGGCCGTGGCGCCATGGCGGCGGGGCGAGGTAGTGATCGATGATCAGTCGGCCACGCAGGCCATCGCCGATCTGGCGCGCTACCATCGCGCCCCGGTCTGGGTACTGGGTGGGCAGGGTGCAGGCGTACGGGTCAGTGGCTTGTTCCACCTGCGGCAGCCGGAGACGGCCATCGATGCGGTGGCCGCGCAGGCAGGACTGCGAGTGCAGCGCTTGCCCGGCGGCGCGCTGGTGGTGTGGTGAGGCCCGCGCAGCACCTGGATGAACGGGCCGCATGAAAAAAACATGAAAAAAGCCGTGGGCACCTGCAGTGTCCCGCTGTCTATAGAGGTATAGCCAGAGCGAAACACCGTTTTTCCTCAAGCCAGACACACCACCGGCACCGGATGTGCCCGTGGTCCAGCCACGCTTGAGGAGTTCCTGTCCATGCCGTCCACGGCATCCGCCTGTCATCGTCGCGCCACCGTTCTGGCCCTGGCCGTTTCCACCGCATTGCTGCCGCTGGCCTGGGTGCCGACCGTGCAGGCACAACCGGCGATCGTCGCGCCGCTGCGCCAGTACGCCATCCCGGAGCAGCCACTGGCTGATGCCGTACGTGCCTTTGGCCGCCAGGCCGATGTGCAGGTGGTGTTCCGCAGTGACCTGGTGGAGGGCCGCCGCTCCAGTGCGGTGAGTGGCGAGTACAGCCAGATGCAGGCGCTGCAGCAGCTGTTGCGCGGCAGCGGCGTGCGCGCACAGCGTGGCATGGACGGTACCTGGAGCCTGCGGGCCGCAGCGGAGGCGGGTGAAGGGGAAGGGCTGCGGGTGACCGAAACACTGGACGTGGCCGGTCGCCTTCAGTCGGAAGGGGGTGAGGCGCGCGATCGGCGCGGCTACGATGATGTGTTCGCGCTGGACCTGACCACGGCGTATTCGGGGCGCGACCGGGTGGAGCGCTATCGTGGTTCCAATCCGGCCGACGTGGTCAAGGATCTGGTCGGCGTGTTCAGCGGCGATGCGCGCAACAGCGGCGCGCTGGACGTCAACATCCGTGGCATCCAGGGGCCCGGGCGGGTGCCGGTCAGCATCGACGGTGGCGAACAGGCGCTCACGGTCTGGCGCGGCTACAACGGCGTCAGCAACCGCAACTACATCGATCCCAACCTGATTGGTGGCATCCAGGTCATCAAGGGGCCAGGGCTGGTGCGCGATGTGCACAGCGGGATCGGCGGTGCGCTGGTGATCAAGACCATCGACGTTGACGACATTGTTGCTGCCGGCGAGCGCTTCGGCGGGGAGCTGAAGATCGAAGGCAGCAGCAATGCGGTGGCACCGCGCCTGCCGCGCCTGCACACCGGCGAGGATTACCGCACTGTGCCGGGGTTCCCGCAGGGCTCGCCGAACTCACCCTATAACGACCGCACCCTGGTGGTGCCGGTGAAGTCGCGCAGCGGCAACAACCCCTTCGATGGCGAAGACCAGGCCTGGCGGTTGGCACTGGGCGTACGCGGCGACAACGTCGACCTGATGGCCGCCTACGCCTGGCGCAAGCGCGGCAACTACTTCTCCGGCAGCAAGGGAAGCGCGTACTACGACCAGGACCGGCGCGAGCAGTACGAGTACCAGGGCATCGACTACATCACCACGCTGGCGCGCTACTTCAAGCCCGGCGATGAAGTGCCCAATACCTCCAGCGAACAGGAGTCCTGGCTGGTCAAAGGCAGCTGGCAGATCAACGATGACCAGCAGTTGAAGGCGACCTGGCGGCGCACGCTGTCGCACTACGGCGAGATCATGCCGTCGCGCATCCTGTCGGCCCCGGACTACGGCCGCATCCAGTGGCCGCTCAGCCGGGTCGATTCGGATGTGTGGAACCTGGAATACCGTTTCCAGCCCGCCGGCAGTCGTTGGCTGGACCTCTACGCCAACCTGTGGCGCACGGAGACGGACAGCGATACCTACAGCGCTGGCGGCTTCCCGAACTTCGCAGTGGGTAATCCGGCGTGGAATCCGGACGCCAGCCCGATCCTGCGCAACACCGCGCTGGCCAACGCGCGCAACGACCGCACCGGCCTGATCCTGAGCAATCGTTTCGCCCTGCATTCGACCCTGGACCTGACCGTGGGCGGCAACTGGCAGTACGAGAAGCTCGGCTCGAGCGATCCGTACTTCGGTACCACCGATGGCTGGCGCATGTTTCCGCGTGCCGGGCGCCGACAGGAGGGCGAGGGCTACCTGACCCTGGAGTGGCGGCCGGTCGACTTCCTTACCCTCAATGCAGGCGTGCGCTACAGCCGCTACTGGGCCTTCGACGATTTCCTCGAGGCGCACCCCGAGCTGCTGACCAAGGGCGTAGGTGGCAAGGAAGCGCAGTACACCGTGAACGAGTTGCCGCCCCGTCCCGCCAATCTGCAGGCCCGCATCGACGCGTTGGAAGCACGCCGCGCCGTATGGGAAAAGCGCGGCATGGGCTGGTTCATCGATGACAGCATCCGTGCCTTGCTGGCGCCGTACGAGACGCCGCGTCCGGTCAGGTACACGCGGCCCTGGCTGCCCGATGCCGATGGCAACTACACCCGCGCCGGCAATCCGTGCCTCAATGGCGAAGTGGCGGCCATTCCCGGCGTGCAGCCGGTGTTCGCCGGCAGCGACCAGGTCTGCAACATCGGTAACAGCGTACAGTCGCAGCCGGTCGATGCACGCAACAGCCGCCGCCGCGACCATGCCTGGCTGCCGACCTTCTCGGCCACTGCACACCTGTCCCCGGCCGCCCGTGCCTACGTGCGTTACAGCGAAGCGGTGCGCTTCCCGAGCATGTTCGAAAGCACGATCGCCTTCTCCGGCAGCCTCAATCCGCTGCATGCGCTCAAGCCCGAGCACGCCTACAACTACGAAGTGGGCTACGTGCACAACCTGTCGGCCCTGTTCGGCAACACCGCCGATGCCGACGTCAAGCTGGCGTACTACGTGCACAAGACCCGTGACGTGATCGAGCGCTATGGCAACTTCCTGTTCGACAACATCGACAAGCAGACCATCCGTGGCATCGAACTGCAGGCCCGCTTCGACAACCGGCGCTTCTTCACCGATCTGGGCATCACCCGCACGCTGGAAAACGAGGTGTGTGACGAGAGCACGGCGGTGCTCCTGGATGCGAACCGCGGCCTGGTCCCGAACTGCGTGCAGGATGGTTTCGTCGGTGGCTACCTGCTGACCCAGGCCATTCCCAAGCTGTCGATCAACTGGTCGCTGGGCACGCGCCTGTTCGATGAACGCCTGGAGCTTGGCAGCCGCATCGTGCACTACCAGCGCCACGAGAACCCTGATCTGCAGGCCTACCGTGACCGTTTGCTGAGCGGTGGCAGCGGCCTGCTCTGGCAGAACGTGCCGTTCACCTGGGGAAACATCACCACCGTCGATGCCTATGCGCGCTGGCGCTTCAACGAGCATGCCAGCGTCGAACTGGTCGGCAGCAACCTCGGCAACCGCTACTACGTCGATCCAGCCACGCGGTCCACGCTGCCGGCTCCGGGTCGCACCCTGAAGCTCGGCGTCACCGCACGCTTCTGATCTCCCACCTTCAAGCGTTGTACCCGTAGTTCCCTCAACCAAGGAGCAATACCATGAAAATGATCTCCCGTTCGGTTCTCGCCGTTGCTGCCTCGCTGGCTCTGGTCGGTGCCGCGCATGCTGCCGATATCGTCGGTGCCGCCAGTGCCAAGACCGATGCCGAGCTGTATGTGGCGGTTGGCGAATCGCAGGTCAATGGCGGCCCGCACCGCGCTGGCAAGGCCGGTATCGGTGTCGGTACCGTGTCCCAGGCCAAGCCGGTGGACTTCCAGGGCCTGAGCGCCTACTCGGCACCCACCACCGTCAATGGCGTGACGGTACGTACCCTGGCCATGCCGATCACCGGCGCACCGGGCAGCCACGCCGGCATGGGCCACTTCAACTTCGTCAAGGTCGGCAGTGGCGATGTCTGGTTCGGTGAGTGGTCCAAGGATGGCGCCGCCGGTGGCTTCAACAACCGCCAGGTCTACTTCGTCGGTGACCGCGCCGGCACCACGTTGCCTGCTGGCGTGGCGTCCTACACCGTGGCTGGCCTGAACAAGTTCAACGGCAGCAACCTGCTGAGCGGCACCTTCGACGCCGACTTCGGCGCCGGCACCCTGGATGGTGCGCTGTCGGGCAACGGCCTGAACCTGGCCATCGTTGCCAACATCAACAGTGCCGACGCATCGTTCGCCGGTTCGGCCACCGCCAACGGCAGCGTTGCCGGCACCACCCAGGGGCAGTTCTTCGGCGCCAACGCGGCCGCCCTGGCCGGTATCGCCACCTTCAGCGGCAACAGCCAGTACGACACCGCCTTCGGCGGCAGCAAGAACTGATTGCCACGCCCCTGACGGGGCAGGGCAGGGACAAGCCGCGATCCGCCAGTCCCTGCTTCGGCCCGCTGCATGCACCACCACGGATCGACCATGCGCCATCCCATCTTCCTTGTCGTACTGCTGCTGGCGGCCGCCGACGTGCGCGCCCAGCAGGACGATCTTCGCCGCGTGCTCGAACAGGGCACCGACCTGCGCCACCAGCAGCAGGACCAGCAGCGCCTGCAGCAGGCCGAGTCGGAGCGACCGACCATCACCATCGACGGCCAGACCCTGCGCGTGGAGCGCACGGTCGATGATCTGGGCCAGGCGCTGTACCTGTCGCTGCAGCATCAGCAATGGGGCGCCGCGCAACGCTTCCTGGATGAATACATCGAACTGCCTGGCCACGACCCGTTGCTGCGCCACTATGCGCAGGGCGGCCTGGCGCGGGTGGCCGGCAATCACCATCGCGCGGCCAACGAGTACGAGGCGCTGCTGGAGGCACAGCCGGATTTCCTGCCGGCCCGCCTTGAACTTGCGCGCGTCTACGCCGAAGACCAGCGCGATCGCGATGCGGTGGCGTTGTTCACGGCGATCGCGGATGCCATCAGTGCCGATGACCCCGCCACCGCAGGTGTACGCGGACGGGTGGACGCCTATCTGGCTGCGCTGCAGGCGCGCCAGCGCTGGAAAGGCGCGCTGTCCGCCGGCCCGGCATGGAGCGACAACATCAACCGCAGTTCGGCCAGCCGCACCTGCCTGTTCGGGGTAGGCGACACCTGCATCATTCAGCGCAATCTTCCCGATGCCCAGCGCGCCATGGGCCTGGACTACGACGGTAACCTCGAACGTCGCTGGGCCTTGAAGGGCCACCATGGCGTGTACGTGCGTGGCCTCGCATTCGGCCAGGCATGGCGTGGGCACAGCGCCTACAACGAGCTCAATGCCAACGTGCAGGCGGGTTACAGCTGGCGTAGCGCACGGCATACCCTGCAGATCGCCCCCAGCTATGACTATCAGGGCCTCGGCAACCGGGCCCTGCAAGGCGGTAGCGGGCTGCATGGCGAATGGCAATATGCGCTGGACGCGCGCAGCCTGCTCAAGCTGGAGGCCGACTGGAAGCGCCAGCGCTATCGCCAGCGTGGCCTGGCCAGCAATTACGACGGTGAGCTGGCCGCGGTGTATGCCACCTGGTTCCGTGCGCTCAACCCGCGCTGGACCCTCTTTGCCGGGCTGGACCTGAGTGACAGCAGCGCCGCCAACCCAGCCAACGGCTATCGCCAGCGCGGCGTGCGGCTGGGTGCAGCGCGGCAATGGAGTGGCACCACCGCCACCGTATTCGTCTCGTTGCGCGAGCGCGACTACGACGCGTGGAGTCCGCTGCTGGAGGCGCGGCGTGAGGACAGCGAACAGAACCTGATCGCCATCGTGCGCAGCGAGCGCCTTGCCGTGGCCGGGCTGGTACCCAGCCTGAGCCTGCGCTACGCGCGCATCGACAGCAACGTTGGCTGGCTGTACAGCCACGACCGCAGCCTGCTCAGCCTGAAGTGGGAGCGGGCCTTCTGAACACGCCGCTGCAATGCCGCGGTGAACGGGCCGTGGCTGCGATCTTCATCCATCATCACGCGCTCTTGTAGCCCGGTTCGCGCATCCTGCGGGCGTTGCGGCAGAGCTGGGCCGCGTGTATCGAGGAGCGCCGGTCGTGCTGGAAGCGGGCAACAAACCAGAGGGCCTGAAAGGGCTGCGTGTACTGGTGGCGGAGGATGAATTCGCCATCGCAATGTTCCTGGTCGACTATCTGGAGCTGAAAGGCGCACAGGTAGTGGGGCCGGCCGGTGACCTGCAGGCGCTGGGGCAGCTGGTCGATACCCATCCCATCGATGTGGCGCTGCTGGACATCAACCTGGGCGGTGAGCAGGTCTATCCGCTGGCTGATCGGCTGGCCGAGGCGGGTACGCCCTTCCTGCTGACCTCCGGTTACGACGACAACCTGCCCAACCGCTTCGCCAGCGCGCCGCGCTGTACCAAGCCTTATCACATCGAAACCCTGGTGCAGCAGCTGGCCGGGCTGGTGGCGGCGCCGCAGGTCTCTGCGGGCATCGCCTGATTGCGCGGCATGTCGCGCCGTCCTGAAGGCATCCACGCCGCCAAGCTGCGTGGCTCGATGCCACCTGCGCCGCGCCTGCATGCGCGCCACGATGGCATGGCCGCGCGCATCGCCCGTCACGACTGGTCGTCCACGCCATTGGGTGCCTGTGAGCAGTGGCCGCCCCACCTGCGCGCCACTGTCGACCTGATGCTGGCCCATGGCTTCCCGATGATCGTGCTGTGGGGCGAGCAGCTGGTGCAGCTCTACAACGATGGTTATGCCGAGATCCTGGCCGACAAGCATCCCGGCGGGCTCGGCCAGCCGACCCGCGAGTGCTGGCCCGAGGTGTGGCATATCAACGGGCCGATCTACCAGCGCGTCTGGCAGGGCGAAACCATCACTTACGAGGACAAACTCTATCCCCTGGCGCGCCGCGGGTGGTTGGAGGACGTCTGGTTCACCATTACCTACAGCCCGATCCGTGGCGAGGAGGGGCGCATCAACGGCGTGTTGGTGACCATGTTCGAGACCACAGCGGCACATGTGGCCCAATTGGCACGCGAGCGCGAAGAGCAGAAGCGGCGGGAGGCGGACCGGCGCCTGGCATTGGCCTTCAAGGTGCTGCCGGTAGGTGTCTGCATTGTCGACACCGAGGGGCGCTTGCAGCTGTCCAACGACCAGATGCGTGCCTACCTGCCCAGCGGCAAGGTGCCTTCCACGGATGAGGTGAACCTGCATCGATGGCGTGGGTGGCATGCGGACGGTAACGCCATCGAGGCGCACGACTTCGCCATCGCCCGCGCAATGCGCGGCGAGACCGTGGTGCCGGGGCTGGAGTTCCAGTACCTGCATGATGATGGCCGCGCGCGCTGGACCCGGGTCGCTGCCGCGCCCCTGCGCGATGGCGACGGTGAGGTCAGCGGGGTATTTGCCATCGCGGTGGACATCGACGACCTCAAGCGTGCCACTGAGCGTCAATCGGTATTGCTGGCCGAACTGCAGCACCGGGTGCGCAACATCATGTCGACCATCCATGCCATTGCCTGGCGGACCCGCGAGTCGGTCAGCAGTGTGGATGAATACGCTGAACGGTTGTGCGGGCGACTGATGTCGCTGGCACGCACGCAGAGCCTGCTGACCCGTGGTGCCAATGCCGGCGTCTGCCTGCGTGGCATGCTCGAAGAGGAGATCGCTGCGCAGACGCCGGCAGCGGCCGCCTACCGCCTGCAGGGCGAGGACGTGCTGCTGCCGCCGAAAGCAGCCGAAGTACTGTCCCTGGCGATCCACGAATTAGCGACCAACGCGCTGAGGCATGGCGCGCTCACCCATGAGGATGGCCGGATCGAGGTCACCTGGGATCTGCAGGTTCAGGCCGGCCAGCCATGGTTGGGCCTGCACTGGTGCGAGCGTCATGCCGAGGTGGAGGACTGGGAGCTGCCACGCCAGCGCGGCCTGGGCCGGGCGCTGATCGAGCAGCGCGTGCCGTACGAGCTGGCTGGCAGCGGGGAGCTGCGCTTTGGCCCACAAGGCCTGGATGCCTGGATCCGCTTCCCGTTGCGGGAGCGCGACAGCCTGCTGCAGACCGATGCTCCGGGCGCGGCGGCGGAGGGTTCCGTCAGGTAAAGGTCCATTTATCCCCAATTGGGCCAAATTGGGCATAATGGCCTCAACTATCCCCGTCTGGAGCCGTGCCATGACCCTGCCGCTGGATCTGCCTGGCCTCGAAAAGGCCCCGGCCTCGTCGGTGAAGACCCGTGGCTGGCCGAGCCTGATGCGCACCGTGCGCGAGAAGCAGGCACTGGTCATCACCAACCACAATCATCCGGAAGCGGTGATCGTGGATATCCGCACGTACCAGGAGCTGCTGGCCAAGGCCGCCGGCGGTGACGCCGGTGAGCGCAGTGAAGAACTGCTGCGCCTGCGCGGTGAGTTCGACCAGACCCTGGCCAGCCTGCAGCGCGGTGAGGGGCTGGGCAAGGTGCTGGGCCAGCCGATCCGCCGTGGCCGCAAGGTCACCCTCGGCCGTCCGCTCTGAACGATGGGGCGGATCCTGGTGCTGGCCGGCGTCAATGGCGCCGGCAAAAGCTCGCTGCTGGGTACCTGGCTGGAAGCCGAAGGACTGAGCTGGTTCAACCCCGATTCGTTCACCCGCCGCCTGGTCGAGGCTGGCTGGCCGCTGCCCGAAGCCAATGCCGAGGCCTGGCAGGAAGGCACCCGCCGCCTGCGCCAGGCCATGGCCGATGGCACGGACTTCGCCTTCGAAACAACGCTGGGTGGCAACACCATTCCGCGCCTGCTGCGCGAGGCCTGCGAGCACCATCACGTCGCGATCTGGTTCTGTGGCCTGGCCACGGTCGAGCTGCACATCGCCCGCGTGGCGGCGCGGGTAGAGGCCGGTGGCCACGATATTCCGGTGGAAAAGATCCACGCCCGCTTCGATTCGGCGCGCGAGAACCTGTTGGACCTGCTGCCGCACCTGGCTGAGCTGCATGTCTACGACAACAGCGCGCCGGCCGACGCAGAAGGCTGCGCCGCGCCCCTCCCGGTGCTGGCGATGGAGCGCGGCCAGCTGCAGTACCCGGTCTCGGTGGCCGAACTGCTGCACACGCCGGACTGGGCCAAACCGATCGTGATGCGTGCGATGGAGTTGGACACCCCGCAGTAGATCCACGCCATGTGTGGATGTCTTTCACATCGCGCGAAGGCGCGCCGTGCACGACTGGGCGCCACCGGAGCTGCGGTTAGACTGACCGCACACTCAAGGAGGATGACATGCACGGACCTGCAACGCTCCGCTCGAGCCCGATCCGCCTGACGCTTGCAGCGCTGGCGCTGTCCTGCACGCCGGCGATGGCCGCGTCGCCCGCCGCCAAGCGACCATCGCCGCCCAGCCTGGTGCAGGCCTTGCACGCCGCCGAAGCCAGTCTGCGACTTATTCCAGGCGGCGATATCGAATCGGACTTCCGCCCGGCGTGGACGGCTGTTGCCGATCTCGATGGTGATGGCCGTTCGGAGGTTGTGTACTTCTACACATCTACCTACACCGGTGGCAGCTTCGCGCAAAGCAATGTGGTGGCGGTGATGACGGAGCTGACGGCGAACGATCCGCGCGGCCAGGCAAATCCGAAGAGTCTGTCGCGGATGGAGGCCGAGGATTTCGCGGCCATCCGGGAGTCAGGCTATGGCGATGATGCCGGCATCCAGATTCCTGGTGCGGTGCAGGCGATCCGAATCGAGGGCAACCGGATCATCGTTGCCTTCACTGTTACCGCGGGCGCAACGGTCTGCGAAATTCCCCGCGATTTTCGCCACGTCTGCCCGCCAGAGGGGCCCTATGAGTGGACCCTGCGCTGGACGCCCGGACAGCTGGCCCGCGAGGGCGGGGACGCCGAGGCGCCCCCGGACGGGGCGTGACATCGGTGCCGGCGTGGTATCAGGCCGGCTTGGGCGCCTCACCTTCACTTGCTTCCGGCAACGGCGGCAGGCTCGGGTCCACTGTCACTGGCAGATCGCTCTTCAGCAGCGCAGCGGCTTCCTTGTCACTGCCTACCGCCGGCGGTGAACCGCGCAGCGGCAGGCCGGCGGTTTCCTTCACGAACAGCATCGTGATCAGGCCGATCACCGCTGCGCCCATCAGGTAGTAGGCCGGCACCAGCGGGTCGCCGGTACGTTCCACCAGCCACGCGGTCACCAGCGGCGTGGTGCCACCGAACAACGATACCGAGACGTTGAAGGCGATCGACAGCGCGCTGTAGCGCACCGGGGTATAGAACAGCGCCGGCAGCGTGGACGGCATCGAACTGGTGAAGCACACCAGCGCCAGGCCCAGCAGCATCAGGCCAAGGAAGATCATCCAGTCGTTGCCGCTGCCGACCAGCAGCAGGCACGGAATGGCCAGCACCAGCAACGCAATGCAGGCGCCGATGATCATCGGCCGGCGGCCCAGCTTGTCACTGAACAATCCGCCGACGATGTTCAGCGGCATCATCACCAGCATCACGATGATGATCAGCAGCAGGCCTTTGCTCTCGGCGTAGCCCATGGTGACGCTGAGGTAGCTGGGCATGTAGGTCAGCAGCATGTAGTCGGTGACGTTGAACACCAGCACCAGGCCCATGCACACCAGCAGTTGGCGGCCGTGCACCTGGAACAGCGCGGTCAGCCCGGGCCGGTCGTGCTCGCGCTTCTCGGCTTCCTCGGCGAAGGCGCGGAATGCCGGGGTCTCTTCCAGCTTCATTCGCATGTACAGGCCGAGCAGGCCCAGCGGGCCAGCCACCAGGAATGGAATGCGCCAGCCCCAGTCCAGCATCTGTTCGCTGCTCAACAGCATGTGCAGCGCGGTCACGGTACCGGCGCCGGCGATGTATCCGCCCAGCGTACCGAACTCCAGCCAGCTGCCCATCAGGCCGCGGTTGCGGTCGGTGGAATACTCGGCGATGAAGGTGGCCGCACCGCCATACTCGCCGCCGGTGGAAAAGCCCTGCACCACACGCGCCAGCAGCAACAGCACCGGTGCCCAGATGCCGATCCGCTCGTAGGAAGGAATCAGGCCGATCGCAAAGGTACCCAGCGCCATCAGGATCATGGTGAACGCCAGCACCTTCTGGCGCCCATAGCGGTCGCCGAGCGGGCCGAACACCAGGCCGCCGAGTGGACGCACCAGGAATGCCACGGTGAAGGTGGCGAAGGCTGCGATCACCTGTGCGGTGGGATTGCTCGACGGGAAGAACACCTGGCCGATGGTGACGGCCAGATAGCCGTAGACACCGAAGTCGAACCACTCCATGGCATTGCCGAGTGCAGCGGCACCGACGGCGCGCTTGAGCATGGGCTTGTCGACGACGGTGATCTCATCGACCTTCAGGTGGCGGCGGCGTTTGAACCAGCCGAAGTGGGCATGGGAATCGGGCGTGTCCTGCATAGGGGCTCCCTTGTAGGTATGGAATAGGGGAATGGGTGCTGTGGTGTGTCCCGGAAATCGGAAACGGCGATGCAGGCGCAAGTGGCGCAGGGGCATCGGAAGGGGGCGTGGGGGCCGGGGAATGTGTGCAGGCGCAACGCCACGCGCACGGCAAAGCACCGCCGCAAGGGCGGAAACGCGGCAACGGGATCACAACGGCCGCGCAGTTGGCAGCCGCGTGTCACATCAGCGTGTGGGGATGGCAGGCCGTGGGCCTGCGGGCGTCATCCGCCGGGATCCAGCGCGAGGCGATGGAAATGCAGGGCGGGAGCAATCGTGGCAAGCGAAGCGCCGGTCGGCAGTGCTTCCCACGTAACAGGTGCGCCCGTCACGTAGTGGGTCGTGTCGATCATCCGTTCATCATAACGGCACCGGCGTGAGCGTGCAGCGAAGCGGGCTGATCTGCACGCTGTGTTCCACGTCGCCTGTTCAGAAGGCTCAGGCCGACTTCGCCAGCAAACCGAACATCGTGCAGGCCATCGCCAAGGCGCCCGGCAGTGCCAGTTTCCGCGTGACCAGTGCGGCGCCGATCATCGTGAGCACCGAGAGCATGATGGCCAGGGCGAAAAACGGTTGGCCCTGCAGGAACTGGTGGATGCAGCCGGCGCAGCCGGCAATGGCCAGGCTGGTGGCGAAGCAGATGTGGAACAGTGAGCCAGCGTGCACAGAGGTTCCTCGCGATGATGGAGGCCATAGCGGCAGGCCTCCCGGTAAATTTAGGGCGGATTTCAGATTGCGATGACGGAATCACATCCTGTACGCGCTCTGGTGACATCGGCGTGCATAAGGTGGAGCACACACCCACTTTTCAAATTGATGGAGGATGCAATGGCGCGGACGATTCCCGAAGGAACGCTGATCGTGGTAGCCGACGGTGGTTCGGCACGGGTGTTTACCAACGTGGGCAGCAACCATCAGTTGACCCTGAAACAGGAGGGCGAGCTGCGCCTGCAGGACATCAGTGAGCAGGGCGTGTCCGGGCAGGGGCCTGCGGGTGCCGTGCCGAAGGACATGTCGGTCTCGCAGCTCAACGAGGCGACGTTCGCCAAGCAGGTGGCCGAACAGCTCAATGAGGATGCCTTGAAGAACCGCTATGCGCACCTGGTGTTGATCGCCGACCCGACCACGCTGGGTCGCATTCGTCCGCTGCTGCATAAAGAGGTCCAGGCGCGATTGCTCGGGGATATTGCCAAGGACCTGACCAACGCGCCGCTGGAAGACATCCAGAAGGCACTGGCGGCGTAGCGCTCATGCCGTTCATGCGTGATCACCTTCCGACCGAGCCCACCTTTGCGGGGGTGGCGGCGCAGGCTGGGTGGCAGGTGCTGGAGTTCGGTGCGCCCTGGTGCGGTCATTGCCAGGCCGCGCAGCCCGCGTTGCAGGCCTTCGTCGAAGCGAACGATCTGCCGCATTGGAAGATCGAGGATGGCAAGGGAAGGCCATTGGGGCGAGCGTTCAAGGTGAAGCTGTGGCCGACAGTGGTGCTGCTGCGCGATGGAGAAGAGGTCGCGCGGGTGGTGAGGCCGCTGGACAGTGCGGACCTCATGTCGTTGCAGAGCGCGCTTCCCGGTTGATGATTGAACCCGGCGCGGGACACCGGGCAGTCGCACTGCAGCATGCGGCGTGACAGGCCCGGTGCTAGCATCCGGCTACCACCTGAATCGATCCAAACGCCGATGCCCACGCTGGACCGTCGTCTCCTGATTGCTGTCGCCGCCACGGCAATGCTCGCTTCCGGCCTGGCGTCGGCCGCTCCCGCCAAAACCGCCGCCGACAAGGCCTACGCCTCGGTCGACCCGTTCATTGGTACTGGAGGTGAAGGCCACACCTACCCGGGTGCCACAGTGCCGTTCGGAATGGTCCAGCTCAGCCCGGACACACGCATCCAACCACGCGAAAAGGCCTATGGCTGGGCAGCCGGCTATCGCTACGACGACAGCAGCATCGTCGGCTTCTCGCACACGCATTTTTCCGGCACCGGTCATTCGGACCTCGGCGACATCCTGCTGATGCCGTTCACCGGCACTCCCGGCCTGGAGCGCGGTGATCCGGAAAAGCCACGCAGCGGCTACGCCTCGCGTTTCCGCCACGACGACGAGAAGGCCGAGCCGGGCTACTACGCAGTCACCCTGGATGACTACCAGGTGCGCGCGGAGCTGACCACCAGTGCGCGCGTGGGCGTGCACCGCTATGCCTTCCCCAAGGGCGCCGATGCCAAGGTGCTGCTGGACATGCGCACCAGCATGTACGACTACCCGGGCAAGGTGCTGTGGTCGCGGGTGCGGGTGCGCGCCGATGGCACGGTGACCGGCTTCCGCGAAACCCGTGGTTGGGCGCCGGGCCGCCAGCTGTATTTCGCGATGCGTTTCTCGCGGCCGCTTTCCGGGCATGAGCTGCACAACACCGAGCAGGACATTGTCTACAAGGGCTTCCCGCCGCCGGGCGAGAAGAATCCGGCGCAGCGCGCACAGATCGAGGGGCGCCAGCTGGTCGGCACCTTCGCCTTCGGCAAGCTGGATGCACCGCTGGTGGTCAAGGTGGCGATCTCGCCGGTCAGCGAAGCCGGTGCCATTGCCAACCTCGACGCGGAAGTGGCCGGCTTCGATTTCGACCGCGTTCGCGCGCAGGCCAAGCAGGAATGGACGCAGGCGCTGTCGGTGCTGGATATCGACGCCCCCGAGCACGCCCGGCGCAGTGCCTATACCGCGCTGTACCACACCCTGCTGGGGCCGACGCTGTTCATGGATGCCGATGGCCAGTACCGCGGCTCGGACAACGCGGTGCACCAGGCCAAGGGCTACACCAACTACTCCACGTTCTCGCTGTGGGATACCTACCGCGCGCTGCATCCGCTGCTGACGCTGGTGCAGCCGGAGAAGCGCAACAGCGACTTCGTCAATTCGATGCTGGCCCACCATGAGCACAGCCCGTACGGCATGCTGCCGGTGTGGTCATTCCATGGCCTGGAAGACTGGTGCATGATCGGCTACCACGCCGTGCCGGTGATCGCCGACGCCTACGTGAAGGGCATCCGCGGCTTCGACGCCGACAAGGCACTGAAGGCGATGGTCGAGACCGCCAACTACGGGCCCTACGACGGCATCGCGCAGTACCGCGAGCTGGGCTATGTGCCGATCGACGAGGAAGGCGAAGCGGCCAGCAAGACACTGGAGTACGCCTTCGACGACTGGACCATCGCGCGCATGGCACAGGCGATGGGCAAGACCGATGTTGCGGCCACCTTCGACAAGCGCGCCGGCAACTGGCGCAATGCTTTCGACGAGGACACCGGCTTCATGCGCGCGCGCAAGCGTGATGGCAGCTTCCGCACCCCATTCGATCCCAGCGCCAGTGGATACGGCACCGACTACACCGAGGGCAATGCCTGGCAGTACTCCTGGTACGTGCCGCAGGATGTGGCCGGTCTGGCGGCAGCGCACGGTGGCAGTGACAAGCTGCTCGCGCGCCTGGACGAGGTGTTCAACGCCAAGGTCGACCCGTCCATCTTCGAGCACATGGAAGACATCACCGGGCTGATCGGCTGGTATGCGCACGGCAACGAGCCCAGCCACCACGTCGCCTACCTGTATTCGTATGCCGGTCAGCCGTGGCGCACGCAGGCGCGCCTGAAGCAGATCATGGATACCCAGTACGCCGACCGCCCCGATGGCCTGGCCGGCAATGATGACGTCGGCCAGATGTCGGCGTGGTACGTGTTGACCGCCTTGGGCTTCTACCCGGTGGCCCCGGGCTCGGGCGAGTACATCCTGGGTCGCCCGTTCCTGCCGAAGACCGCAATGCGCCTGCCGAACGGCAAGACGTTCACCATCGTGGCCGATGGGCTGGATGACAAGCACACCTATGTGGGCAATGTGAGCCTCAACGGCAAGCCATTGCAGCGCACCTTCCTGCGCCACGACGAGATCCTGGCAGGTGGCGAACTGCGCTTCAGCATGCAGGCCGAGCCGAACAGGGACTGGCCGGGGCAGGGCGCGCAGGCGCCGTATTCGATGAGCCGTTGATGATGGGTAGGTGCCAACCAAGGTTGGCATCTACCGGAATCCGCCGGCTGGGGTGCTTTTGGTAGGTGCCAACCTTGGTTGGCATGCAGGACATCAACGGCGCCAACCAAGGTTGGCGTCTACCGGAATCCGCCGGCTGGGGTGCCTTTGGTAGGTGCCAACCTTGGTTGGCATGCGGGACGTCAACAGCGCCCACCAAGGTGGGCGTCTACCGGATGGCGTGACCGGGTGGGTGCCAACCTTGGTTGGCACGCAGGACGTCAGCGGGATCGAAACCGCATCCCCACCCGCGCGCCACCGATCGGGGCGGTATCGATCACCAGCGCCGCATCATGCCGCTGCGCGATCTCGGCCACGATCGCCAATCCCAGTCCGCAGCCGTCGCCTTCTGTGCTGGCCCGGTAGAAGCGTTCCGTGACGCGCGTGCGCTCGGCTTCGGCAATGCCGGCGCCATCATCGTCCACCCATACCTGTACGCCTTCGGTCTCCTGCCGAAGGCCGAGGGTGATCACACCTGGTAGGGAACCGTAGCGCAGCGCGTTGTCCAGCAGGTTGCCTAACGCCTCGCGCAGCAGCTGCGGATCGCCCTGTACCTGCACGCCGTCGTCGGGCCCGTCATAACCCAGGTCCACGCCTGCAGCCAATGCGCGGTCCGCATAGCGCTCCACCACGCCACGCGCCAACGCGGCCAGGTCCACTGGCTGCAGCGGCAGTGCGCTGCCATGTGGATCTTCGGAGCGGCTCAACATCAGCAGTTGGTTGACCAGATGCTGCAAGCGGGCCAACCCGGCCAGCGTGCCGGACAGCGCCAGCTGCTGGGCCTGCGGATCATGCTGGCGCAATGAGCTCTCCAGCTCCACCTGCATGGCCGCCAACGGTGTGCGCAGTTGATGTGCGGCGTTGCTGACGAAGCGCCGCTGCGCATCCTGCATCGCGTCCAGGCGCTGCAGCAGGGCGTTGTAGGCCTCAACCGCCGGCCACAGTTCGCGCGGTGCCTCCTGCGCCGGATCCAGCGGTGCCAACGGATCCGGCCGCGGGCTGGCCAGCTTCCGTGCGACCAGGTTGGCGTGGCCTGCGGCGGCGCCGGTGCCGGACCAGGCCAGCCACGCCGCCAGTGCCAGGATCGCGGCCTGGAACGGCACGCTGGTCAGCAGCAGCTTGCGTTCCAGCCGGTGGCGCTTGCGCAGCGTCTCGGCCACGCGCAGCCGGATGTCATGGCCCGGCCCGGCGCTGACCACCACTTCGACCATGCGCACCGGTTGACCACGCAGACGCGCATCGTAGTAGACCGCATCGTCATTCGCGGCGGCGCTCGCCGGACGCGGCAATGCCTCGGGCAGATCGCCATACAGGCGCCCTCCTGCGGCGTCGACCACCTCGCCATGCACTTCGTCGGCGGTGTCCCAGGTGAACATGCGTGATACCGCCGGGGTGATCTCGATGGATGCGCGGCCGTCCTGCACCGTCACCAGCTCGGACAATGACATCGCCGAGTCCAGCAGCCAGCGGTCGTAGACCTGGCCGGCATAGAAGCGCGCCAACGCGAATGAACCCACCGCACTGCACAGCAGCAGTACCAGCAGCGGCAGCCACAGGCGCCGCAGCAACAGGCCACGCAGGCTGTGCACGCGCTCAGTCACCCACGGCCTCCAGCCGGTAGCCGAGGCCGCGCAGCATGCGGATGCCGACGCCGGCGCGGGCCTGCTCCAGCTTGCGGCGCAGGCGGCTGACGTGCACCTCGATCACCGACAGGTTGGCCTCGTGGTCCCAGCTGTAAAGCGCATCGAACAGGCGCTGCTTGGTCACGGTGCGGCCGGGGTGCTGCATCAACGCTTCGACCAGCGACAGCTCGCGCGCGGTCAGCTCGATACGCTGGCCGTCCACCTGCACTTCGTTGCGGATGCTGTCGAAGCACAGCCGGCCCAATCGCTTCTGTGCCGGTGCGTCACTGCGGCGGCGCGACAACGCACGCAGGCGCGCTTCCAGCTCGCCCAGCGCGAATGGTTTTGCCAGGTAGTCATCACCACCGCGGTCGAGGCCGAGGATGCGGTCCTCCACGCCATCGCGTGCGGTCAGGATCAGCACCGGCAAGGTGGCGCCATCGTTGCGCAGGCGCGAGAGCAGGTCGAGGCCATCCACGTCCGGCAATGAAAGGTCCAGCACCATCACGTCATAGGGTGCACTGGCCAGCGCCGCAGGTGCGTGCAGTCCGCGCGAGAGGTGGTCGCACAGATGGCCGGCACCTTGCAGGGCGCGGATCAGTCCATCGGCCAGGGCGGCATCGTCTTCGATCAGCAGGATTCGCATTGCAAGCTTCGTGCAAGGTTGGGGCAAGTTTGGCGCAAGTGCATCACCTTACCTTGACGCACATGAATTTCTCCTCTCGTCTTGCGGCCGTGCTGGCCACTCTTCTGTGCGCGCCTGTGGCTTCGGCGCTGTCCCTGCAGGACGCGCAGCGCGCAATGGACGCACACAACCCTGACCTGCGTGCGGCGGCACTGGAGCTGCGCGGTGTGCAGGGCGATGCGCAGACGGCGGCATTGCGCCCGGCCACCGAGCTGTCGCTCGGTACCAGCAAGGTCAGCCCCAAGCATGGCATCGGCCCGGGGCGCTGGCAGGACAAGCGCGTGGACAGCACCGTGGGCCTGGGCTGGACCTGGGAACGTGGTGGCAAGCGTGCGTTGCGCATCCGCCAGGCCGACGCGCTGCTGGAAGTCGCAGGGCTGGAGATGCTCGATACCCGTCGCCGACAACAGGTGGCACTGCATGAAGCCTATTTCGGCCTGAAGGGCGCGCAGGAGCGGGCCCAGATTGCCGACGCCAACCGGCAGAGTTCGGCCGAGCAGATGGCGGCGGCGGATAAGCAGGTTGCGACAGGGGCGATGGCGCCGGTGGATCGCGCGCGCCTGGCGGTGGACGACCTGGCTGTGGCGGATGCGGCGCGCGAGGCAGCATTGGATCTGCGTGACGCGCGGCATGCGCTGGGCCTGCTGCTTGGACGCGACGACAGCCAGGACCTCAGCGCCGATGATCCGTGGCCGGCTGCCAGCAGCGTGCCCAGCGTGCGTGTCTCCGACGCGCAGCAGCGCGTGGATCTTCGCGCTGCACGCTCGCGCCTGGCGGCCGCCGATGCCGGCGTGGCCCTGGCGCGCAGCGAGCGCCATCGCGATATCCAGCTGGGCGTGGAGGCCGAACGAGAGCCGACCGACATCAGCGGTGTTACCTGGGGCGTGTCGTTGACCATTCCGCTGGGGGGGCCGTCGCGCGCGCGCGGCGCGATCCAGCGTGCCGAGGCCGACCGTGACAGCGCCGCGCTGGAGCTGCAGGTGCTGCAGCGCGAAGCACGCGCCGAGCTGGACCAGCTGCAGGCCAGCGCGCAGTCCGCCGCACAGCGCCGCAGCGACTATGAGGGACTGCAGTCCGACGCCGCACGCAGGGCGGTGCAGGGCATCGAACTGGCGTACCGGCGCGGTGCCGCCAACCTGACCGATCTGCTGGATGCGCGCCGCAGCTGGCGCGATTTCGAGGCCGCGCTGATCGAGGCGCGCACCGACCATGCCATTGCCCTGGCGCGCTGGGAAGCCGCCACATCCGTTGCCGAAGGAGAATCCCGATGAAGTCCACCGTCGCCCATCGCCCACGGGCGCGACATGCCGTGCTGCCGGCGTTGCTGGCGCTGGCCCTGCTGAGCGGCTGTGGCCGCGAGCCAGCGTCCTATACCGAGGATGCGCCCCAGGTCAGCGCGGGCCAGATCCAGTTTCCCGCCGACAGCCGCCAGCTGGACGTGCTGCGCAGCGAGACAGTCAGTGCCGGCGCCAGCGCCAGCCTACAGCTGCCGGGCCGGGTGGTCTGGGATGAGACGCGCTCCAGCGCACTTCACACGCCGCTGCCGGGGCAGGTAGCGCGCATCGAGGCACAGCCGGGACAGAAGGTGAAAGCCGGCCAGGTCATCGCCTGGATCACCTCGCCCGAGTTCGGCCAGGCTCAGGCTGAAGGTGCCCGTGGTCGCGCCGAGCTGCAGCAGGCACGCAAGGAACTGGACCGTACCCGCGAACTGCATGCGGCGGGAGTGGCGTCGGGTCGTGAACTGGACGAGGCCGAGGCAAACTTCGCTGGCAGTCAGGCTGATCATGCACGCGCGGCCGCCTTCGCCAAGGCCTATGGCAACGGCCAGCGCGTCGACCAGCGCCTGCCGCTGCGCGCGCCCATCGATGGCGTGCTGGTGGAGCGGCGGATGAGCCCGGGCATGTCGGTCAGCCCCGACAGCGATCAGCCGTTGGCAGTGATCGGCGATCCGGACCGCCTGTGGCTGTTGCTGGACATTCCCGAAAGCCTGGCCGGACGTTTGAAGGCCGGCATGCAGGTGAGCGTGCCGGGTGCAGATGGCCAGCCGCTGCAGGCGACCCTGCAGCATGTGGATGACTTCGTCGACAGCGAACGCCGCGTGGTGCAGGCGCGCGCCGAGCTGGACAACCGCGCACGCGGCTTCAAGGCGGGACAGTATGTGCGCGCCCAGGTGGCGTTGCCGGCCGAGGGCGGTGTCTCGTTGCCCGATGCGGCGGTGCTGCTGATCGACGGCAAGCAGGTAGTGTTCGTGGAAGAGGGCAAGGGCCGCTACGTGCGCCACGCCGTGCACGCCGAGGAGCTGGGTGACGGTCGACTGTGGGTGCGTGACGGTCTGGCGGCTGGCAGCAGGGTGGTGGTCGAAGGGGGCCTGCTGCTGCAGCAGCTGGTCGACAGCGCGCCAGCGGCCGCCAGCACCGGCGCGGGGCATGCCGCCCCATGATCGATCGCCTGATTGCCTATTGCCTGCGCCAGCCGCTGATGGTGATGCTGGCACTGCTGTTGTTCATCGGCGGCGGCATCGCCGCGTTCCGCGTGCTGCCGGTGGAGGCCTTCCCGGACGTCTCCGACACCCAGGTGACGGTGGTGTCGCTGCACCCGGGCCGCGCCGCCGAAGAGGTGGAACGCGAAGTGACGATGCCGCTGGAAGTGGCCTTGTCCGGCATTCCGCATTCGGTGCGGGTGTTCTCGCATACCCAGTTCGGCCTGTCGATGATCATCCTGACCTTCGACGACAAGGCCGACGACTATTTCGCGCGGCAGCAGGTGCTGGAGCGCCTGCAGGGCGTGGAGCTGCCGGAGGGCGTGACCCCGGAGCTGGAGGCGATGAGTTCGGCGGTGGGCGAGATCTACCGCTACGTACTCAAGGGCCCGCACATGACGCCGACCCAGCTGCGCACCGTGCAGGAATGGACGATGGAGCGCAGCCTGCGCACCGTGCCGGGCGTGGCCGATGTGATCAGCTTCGGCGGGTTCGCGCGCACCTTCCAGGTCAAACCGGACCTGGACAAGCTGCGTGATCGCGGCATCAGCCTCGGTGAATTCGCCGAGGCGCTGGAGAAGGGCAGCTCCAATGCCGGCGGCGGCTACGTGGAGCGTGGCCAGCAGCAGTTCCTGATCCGCGGCGTGGGCCTGATGCGTTCGCCGGGTGACATCGGCAACGTGGTGGTGGCGCAGCGAGGTGGCACGCCGATCCTGGTGCGCGACCTGGCCGGCATCGCCGATACCGGCCTGCCACGGCAGGGCCTGGTCGGCCAGGACGACAATGACGATGCGGTGTTCGGCATGGTGCTCATGCGCAAGGGCGAGAATCCGTCCGACGTGCTCGACGCCCTGCATGCGCGCATCGCCGAGATCGAAGCGAACCAGCTGCCGGCCGGGGTCAGCATCGAGCCGTTCTACGACCGCTCCTGGCTGGTGTCGACCACCTTGAAGACCGTCTTCCGCAACCTGCTGGAAGGTGCGGTGCTGGTGTTCCTGGTGCTGTGGCTGTTCCTGTACAACGCCCGCGCCGCGCTGATCGTGGCGGCGATGATGCCGCTGGCGCTGTTGTCGACCTTCCTAGGCCTGCACCTGTGGGGCGTGCCGGCCAACCTGCTGTCCTTGGGTGCGATGGACTTCGGCATCATCATCGATGGCGCGGTGATCGTCACCGAGCACATTGTCTCGCGATTGTCGAAGCTGCCACCTACGGCTGATCGGAAGACGCGGTTCTCGACCATTCTTTCCGCCGCATCGGAAGTGGGCCGGCCGACGTTCTTCTCGATGCTGATCATCATCGCCGCGCACATCCCGATCTTCACCCTGCAGCGCCAGGAAGGCCGCATGTTCGCGCCGATGGCGTACTCGGTGACCTCGGCCCTGATCGGTGCGTTGATCCTGGCGCTGACCGTGGTGCCGCTGTTCTGCTACTGGTGGCTGCGGCGCGACCGCATGCGCGACGGCAACCCGCTGATGGACCGCCTGACCGACTGGTACCGGCCGATCCTGGAGCGCGCACTGGCCCGGCCACGTGCGGTGGTGCTGACCGCAGTGGCGTTGCTGGTGGGTACGTTGGCACTGGGCACTCGCCTGGGCTCGGAGTTCCTGCCCGAGCTGGACGAGGGCTCGATCTGGCTGACCGCCACGCTTGACCCCAGCACCAGCCTGGCCGAAGCACAGCAGCAGTCGCGGCGCATCCGTGAGCTGGTTGGAACCTTCCCGCAGGTATCGACGGTGGTGGCCAAGCTGGGGCGGCCGGAAGACGGCTCCGATGCCAAGGGCGCCAACCAGATCGAGGCACTGGTGGCGTTGAAGCCGGAGAAGGAATGGCCGAAGGGGGTGGACAAGCGGCAGCTGGTGAGCGACCTGCAGCGCACGCTGGAGCAGCGCATTCCGGGGCCGGAGTTCTCGATCTCACAGCCGGTGCGCGACAACATCCTGGAGAGCATCTCGCAGATCAAGGGCCAGGTGGTGATCAAGGTCAGTGGCTCGGATCTGGACGTACTGAACCGGCAGGCGCAGGCGATCCTGGGCCAGGTGCGTGGCGTGGAGGGCGTGGAGAGTGCCTTCATTGACCGCGATGGCTCGTTGCCGCAGCTGCAGATCGAGATCGACCGCGACCGTGCAGCACGGTATGGGCTGAATGTGCGTGACATCGACGAAGTGATCGAGACAGCGCTGGGTGGGCGCCAGGTCGGCGAGCTGTGGGAGGGCGACCGCAGGTTCCCGATCACGTTGCGCCTGGACGATGCCGATCGTGACCTGCAGCGGCTGCGCACGGTGCCGGTGGGCATCGGCGATGGCCACACGGTGACGCTGTCCGACGTGGCCGACTTCCGCATGGCCAGCGGCGCGATCAACATCTCGCGCGAGAACGCACAGCGGGTGAAGGCAGTGAGCATCTTCATCGCCGGGCGGGACATGGGCAGCGTGGTGGCCGACATGCGCAAGCGCGTGGATGCCAGCGTGCAGCTGCCGGAAGGCTACCGGTTGGAATGGTCCGGTGAGTTCGAGAACCAGCAGCGTGCGATGAAGCGGCTGGGCTGGGTGATTCCGCTGTCGGTGCTGCTCATCTTCGTACTGCTGTTCGATGCCTTCAAGGACATCAGCAGCGCGGCGCTGATCCTGGCCAACGTACCGCTGGCGATGATCGGCGGCATCCTGGCGTTGTGGTTGACCGGCATTCCACTGTCAGTGTCGGCGGCGATCGGATTCATTGCGTTGTTCGGACAAGCGGTGCTGAACGGGGTAGTGATGCTCAGTCGTTTCGCCCAGCTGCGCGAACAGGGCATGGACCTGCTGCAGTCGGTGGTGCAGGGCTCGCTGCAGCGCCTGCGCACGGTGCTGATGACCGCACTGCTGGCGATGTTCGGCCTGCTGCCGATGGCGACCTCGCATGCGATCGGTGCAGAGACCCAGAAGCCGCTGGCGGTGGTGGTGATCGGTGGCCTGCTGTCGGCAATGCTGCTGACCCTGCTGGTACTGCCGACGCTCTACTACTGGGTGCACCGGCGTCGCGAGGCCCGCGCCGGCTGACGACGTGTAGAGCCGAGCCATGCTCGGCTGCTTCTGGCCTTTGCGCGAAGAGCAGCCGAGCATGCGCTCGGCTCTACACAGGGATCCACGTCTTGTGTGGAGTTGGCAAGCTCACCACGCCGACCCCTGCCAGGCGATCATCATCGGCACGATCAGCAGGCCCAGGCAGCTGACGCACAGCACCGTCGTGGTGATGTGGAAGAGCCAGAAACGGCCTGGCGTTTCAGCACGCCATACCTTCTTGGCGATGTTGACGCCCCAGATCGTAAAGCCATCGGCGATGCCCCCCAGAAAGAAGCAGACGGTCGCCAGTGCCCACAGCACCCAGATCAGGGCCATCGCCAGATTGCGTACGTCGCCAGGCAGCCAGGTCCATAACACCAGCGTCGCCAGCGCCAACAGGCCTCCCAGCAGAAACGTGATCATCCAGAGTCGATACCAGATGCCCGGCTTTTCCATGCGCGTGCCCCCTCCGTTTGGCCGAGCATAGCCAGTCCGGTGGTCCTTACACCATCCCGCCATTGGCGCGCAGCACCTGCCCGTTGATCCACCCGCCATCAGCACCGGCCAGGAAGGCCACCGCACCGGCGATGTCCTCCGGCATACCCAGCCGTTCCAGGGGGTTCATCTTCGCCAACCGCTCGATCAGCTCGGGTGACTTGCCCTCCAGGAACAGGTCGGTGGCGGTCGGGCCGGGCGCCACCGTGTTCACCGTGATGTTGCGCCCACGCAGCTCCTTGCTGAGGATCGCTGCCATCGTTTCCACCGCCGCCTTGCTGGCCGCGTACACGCTGTAGTTCTCCAGTCTGATGCCGACCACGCTGGTGGACAGGCTGATCAGGCGGCCGCCGTCGCGCACCCGCCGCGCGCTCTCGCGCAGCACGTTGAAGGCACCCTTCAGGTTGATGCCGATGACCCGTTCGAACAGCGCGTCGTCGCTGTCGGCCAGCGGCGCCAGCTGCAGCACGCCGGCGCTGTTCACCACCACGTCGATACCGCCGAAGCGCGCCTCGATGGCGTCGAACAGCTGGCGCACCGCCTGCGGGTCGGCCACATCGGCCTGCAGCGCGATGGTGTGCGCGCCAGTGGCCGTGAGTTCGGCGGCCAGTGCCTCGGCATCGTCGCGGCGGCCGGCGTAGTTGATCGCCACGGCATGGCCGTCGGCGGCCAGGCGGCGCGAAATGGCCGCGCCGATGCCACGGGAACCGCCGGTGACCAGAGCGACGCGGCGGGCGGAGGAGGTGGGCATGGTTGGTTCCAGCAGGGCGCGCCGGACTGGCGCAGTGCCATCTTCGCCATCTCATCAGTTCGGATAATCATGCATAATCCGCCAACATAATCCGGATTGCCGAACAATGGACCGATTCACGGCCATGCGCGCCTTCGTCCGCATCGTCGAGCGCCGCAGCTTCACCCGGGCCTCCGAGGACCTGGGCCTGCCGCGGGCCACGGTGACCGATGCGATCAAAGCACTGGAACAGCGGCTGGGCGTGCGCCTGCTGCACCGGACCACGCGGCTGGTGGTGCCCACCCTGGAAGGGGAAGCGTTCTATGGGCGTTGCCTGCGCCTGATCGCCGACATGGACGATGCCGAAGCCGCGTTCCGTGACGTGCCGCCGCGTGGCCCGCTGCGCATTGAAGTGCATGGCACGCTGGGCCGGCATCTGCTGTTTCCGCATCTACCGGACTTCCTGCAGCATTACCCCGAGATCGAACTGGAGGTCAGCGAAGGCGACCGCTATGTCGACCTGCTGCGCGAAGGCGTGGATGCGGCGTTGCGGGTGGGGACCCTGGCCGACAGCGATCTGGCGGCGCGCCGGTTGACCATGCTGCGGGAAGTTACGGTGGCCGCACCGGGTTATGTGCAGGCGCACGGTGTGCCCGAGACCATCGAATCACTGGAGCAAGGCCACCAGATGGTCGGCTATCGCTCCAGCGCCACCGGCCAGCTGATTCCGCTTGAGTTCCAGCAGGGTGGGCAGGTGCGCTATGTGCCGCTGCCCGCGCGGGTGAGGGTTTCCGGCGCGGACGCATTCCTTGGTGCCGCCTTGGCGGGTCTCGGCATCATCCAGGCACCGCGCTACCGGATGGACCCCTACATCGCGAGCGGGCAGCTGGTCGAGCTGTTGCCGGACGCGCCGCCGACACCGAGTCCACTGAGCCTGGTCTACCCCCGCAACCGCACACCGTCGCCGCGGCTGCGGGTGTTCATCGACTGGGTGGCCGGGGTGTTCGACCAGATGAGGTAGTGCCGGCCGCTGGCCGGCAACTGCAACACGCGTGATGTGCCAAGGTTGCCGGCCAGCGGCCGGCACTACCGGGCCGATGCGCTTGGCAGCACCAGCTCGAACACGGTGCCGGTTTCATCGGAGGTCACGCTTACCGTTCCGCCATGCGCCTGTGCAATCGCACGGGTGATCGCCAGGCCCAGTCCGGCACCTTCGTGGCGGCCACGCTCGCCGCGATAGAAGCGATCGAACAGGCGCGGCAGTGCTGCTTCGGCAATCGGCGGGCCGAGATTGTGCACGCTGACCCTGCACACGCCATCGCCCTCGACCAGCTTCACCCGCACCTCGCTGCCCACGGCTGCGTGCTTCAACGCATTCGACAGCAGATTGGCGATCGCCCGGTGCAGCATCAGACGGTTGCCTTCCACGCTCGCCACGCCGTCGCGGCGCAGGGTCAATTGCCGGTCCTCGGCCAGCAGGTCATAGAACTCCAGCAGCGAATCCACCACCGCATCCAGCGCCACCGGCTCACGCGAGGGCAGTGCGCCCGGTGCCTCGGCCTGCGCCAGGTACAGCAGGTCACCCACGGTTTGCGCCAACTGCTGCAGTTCTTCGGCGCACGAGGCCAGCGTCTCGCGGTAGGCCTCGTTGCTGCGCGGGTGGGCCAGCACCACCTGTACCTGGGTCAGCATGTTGGTGATCGGCGTGCGCAACTCGTGGGCCAGATCACCGGAGAATTCGGTCAGGCGTGCGAAGTCCTGCTGCAGGCGCGCCAGCATGCCGTTGAGGGTCTGCGCCAGCTGTTCCAGTTCGGCCGGTGCCGTGCGCGCGCTCAGACGCCGCTGCAATCGACCGGCGGTGATCTGCCGGGCTTCATCGGCCAACGTGCGCAGCGGTCGCAGCGTGCGTCGCACTACGTAGCCGCCGAGCAGGCTGCTGGCCACGGCGGCGCCGATGATGGCGATCGCCAGAAGATGGCGGAAGCGCTGCAGGAAATCGGCATGGCGGTCGTCATCGATGGCCAGCAGGGTGACCAGCTGGCTGCCGTCGGCCAGGGTCTGCCGCAGGTGCAGGGCATGCATGCAGCGACCATCGTCGAGAATCCAGTCGTGCCGCCGTGGCGCGGCGTCGATGGGCTGGCTGCGTGCGTGCTCGCGCAGCAGTGCCGGTGCGGTCGAGAACAGCACGGCTCCGTGGCCATTGACGATGTGGAAGGCGATATCGGGATGATGGCTGAGCGCCTCTGCCAACCGCGGGCCGCGTGCGGCGGCGGGCCCATTGCCAGCAATATCGCGGATCAACGCAACCTTGTTCTCCAGTTCGATGAAGTCCTGGGCAACAAGGTCATGGCGGGCGCTGACATAGATGGCCACGCCCAATGCGGCCAGCACCAGCGTGGCCACGATGGCGAACAGCAGCGTCAGCCGCACCGCGATGGAACGGCGCAGGCTCATCCGTTGCTCACAGCGCCGTCGTCTGGTGCTTCGAGCACGTAGCCCATGCCGCGCACGGTGACGATCAGCTTGGCGTCGAAGTCATCGTCGATCTTCGCGCGCAGGCGGCGGATCGCCACGTCGATCACATTGGTGTCGCTGTCGAAGTTCATGTCCCACACCTGCGAGGCGATCAGCGAGCGCGGCAGCACTTCGCCACGGCGGCGTGCCAGCAGCTCCAGCAGGATGTACTCCTTCTGGCTGAGCGCGATGCGCTGGCCGCCACGCTCCACCCGGCGGCGCTGGGTATCCACCACCAGGTCGGCAATGACGATGCGTTCAACCTGCGGCACCGCTTGGCCGCGGCGTAGCAGCGTGCGCACGCGTGCCAGCAGCTCGGCGAAGGCGAACGGCTTGCCCAGGTAATCATCGGCCCCAAGCTCCAGGCCCTGCACGCGGTCGGCGATGCTGCTGCGCGCGGTCAGGAACAGTACCGGCACCTGCCAGCCGGCCTCGCGCAGCCGCGACAGCACATTCCAGCCATCCAGACCGGGCAGCATCACATCGAGAATGACCAGCTGGTACTCGCCGCTACCGGCCAGGTGCAGCCCGTCGACGCCGTTGCAGGCGAGATCGACCACGTAGCCGGCCTCGATCAGGCCCTGGCGCAGGTAGTTGCCGGTCTTGGGTTCGTCTTCGACGATCAGCAGTTTCATGGTGCGCCCATCATCGCAGCTTGGGTGTGGGCTGGCTGCGCAGTCTCATGCCAGCGGATCCAGCGTGCCGAGAATCGCGACACAGGCCAGCACCAGCAGTGCCAGTACCGATTCGCAGGCCAGGCTGTGGCGCAGTGAACGCAGTGGCCTGGGTTGCCAGCCGCCGCGGATGGAAACCGCCAGCGCCGGCACCAGCCGCCAGCGATGCAGCGCGGCCAGGCCCAGCATGCCACCCACCAGTGCCAGCTTGAGCAGCAGCCAGCGTCCATGCGCGGCGCCGGTCAGGGTCTGTATGGAACCGCCGAGATCGACATAGGTATAGGTGCCGGTCATCGCCAGCAGGGCGACGATGATCGTGCCGGGCAGGGCGAAGCCGTGCGCGGCCTGCCATAGTTCGTGGGTGCGCTCGCGCAGGCTCGGCCCTTCCCGCCGCAGTGCCAGCTGTACGATGGCGGCGATCGCACCGATCCAGGCACCGGCCGCCAGCAGGTGCACGATGCCGGCAGCAAGACGCAGCCGGCCAGCGACCCCATCGCCAGCAGCGGCGTGGCCGTTCCAGGCGAGGCTGGCCAGGGTCACCGTCGAGAGTGCCAGCAGTGCGGGGCGGCGCAGGCCCTGTACCGGGCGATTGACTGCCAGCAGCGGCAGCATTGCCAGCAGGGCCAGGATGCGCAGCAGTCCCGCCTCGCCCACCGGCGTACCGGTAAGAAACCAGCGCGCTGTCTCGCCATCGATGTCGACCGGTGATATGCCAAGCACGCCGGACAATCGGGTGACCACATCGATGCCGACCAGCACCAGTGCCACCAGAACGAGGGCCAGCGAGACGCTGCGCGGCAGTCCGGGGCGGACGAACAGCATCCGCCCGAACAGCAGCATCAGGGCCAGATACAGCGCCAGCCGCAGCGCATACGGCGAAAGCTCGGCCACAGCAGCGGCCTTACTTCACGGTGAAGCGGTAGGTGCCGGTGATCGGATGGCTGTCCTGGCCGACCGCGCGCCACTGCAGCGCGTAACTGCCGGCGGGCAGCGGCTTGGCAAAGCGCGCGCGCAGGGTGTGGCCGTCCTCGGAGATCTCCTGCGCCGTGGTTGGCATCGCCATCTTCATGCGGCCGTGGTCCATGCTCAGTTCGATGCGGGTGGCACGCGGCATCACCTTCTCACTGAACTGCAGCTCGATCTGGCTGGCCGGGGCCACGGTGGCATTGGCCGCTGGCGTCGAACGCACCAGGCTGGGATGGGCCAGCGCCAGCGGCGCGGCCGAAAGGCCGGACAGCAGCAGGGCGAGCGGGGCGACGCGGAACAGGGAGCGGGTCATATGCGGATCACCGATGAGGAAGTGGCCTGCAGGGTGACGTCCACCGCCTTTCGAGGCCCTGACTTGGACATTACCAGTTCGTAATGTTGGCGGCCGGCACTACCGGGCCCGTGACTGCGCGATCCATGCTGACGGCGAACAACCGACCACACGCCGGAACGCCGCGCTGAACTTGCTGGGATTGGCATATCCGCTGGCCAGGGCAACGTCGGTGACACGCCGGCCCTGCGCGAGTTCGGCGCGCGCCCGCTGCATGCGGTGCTGGGTCAGGAAGGCATAGGGCGGCAGGCCAGTGGCCGCACGCAGCGCGCGGCCGAACGTCGCGGCCTCCATCTGCACTGCAGCGGCCAGCTGTGGAACGGTCAGCGCCTGGCCGTGTTGCGCGTCGATGTAGGCCTCCAGTTGCCGCAACCGTCGTGCCGACAGTGGGGACACCGTGCCACGCGCCTGGCGCGGCTGACCGGCAAGCTGACCCAGGCGGTGCAGCAGCACCTGCGCGCCATGCTCGAGGAAGCCGGGCAGGCAAACATCAGCCTGCGCGCTGCACCACAGCGCCTGCAGCACCGAAGTGATCACCGGGTCGTGGTGCAGCCGCGCCGCCAGCGGCTGCAGCTGTTGCAACTGCTGCGGATCCTGCGGATGCAGGTGGGTATCGATGGCGATGCCGAGCAGATCGACCGCGGGGCTGGCATAGGTGCCGGTGTCTCCCGGCAGCACCAGATTGAACTGGCCGGGCCGCCACGGCGCCTGCAGAAGACCGCTGAGGGTGCGCTGCTGCAGCCGACCGCCGCCGCCCACGGCCAGGCCCAGGCGCAGTTGCTGCGGATGTCCCATCTCGCCTTCGCTGGCATCGAAGCGATGACGCAGCAGCACCACCGCACCATCGTCGCTGGCGTAGGCCGCAGGGGCCTGCGACCGGGTTTCCTGCAGCAGCTGGTCGGCGAGGGCGGGCATCACGGATCCGGGAATGGAGCGGCCCTGACGGAAATGGAGTGGCGGCAGGACGTGAATGTTACAGGATAACACTCTTGTCCTGCGCTGCCGCCGCCCGCGCGTCCGTCACTCCATCCGTCGAGGTTCCCGCTTTGAAGTCGTCCACGCCTGCTGCCGCGCTCATCGCAGCATCCCTGCTCGTTCCTGCCTTGCCCGCCCTTGCCCAGCAGGCTGACCCGGCCACGCTCGACGGTGTCCGCGTCACCGGTTCCAAGCGCGATACCCCTTACCTGAAGAGCGATCTGTCGGTGACGGTGCTCGATCGGCAGGCGCTGAAAGAAGCCGGCGTCACCGAGTTCCGGGACCTCGACAAGCTCGCGCCGAACGTCAAGTTCAATGCGATGGGCCAGCTCAGCAACATGTTCATCTCGATCCGCGGCATCGAGTCCAATCCATTCCTGGTCAATCGTGCCTCGGTCTATATCGATGGCATTCCGTTCCGCGAGCTGAGCAATGCCGTGCTCAACCACGTTGAGTCGGTGGAGGTGCTGCGCGGCCCGCAGGGCACGCTGTACGGTGCCAACAGCGAATCCGGCCTGGTGCTGGTGCGCACACGCGGCCCGGCTGATGCACGCGAGGGCGAGATCAATGTGCGCAGCACCTGGTTCGGCAACGGCAATGGCACCGCTCTCGATGGCTTCCTGGCAGGGCCGCTGAACAAGACGGGCAGCCTGTCCGGCTCGGTGGCGTTCATGGGCTCCGATGAGGACGCCTACCTGAAGAACCTCACACCTTCCGGTGCGCGCGGCAAGGTCGGCGAAGGCTACCTGCAGGGCAAGCTGCGCTGGCAGCCGAGCGATTACGTTTCGGTGAACGCGCTGGCCTATCATCTGCGCACCCGCGCGCCGGGCATGTTCGAGTATGAATACCTGCCGCTGGATACCGGCCTCTACAACCGCACCTACGGCACATCGCTCAATGGCGGCCGCCGTGCCGGTGACTTCACCTACATCAACGATGCCCCCAAGCGCACCGAAAAGGACGAAACGGTGGGCGGCCTCAGTGCGCAATGGCAGCTGCAGGCCGGCACGCTGGACGTGGCCGCTTCCTGGCGGGACGAGGAGGTGACCTCGGCGGGCTACGACTTCGACATGACCAACAGCCCGGCATTGGCCGGCCGCATCTACGACAGGAAGAAGGAATGGACGGCCGAGGCGCGCTTCAGCTCGCCCAGCGACCAGGCGCTGACCTGGATGGCCGGTGTGTCGACCTACCGCAACAGCAAGGATTCGATCCTGGGCACTTTCGTCGGACCGGCGCTGCATGGGTTGGACAGCTACAACCTGGCGCCGCGGCAGACCTCCAAGGGCGAGGACTACAGCGTCTTCGCCACCGCCAGCTACACCTTCCCGGCGTTGCCGAAGCTGACGGCCAGCGCCGGCCTGCGCCATGAGCAGGCACGGCGCTCCACCGAACAGCGTGCCGGTGCGCTGGACCTGGGCGCCGGTGGCCGCGTGCTGTACCGCGATGCAGCGCTGGCGCATACCTTCTCGGCCACGCTGCCGCGGCTGTCGCTGCGCTACGACGCCTCTGACGACCTGTCCTTCTACGCGGCCTCGGCCAAGGGCTACATTCCGGGTGGCTTCAATCTGGCTGCGGCGCAGAGCGATGTGGTCAACGACAAGGTGCTGCGCTACGAGTCCGAACGCATGTGGAGCCATGAGCTGGGCTTCAAGATGAACCTGGCCGGCGGTCGTGGCCACATCGGCGGCGCGCTGTTCCACATCACCTCGGACAACTGGCAGGAAATCCAGGTGGGCACTGATGCCAACGGCCGCCCAATCTCGTCGGACTACGTGGGCTCGGATGCCTCGATCCGTTCCCGTGGTGCCGAGCTGGAGGGCGTGTTTGAAGTGCTGCCGGGCTTCACCCTGATGGCGAATGTGGGCTACGTCGATGCGAAGTACACCAAGCTGTGGGTCAGCTTGGACCAGAACCTGGATGGCAAGCGGGTCAAGCTGACCCCTCATTACACTGGCTATCTGGCGGCGCGCTATCAGTTCGACTCCGGCATCCATGCACGGTTGGAATCGCAGTTCACCGGCTCCAGTGCACTGGATGAACGCAACCGCGCGTTCCAGCCCGCAGTGGCCGTACTTGGTGCGCAGCTGGGCTACGAGACCGGGCCGTGGAGCGCGCGGGTGTTCGTGCAGAACCTGACCAACAAGCGCCGCATCAACGGCCTGATCTTCGACAACCTGGCCTTCGGGCGCGACGGAAACTACTACGGCCCGGTCGACAGCCCGCGGATCTTCGGCGCGGAAGTGGGCTACCGCTTCTGAGGAGGCGGGCCGCGCGCCGGCCAGCGGCCGGCCTCGACCAGCG